>Ga0207813_100061_pt1 | contig 97939 bp, 103 predicted proteins | sample A23E3SouthBayCA_2_FD_187730 | JGI IMG/M metagenome (GOLD analysis project Ga0207813, IMG submission 187730) | Aerobic enrichment media microbial communities from Eden Landing Ponds, California, USA - A23 E3 (4) (SPAdes) | ecosystem: Environmental > Aquatic > Marine > Unclassified | place...
GCCACTTCGACCAGCGCGCGGTGAGCCTCCAACGCCAGGGCCGCATGGGGACGTACCCACCGCTCTCCGGCCAGGAGGGCGCGCAGGTCGGGAGCGCGATGGCGCTCGACGACGAGGACTGGCTGGTCCCGAGTTACCGCGAGCACGCGGCGACGCTCGTCCACGGCGTCCCGCTGAAGCAGACGCTCCTGCTCTGGATGGGGAACGAGCACGGGAACGACGTGCCGGAGGACGCGAACGTGTTCACCACGGCGGTCCCTATCGCGAGCCAGATTCCGCACGCGACCGGGCTGGCGTGGGCGTCGAAACTGAAGGACGAGCAGGGGAAGGGCTTCCTCTGTTACTTCGGGGACGGCGCGACCTCGGAGGGCGATTTCCACGAGGGCCTGAACTTCGCGGGCGTGTTCGACACGCCGAACGTGTTCTTCTGCAACAACAACCAGTGGGCGATTTCCGTGCCCCGGGAGCGCCAGACGGCGTCGAAGACCATCGCGCAGAAGGCGACCGCGTACGGGTTCGACGGCGTCCAGATAGACGGCATGGACCCGCTCGCGGTGTACGCGACGACCCAGGCCGCGCTGGAGAAGGCGAAGAACCCGAGCGAGGGCGAGCGCCGCCCGACGCTCGTGGAGGCCGTGCAGTACCGGTTCGGCGCGCACACCACCGCCGACGACCCCTCGGTCTACCGCGAGGAAGCGGAGGTCGAGAAGTGGCGGGCGAAGGACCCGATTCCGCGCCTGGAGAAGTACCTCCGGTCGACGGGCCGACTGGACGACGAGTCCGTCGCGCGCATCGAGGAAGCGGTCGAGGAGCGCGTCGCGAACGCCATCGAGGAGGCGGAGTCGACACCGCGGCCCGAGCCACGGGAGATGTTCGAGAACGTGTACGAGGAGATGACGCCCCGGCTCGAACGCCAGCTCGCGGAGTTCGAGGAGGTCCGGGAGAAGCACGGCGCCGAAGAGATGCTGGAGGACTGAGATGACTGAGACACAGAACCTAACGCTCGTGCAGGCGGTACGGGACGGCCTCCGGGACGCGATGGCGGCGGACGACGACGTGGTCGCGCTCGGCGAGGACATCGGGAAGAACGGCGGCGTGTTCCGCGCGACCCAGGGACTCCACGAGGAGTTCGGGGAGGAGCGCGTCATCGACACGCCGCTCGCCGAGTCCGGCATCATCGGGACGGCGGTCGGGATGGCCGCGTACGGCCTGAAGCCCGTCCCCGAAATCCAGTTCTCGGGCTTCATGTACCCGGGATTCGACCAGATCGTGAGTCACATGAGTCGGATGCGCACTCGGAGCCGCGGCCGGTACACGCTCCCGATGGTGCTCCGCGCGCCGTACGGCGGCGGCATCCGCGCGCCCGAACACCACTCGGAGTCGAAGGAGGCGTTCTACGCGCACGAGGCCGGCCTGAAGGTCGTGATTCCCTCGACGCCCTACGACACGAAGGGGCTGCTCATCTCCGCGATTCGCGAGCCGGACCCCGTGGTGTTCCTCGAACCGAAGAAGATCTACCGCGCGTTCCGCGAGGAGGTGCCGGACGAGCCGTACGAGGTCCCGCTCGGCGAGGCGTCCGTGCGCCGCGAGGGCAGCGACGTGTCCGTGTTCACGTGGGGGGCGATGACGCGCCCGACGCTCGAAGCCGCGGAGAACGTCGCGGACGAAATCGACGTGGAAGTCGTCGACCTGCGGACGCTCAGTCCGATGGACGAGGACACCATCGTGGAGTCCTTCAAGAAGACCGGGCGCGCCGCGGTCGTCCACGAAGCACCGTTCACGGGCGGTCTGGCGGGCGAAATCGCCGCTACTCTCCAGGAGCGCGCGCTCCTCCATCAGGAAGCGCCGGTCGAACGCATCACGGGCTTCGACACGCCGTTCCCGCTGTACGCGCTCGAAGACTACTACCTCCCCGGGCCGGCCCGAATCGCTGAAGGCCTGCGGAACGTCATGGAGTTCTAGAGATGCCGGCAGAATTCAAACTGCCCGACGTGGGCGAGGGCGTGGCGGAGGGCGAAATCGTCGCGTGGCTCGTCTCCGAGGGCAATTCGGTCGAGGAGGACCAGCCGGTCGCCGAGGTCGAGACCGACAAGGCGGTCGTGGAGGTCCCGTCGCCGTACAACGGCACGGTGAAGCAACTCCACTACGAGGAGGGCGACGTCGTGCCGGTCGGGAGCGTCATCGTGACGTTCAACGTCGAAGGCAAGGACGATCTCGACGCCGGACCGGAACCGGACGAGACGCCCGCGACCGACGCGGAGGCAGAAGCCGCGTCGGCGGCGGACGAGGATGCGGACACCGAGACCGCGGAAGCCGCGTCTGCGGCGACCAGCGACTCCGGACGGACGTTCGCGCCGCCGTCGGCGCGTCGGCTTGCGCGCGAACTCGGCGTCGACCTCGCGAGCGTCTCCGGGAGCGGGCCGAGCGGCCGCATCACTGAGGGCGACGTGCGCGCCGCAGCCGAAGACGGCGGTGAGAGCGACTCGGACGCGCCGAAGTCCGCGGTGTCGAAAGTCACCGACGAGGGCGGTGCCGACGAGACGGAATCGGCCGCGTCCGAGTCGGGCGACGCGGCCGCCGGCGGGTCTGTCGAGCCGGCGGAGGCGGCGGGCCGGGAGAAGACGCTGGCCGCGCCGGCGACGCGCCGGGTGGCGGAGGAACTCGGCGTGGACCTCGACGACGTGCCGGCGAGCGAGGAGCGCGAGGACGGCGCGTTCGTGAGCGAGGCGGCGGTCCGCGAGTACGCCGAATCCCAGCAGGCCGCCCAGGAGGCGGACGCCGCCGCGGTGCAGGCGGGCGACACCAGTAAGTCCGGGGAGCGCGAGGAGCGCGTTCCCTACCGGGGCGTCCGGCGGACCATCGGGAAGCAGATGGCGGAGTCGAAGTACACCGCGCCGCACGTCACGCACCACGACACGGCCGTCGTGGACGCGCTCGCGGACGTGCGCGAGGAACTGAAGCCCGTCGCCGAGGAACGCGGGTTCCGGCTGACCTACATGCCGTTCATCGTGAAGGCGGTGGTCGCGGGTCTCAAACAGCATCCGTACCTGAACTCGCAGTTGGACGAGGAGAACGAGGAAATCGTTCTCAAGAACTACTACAACATCGGCATCGCCGTCGCGACCGACGCCGGCCTGATGGTGCCCGTCATCAAGAACGCGGACCAGAAGAGCATCCCGGAGATAGCGGAGGAGATGCGCGGCCTCATCGAGAAGGCGCGCGACCGCTCGATTAGCCGGGAGGAGATGCAGGGCGGGACGTTCACGCTCACGAACTTCGGCGCCATCGGCGGCGAGTACGCCACGCCGATAATCAACTATCCCGAGACGGCGATTCTCGGGCTCGGCGCGCTCGACGAGCGCCCGGTCGCGGAGGACGGCGAGGTCGTGGCGAAGGAGACGCTCCCGCTCTCGCTCTCCATCGACCACCGCGTCATCGACGGCGCGGTGGCGGCCGAGTTCGCGAACACAGTGCAAGACTACTTGGAGAACCCCAGCATGCTTCTACTCGAATAATGGTCGTCGGAGATGTCTCAACCGGAACGGAACTCGCGATAATCGGCGCTGGCCCCGGCGGGTACGTCGCCGCGATTCGCGCGGGCCAGCTCGGCCTGGACGTAACGCTCATCGAGAAGGACGCGTGGGGCGGCACCTGCCTGAACTACGGCTGCATCCCCTCGAAGGCGCTCATCACCGCGACCGACGTGGGGTACGAGGCCGACACCGCGGAGGAGATGGGGATTCACGCGGACGTGAAGGTCGACGTGGACCAGATGACGACGTGGAAGGACGGCGTCGTCGACCAGCTCACGTCGGGCGTGGAGAAGCTCTGCAAGGCGAACGGCGTGAACCTCGTCGAGGGCGTCGCGGAGTTCGAGAGCGAGAACAAGCTCCGGGTCGCGCACGGCGGCGACGGTCAGGGCTCGGAGACCATCGAGTTCGAGGACGCCATCATCGCCACCGGAAGCCGCCCCATCGAAGTCCCCGGGTTCGAGTACGACGGCGAGCACGTGTTGAGCTCGCGGGACGTGCTCGACCTCGACCACGTCCCCGAGTCCATGGTCGTCGTGGGCGGCGGGTACATCGGGATGGAGATCTCGACCGTACTCGCGAAGATGGGCTGTAACGTGACCGTCGTGGAGATGCTGGACGACATCCTCGCGGGCTACGAGGAGGACGTGACGAGCGTCGTCCGACAGAACGCCGAGGAACTGGGCATCGACTTCCGGTTCGGCGAGGCGGCGAGCGGCTGGGAGAAACGGGACGGCGACATCGTCGTCACCACCGAGAACGAGGCGGGCGAGGAGTTCCAGTACGCGACGGAGAAGGCGTTCGTCGCGGTCGGCCGGCAGCCCGTGCTCGACACGCTGAACCTCGACGCCATCGGACTGGAGCCGAACGAGGACGGCCACCTCGAAACCGACAATCAGGCCCAGACCGACGTCGAGGGCGTGTACGCCATCGGCGACGTGGCGACCGGACCGATGCTCGCGCACAAGGCCTCGAAGGAGGGACAGGTCGCCGCGGAAGCCATCGCCGGCGAACCCGCGGCGCTCGACTATCAGGCCGTGCCCGCGGCCGTGTTCACCGACCCCGAAATCGGAACGGTGGGCATGACCGAGGCGGAGGCCGAAGAGGCCGGATTCACGCCCGCAGTCGGGAACTTCCCGATGCGGGCGTCCGGACGGTCCCTCACCACCGGAAACGACGACGGGTTCGTCCGCATCGTCGCCGACGAGGACTCCGGGTTCATCCTCGGCGCGCAAATCGTCGGCCCGGAAGCGAGCGAACTCGTCGCGGAACTCGGACTGGCCATCGAGATGGGCGCGACCCTCGAAGACGTCGCGGCGACCATCCACACGCATCCGACGCTCTCCGAGGCCGTGATGGAAGCCGCGGAGCACGCGCTCGGCCACGCCATCCACACGCTGAACCGCTGAGGCCGAAGAATTGGTGTCGGCGACGGCTTTTTCTCCCCCTCGCGGCGTACGAAGCGTATGAAGGTCGTCACCCTGGGACCGTCCGGAACGTACTCGCACCGCGCCGCGACCGCCGTGTCGGAGGATGCGGACGTGGGGTTCCGGGAGTCCGTGCACGCCATCGTCTCCGCGGTCGCTGACGGGGACGCGGACCGCGGCGTGGTCCCCATCGAGAACTCCATCGAGGGGTCGGTGACGGAGTCGCTGGACGCGCTCGCGGAGCGCGAGGTCTCGGTCGTGCAGGAGGTCGTGACGCCGATTCGGCACGCGCTGCTCGCGCAGACGGAGACCGTCGAGACGGTGGCGAGTCACAGTCAGGCGCTCGCACAGTGCCGGAGCTATCTCGACGAGAACTACCCGGATGCCGACCGGCAGGCGGTCGCGTCCACCGCGCGCGGCGTCGAACTCGCGCGGGAGACTGCGGGCGTCGCCGGCATCGGCCACCCCGACAACGCGGGCGACGACCTCACCGTGCTCGCGGAGGACATCCAGGACCGGAACTCGAACGCGACGCGGTTCTTCGTCGTCGCGGGCGCGGACGAGCGCTCCGACGCCGGCGGGAAGTCCACGTTCGTCGTCTACCCGAACGCGAACTACCCCGGACTCCTCCTCGACCTCCTCGAACCGTTCGCGGAACGCGACATCAACCTCTCCCGCGTCGAATCCCGGCCGAGCGGCGAACGCCTCGGCGACTACGTCTTCCACCTCGACGTGGCCGCCGGCCTCTACGAGCAACGCACCCAGGACGCGCTCGCCGAAATCGACGCCATCGCCGAGGACGGCTGGGTGCGCCGCCTCGGCTCCTACGACGTACGACACGTCGTCTAGACTCGGGTTGGCCGTCGAATTTTAGCGTCCGCGAACCCTACCGGGTGGTGTATGACGCGACGACGCAGCCCCTTCGACGAGTTCGAGCGATTGTTCGAACGAATGAGCGACCGGTTCGACGACTTCGACGAGTTCGACGTGGAGAGCCGGCTCGCCGTGGATGTCGAGGACACGGGTGACGCGTTCGTCGTCACCGCCGACCTCCCCGGGTTCGCGAAGGACGACATCGACATCCGGCTCCGGGACGACACGCTCCAGATCGACGCGACCCACGAGGAATCCCCCGAGGACTCGGTCGAGGACGAGTACATCCGCCGGGAGCGCTCGAAGCGCTCGGTCACGCGGTCGCTCGCGCTCCCCGAATCCGTCGACGAGGACGCGGTGTCCGCGTCGTTCAACAACGGCGTGCTCACCGTGGAACTCCCGAAGGCCGACGAGGCGGACGACTCGACGAGCATCGACATCGCGTAAGGCTAAGTTGCGGGCGTACGTCGGTGGGGTATGCTCGAACCCGGTGCGGATGCTCCGGACGTCGCGGCGGAGAATCAGGACGGCGTGCACGTGGACCTCGACTTCGAGGACCCCACCGTGCTCTACTTCTACCCGAAGGACGACACGCCCGGCTGTACGGTCGAGGCGAAGCAGTTCAACGCCGAACTCGACGCGTACGCGGACGCCGGCGTCGGCGTCTACGGCGTGAGCCTCGACGACGTGGACTCTCACGAGGAGTTCTGCGAGAAATACGGGTTGGAGTTCGACCTGCTCGCCGACCCCGACGGCGGCATCGCGGACGCGTTCGGCGTGGACACGAGCGACGGATACACCGAACGCGTGACGTTCGTGCTCGCGAACGGCGAGGTCACGCACGCCTACGAGGGCGTGAAGCCGGACGGCCACGCCCGCGACGTGCTCGGCGACATCCTCGACGACGGCCTCGCGACCCTAGACTAACTCCGCGAGTTCGTCCGCGAGCGCGTCGACCGCCGGCCGCCAGTCCTCCGCGTAGTCGCCGTGTTTCGGCGGCGTGAGCGACAGGTCGAGCGCGCGATAGGAGAACCCCGAGATGTGGTCGTCCGCGAGTCGGCCGACGAACACAGCGTTCTTTCGTTTCGACGAGACGCCCCCTGAGTCGAGTTCGTAGTAGTCGCTGAACGCCTGCACCAGGAAGACCGGACAGTCGAAGTCACCGGCGTCGGCGTACCGCGCGAGCTTCACGGGATTGTTCGCAGGGTCCGCTCGCCGCATCTCCACCTCGACGAACACCCGACGGTCCGCGCGCTCGCCGGTCACATCCACCGGGGTGCGGCGGACGCGCTCCTCGGTCGTCCACTCGAATCCGGGCAGTCGCTCCGCGAGCGCGTCCCGCAGGGCGTCGTGAACGGCGTCCGTGAAGGCGGCCACGAGCTGGGCGACGGCGGGGACGGAAAAGAAGTTACTCCTCGTGGACCTGAATCGCGGGCCGGCCGGGGCGGGCCTTGCTCGCCACGTCGTCGGGCGCGTCCTCGGCTCGCTCGATGGACACGTCGGCGTCGAACTCGTCCTCGACGAGCCACGCGGCGCGTTCGAGGACCTCGTACTCCTCCTCGGGCGCGAGGACGTCGGGCAGGGCTTCCGCGGACTCCTGGAGGTCGCGGGCGTACGACGCCGCGGCGTCCCCGTGCTGCTGGAGGTCCTCGTCACCCATCACGGCACCCATGACGTTCCCGTCGGCGTCGCGCGCGAGGTCGAGCGCGGTGTGCATCCACTCGGGCGCGACGACGATTTCGACCGCCGCGGGGTCGTCGATGTCCGCGACATCGCAGATGTGGCGCACGTCCTCGCGGGTGTTCTCCACGAGCGCGCGTTCGAGGTCGTGGTCGGACACGTCGCGCTCGGGTTCCGGCCACGCGGCCTCCGCGACGAACCCGTCGTGGCCCAACTCCGCCCACAGTTCCTCGGCGACGTGCGGCGCGACCGGCGCAAGCAGGCGGACGAGCGCGGACAGGCCGCGTTCGAGCGTGTCGCGGTCGGGGGTCGCGTCCGACTGGTAGCGCACCAGAAGGGAGGCGAGGCCGCGCGCCTCACTCAGCGCGTTGTTGAACGTCAAGTCCTCGTACTCGTCGGTGGCGGTGGCGACCGCGGCGTCCACCTCGCGGGCGACGTACTCGTCCACATCGGGGTCGCTCTCTCCGGTCTCGGTCGGGCGTTCGGTGACGAGGCGGTAGACGGTGTCCAGGAACTCGCGCGCGGACTCCACGCCGGACGCGCTCCAGTCGAAGTCGCGCTCGGGCTGCGCGGCGCTCATCATGAACAGTCGCGCGGTGTCCGCGCCGTACTCCTCCACGATGCGCTCGGGCGAGACGACGTTCCCCTTGGACTTCGACATCTTCGAGCCGTCCAGGCGAACCATCCCCTGCGTGACGAGGTTCTCGAACGGTTCGGGTTCGTCCACGTACCCCATGTCGTCGAGCGCGCGAGTGACGAACCGCGAGTACAGTAGGTGCATCACGGCGTGTTCGATGCCGCCGACGTACTGGTCGACCGGCATCCAGGCGTTCGCGCGCTCGGGGTCGAAGGGCATGTCGGTGTTGTGCGGGTCGGTGTACCGCAGGAAGTACCACGAGGAGTCGACGAACGTGTCCATCGTGTCCGTCTCCCGGCGCGCGTCGCCGCCGCACTCGGGGCACGTCGTCTGCTTCCACTCGTCGGCGGCGTCGAGCGGGTTCCCGGTGGTGTTGACGAACTCGGGGAGTTCGACCGGCAGCTCCTCGTCGGGAACGAGCACGGGCCCGCAGTCGTCGCAGTAGACCACGGGAATCGGCGTCCCCCAGTACCGCTGGCGGGAGATTCCCCAGTCGCGCAGCCGATAGTTCGTCTCGTGGCCGGCGCTCTCGATGTCCTCCTCCAAGGTCTCGCGTGCCGCCGCGCTCGACATGCCGTCGTAGCCGTCACTGTTCACGAGCACGCCGTCCTCGCCGTACGCTGCCTCGGACACGTCCACGTCGTCGCCGTCCTCGGGCGCGACGACCTGCTCTATCGGGAGGTCTTTCTTCACCGCGAACTCGTGGTCGCGTTCGTCGTGCCCGGGGACGGCCATCAGCGCGCCCGTGCCCACGTCGGCGAGCACGAAGTCCGCGACGTACACCGGAATCTGCTCGCCCGTCGCGGGGTTCGTCGCCGTGAGGCCCGTGTCGACGCCGGTCTTCTCGTCGGTGTCCGCGTCCGGGTCGACGGAGTCGATGTAGTCGGCGACCGCGTCGTCGTCCTCGGCTATCGACTGGGCGACGGGATGCTCGGGTGCGAGCGCGAAGAACGTCGCGCCGTGAATGGTGTCCAAGCGGGTGGTGAACACTTCGACGGGGCCGTGGTCTTCCACGTCGAACTCGACGGTCGCGCCCTCTTGGCGGCCGATCCAGTTGCGCTGCATCTCCCGCACCGACGCCGGCCAACCGTCCAGGTCGTCGATGCCGTCCAGCAGTTCGTCCGCGTACTCGGTCGTCTTCAGGAACCACTGGTCGAGTTCGCGCGTCTCGACCGGCGTGTCACACCGCCAGCAGAGTTCGTCGTCGCCCTCCACCTGCTCGTCCGCGAGCACGGTCTCGCAGGACGGACACCAGTTCACGTCCGCAGCGCGGCGCTCGACCAAGTCCTCCTCGTGGAACCGCCGGAACAGCCACTGGTTCCACCGGTAGTAGTCGGGGTCGCACGTGGTGATTTCGCGCTCCCAGTCGTAGCCGAACCCGAGGTCGCGCATCCCCTCGCGCATCGTGTCGATGCAGTCCAGCGTCCAGTCGCGGGGGTTGGTGTCGCGTTCCTCCGCGGCGTTCTCCGCGGGCAACCCGAAGGAGTCCCAGCCGATCGGATGGAGGACGTCGTCGCCCTGCATCCGGCGGAACCGACTGTAGGCGTCCGTGATGGTGTAGTTGCGAACGTGGCCCATGTGGAGGTTGCCGGAGGTGTACGGGAACATGGCGAGGACGTACGTCGGGTCGACTTCGGCGTCCTCGACGTGGTAGACGTTCTCGTCGTCCCATCGGTCCTGCCACTTCGATTCGACGGCCGTGTGTTGGAAGTCGCGAGCCATAGGAAGTCCAGTTACTCCGAACACGGGGGCCCACGACCCTATACCTTTTCGAACGACAGTTCGCGGGAGAACAGCCTGTCAGACCGATACCGAGGGCTAGCGGACGCCGAGCAGGTCGAACTCGGTGCCGTTGTCCTTCTCGTTCGCGTGCTCGTAGACGACGTGCGCGGCGGCGACGTCCTGAATCGCGAGGCCGGTGGAGTCGAAGACTGTGACGCCGTCCGCTGCGGTGCGACCGTCGAGTTCGCCGGTGACTATCTGGCCGATTTCGCCGTAGATGTCGTCCTCGTCGAGGACGCCCTCGCTCCACGGGACGTTGATTTCGCCGGAGTGCGTGGTCTGCGCGAAGTCGTCGATGACGAGTTTCGCGTCGAGCAGCACGTCGTCCGCGAGTTCGTGTTTCCCCTCGGCGTCCGCGCCCATCGCGTTCACGTGCGTGTGGTCGCCGACGTCGCCGGGGTGGACGATTGGGTCTTCGACGGGCGTGACGGTGGAGAGGACGTCGCAGTGCCCGGCCTCCGAGATGGTGCCCTCGCGCACGTCGAACTCGTCGCCGAAGTAGTCGATGAACCGCTCGATGCGGCCCTCGTTCAGGTCGCTCACGACGACTTCCTCGATGTCGCGAACCTCGCTGATGGCCTCCAGCTGCGTGTAGGACTGGACGCCCGCGCCGACCAATCCGAAGCTGGACGCGTCCTCGATCGCGAGGTGGTCGGTGGCGGCGGCGGCCGCCGCGCCCGTGCGCTTCATCGTGAGTTCCGTGCCGTCCATGATGGCGAGCGGATAGGCGTTCTCGGGGTCCGAGTACACCATCGTCCCCATCACTGTCGGGAGGTCGAAGCGGTCGGGGTTGTCCGGGTGGACGTTCACCCACTTGATGCCGGCGGCGTCCCAGGTGCCGGCGTCGAGGTAGGCGGGCATCGACCGGAAATCGCCGTTGTACTGCGGGAGGTCGATGTAGGACTTGGCGGGCATCTGGGCGTCACCGGTCTCGTACGCGGCGAACGCGTCCTCGACCGCCGAGATGAGTTCCGCCATCGGCGTGTTCTCGTCCACGTCCTCCTTGTTCAGCAGGAGAGTAACCATATCCCGGACTTTCTCCGGGCAATACTTAGGGTGTTCGAAAACCGGAGTCGAGAACCGTGACAGTCCGGTGATTTCGGGCGTCGCGGCTATCCGGCGCGTCGCGCGAAGAAAACCGTGGTGTGTCAGGCGAGCGGTGCAGCGGTCGGCGTGGGTGCGTGGGTTATGGCCGCTCTTACATCGCGCCGCCCATGCCACCCATACCGCCCATGCCGCCCATGCCGCCGGCGCCACCGGGGCCGCCGGGGCCGTCGTCGCCGCCGGAGTCTGAGTCGATCTGGCCGCCGGCGAGGTCGCCCGCAGCGATGACGTCGTCGATGCGGAGGATCATCGTCGCGGCCTCGGTCGCGGATTCGAGAGCCTGCGTCTTGACGCGGAGGGGTTCGACGACGCCCTCGTCGTCCATGTCGATGACTTCGCCCGTGTAGGCGTCAAGACCGGCCGCGGTCGCGCCGCCGTCGTGCTGGCTGCGGAGGTCGACGAGCGAGTCGATGGAGTCGAGACCCGCGTTCTCGGCGAGGGTGCGCGGGATGACTTCGAGCGTGTCGGCGAACGCCTCGACGGCGAGCTGCTCGCGGCCGCCGACGGAGTCAGCGTAGTCGCGGAGGCGCATCGCGAGTTCGGTCTCGGGCGCGCCGCCGCCGGGGAGCACCTGTCCGTCTTCGAGCGTGACGCGGACGACGCCGAGCGAGTCGTCGATTGCGCGCTCGACTTCGTCGACGACGTGTTCGGTGCCGCCGCGGAGGATGAGCGTGACGGACTTCGCGTCAGCGACGTCCTCGACGAAGATGCGTTCGTCGCCGCCGATGTCCTTCTGCGCGACGTTGCCGGCGTGCCCGAGGTCGGACTCCTCGATGTCCTTCACGTTCGAGACCGGGGTTGCGCCGGTCGCGCGGGCGAGGCGGCTGATGTCGTCGCTCGTGGTTCGGCGGACGGCGAGGATGCCGTGCTGTGCGAGGTAGTGCTGGGCCATGTCGTCGATACCGCCGTCGACGAACACGACGTTCGCGCCCACGTCGGCGAGCGCGTCCACCATCTCCTCGAGCTGCTGTTCTTCCTGGTCGAGGAACTCCTGGAGCTGGTCGGGGTCGGTGACGTTGACCTCGGTGTCGATTTCGGTCTCCTGGACTTCGAGCGCGTCCCCGAGGAGCGCGACGTTCGCGTCCTCGACGGCGAACGGCATGTTCTCGCTGACGCGTTCCTTGTCGACGATGACGCCCTCGACGAGTTCGGAGTTCTCGATTGCGCCGCCGGTGACCTTCTCGACCTTGATGTTGTCCGTGTCGACGACGCCGTCGTCGGCGACGGACTGGACGGCGCGAACGACGAGTTCGCTGAGGACGTCCTTCGCGTTCTCCGCGCCCTTGCCGGTCATGGCGGTCGACGCGATCTTTTCGAGGTATTCGGTGTCGTCGGAGTCGATGTCGATGGCGATGTCCTCGAGGATTTCACGTGCCTGCTGGGAGGCCTCTCGGTATCCCTGGGCGAGCGTGGTCGCGTGGATGTCCTGCTCGAGGAGTTCCTCGGCCTCCTTGAGGAGTTCGCCGCTGACGATGACCGCGGACGTGGTGCCGTCGCCGACCTCGTTCTCCTGGGTCTCGGCGACTTCCACGATCATGTTCGCGGCGGGGTGCTCGATGTCCATCTCCTTGAGGATCGTGACGCCGTCGTTCGTGACGACGACGTTCCCCGAGGAGTCGACGAGCATCTTGTCCATGCCTTTCGGGCCGAGCGTGGTGCGGACGGACTCCGCGACGGCCTTTCCGGCGGTGATGTTCATCGACTGTGCGTCCTTCCCCGACGTTCGCTGCGAGTCGTCGGAGAGTACGATAAGCGGCTGATTACCCATTTGCTGCGCCATAGCTACTCGAATGATTGATTGTCCTTCTACATAAAACCACCGACGGAAGTGCTAACGAAGCGCGTGGAACGCCACTACAGCGTGTTACACACTACCAAGGAAGAGCGTTTAAGTCCTATCCGTGGTACTCGTGGTACTCCATTCCCTGATGCTTGAGTTCCTCCGCGCGCTTTCGCTCCAGGAAGGAGTACACCGCTCCGTGGGGCGCGCCGTCCAGAATCATCTCCGCGGCCGACCGCGCGATTTCGACCTCGTTCGGCCCGCCGATGACGCCGAACGTCGACCCGTAGATGACGACGCTCGCGCCCGTGAGCTCCTCGATGAGCTGGCGCGTCCGGCCGTTCTCGCCGATGAGTCGTCCCTTCTTGCGGCGGAGGTCGTTGTCGTTGCGCGCCGCGCGGCCGATGTCGATAGTGTCGAACAGCCGCATATCGTCGTCGAGCAGGGTGAGCGCGTCGTCCGGCCGGAATCCGCGACCGATGGCGCGCACGATGTCCGGGCCCTTCAGGCCGCGAACCGGGTCGCCCGTCTTCTCCACCGCGACCGCGCCGTTCTCGGAATCCACGTCGAGGTCGACCTCCGCCTCCCGCTCGATGCGGCGGAGCGTCTCGCCGCCCTCGCCGATGAGGACCCCGATGCGGTCCTGCGGAATCTTCACGTGCTGAGTCATATAGCGAATTCTAAGAGATGAAGCGGTTTAAGCGTTCAGTCCTCCACTTCCGCGCGACAGGCCGACCGCCGACCGCGCGCGCTCGCGCTCGTCCGCAGTGAGTCGGTACGGCGCGAGTTCGTCGGCGAGCGACCCAAGATTCGCCTTCCGCGACTGGTGCTCTCGGAGGAACGCCGCTATCTTCTCGGCCGCGAGTTCCTTCAGTTCGCCCGAAAGCAACTCGCCCGACCGGTAGGCGGCCTCAACGTCGCGGAGACGGTCGTCGTCGGATTCGAAGAACGCCTGCAGGTACTGGAACGGCACGTCCTCCTCGGGAATTCCGCCCTTCTCGCGGTGTTCGGCAACGGTCGCGCGACCGCCCGTGTACGCGTGCGAGGAGATTTTCTCCCGCACCGTCTCGGGGTCGTCGTCGAGGTGGACGGCGACGCCCTCGCTCGAACTCATCTTCCCCGGGCCGTCCAGACTGGGCAGGAACTTCCCGAGGAGCGCGCCCGGTTTCGAGACGTCGTACTTCGCTTTCGCGGCCACGTCACGCGAGACGCGAACGTGCGGGTCCTGATCCACCGCGATGGGGACGAGCGTCGCGTGCTCGCCGTGCACGAGCTGCGGGAGCAGGAGGTGTGCGGTCTGGACGGCAGGGTAGAACGCGAGGCCGACGTTCGGCGGGTCACCGTACGTCGCCGTCATCTGGCTGTGCGTGATGTCGCCCGCGAACGCCGACGCGACCGGATACACCACGTCCGCGTCGTCCGTGTCCACGACGATTCGGGTCTTCTCGGGGTCGAACCCCACCGCCAGCACGTCCCGAAGATTGTCGCGGAGGTAGTTCCGGGTTTCCGGATACGTCTGATCCTTCGCGTAGTACTTCTCGTCGTCGGACAGCGGGACGTACACCGTCGCGTCGAACGCGTCCTGGAGGTGTTTCGCGAAGTAGAACGGGAGGACGTGTCCGAGATGCATCGGCCCGCTCGGCCCGCGGCCCGTGACGACCGACCGCCGGTCGGCGTTGAGGAAGCGGTCGACGCTCCGGCCCGCGTAGAACACGTCGCGCCGCGCGAGCGGATGCCCCAACCGCGTCTGTTGGCGGTCGCTGAGGCGGTCCGCGCCGAAGTCGTCGAGGAGTCGTTCGTAGTCGATGTCGCCCGAAACGTGGTATGGTGTTACTGTCTGAGTCATGTGGCTGGCTGCGTGGCTCTCTGTGTGTGATGCGCGAGAAGAGCGAGGGAGCGCCGCCCGGCGAGCACGCGGTTACGCCGCGTACTCGGCGCGAGCGACACTGTCCGCTCCCGGGCCGTGCCAGCGCCAGTCGGGAGCGGACTGCATACGCGAGCGTCAGCGCGACCGCCAGAAAAGCGTATCGCTCTACTCGCGGGTGACGAACGCGTAGAGGTCGTCCACGTCGGCGTCCGCACCGGCGCGCGAGAAGAAGTTCACGACGTTCTTGCAGTCCCGTCGCAGGAACTCGTCTGCGTTCGGGTGGAAGGTCGTCACCGCCTGCCCCACGTCGATTACCGTCAGTTCGCCTTCGTGGACGACGATGTTGTACTCGGAGAGGTCGCCGTGCACGAGTTTCGCGTCGTACAACCGCCGCATGTACTCCCGCACGACCTCGTACGCCGTCTCCGGGTTCTCCAGCGTCACGTCGTGGAGCGTCGGCGCGGCTTCGTCCTCGCCGCCGATGTACTCCATCGCGAGCACGTTCCGCTGCACCGCAATCGGTTCTGGGACTTTCACGCCCGCTTCGGCGGCGCGCTGGAGGTTCGCGAACTCCTTGCGCGTCCACGCCAACACGACCGACTTCTTATCCCCTCGGATTCCCTCGAAGCGCGGGTCGCCCTCCAGGTAGTCCCGCATGTGCCGGAAGTCGGAGGCGTTCACGCGATACACTTTCAGCGCGACCGTCTCGCCCTCCGGTGCTTCCGCCGCGTACACGTTCGCCTCTTTGCCCGTCGAAATCGGGCCGCCGAGCGCCGCGACGTACCCGTCCTGCACGAGCTTGTAGATGGCCGCGTACGTCGCGTCGTCGAACGCGCCCGCCTCGACCTTGAACTGGTCCGCGTCCTTCACGCGCTTGCGGAACTCCGCGAACTCGCGGTCCCGCCGGCGCGCGATACGGTCGGCTTCGGTGTCGGTGACGTCGATCTCCTCGAACTCGTCCCCCGCCGCCCCCTCGGTCTCCTCCACGAAGTCGTCGTCTGCCACGCTAGTTCAGGTGGCCCTCCTCCCGCAGTTGTTCCGCGTCCGCCTTCTCGTAGCGCCACGTCACGTCCGCCTTCTCGTCCTGCCAGTCCCACGGCTCCACCAGCACGATGTCGCCCTCGCGAATCCAGATGCGCTTCTGCATCCGACCCGGGATGCGCGCGGTGCGCTCCGTCCCGTCCGCACAGCGGACGTTGACTCGGTTCGCGCCGAGCATGTTCGTCACCTCGGCGAACACTTCGTCCTCGTCGGGCATCCGCAAGTTCTTGCGGCTCCCCTCGTCGTCGCTCATACGCCCGCATAGTCGCGGCAGGCTTTTAAATCCCTACTTCTCCCGCACCGAAACCGGCTTCCCCGCCCCGAGAGACGCACACGTATGCTCGACAAACTCGGCGCGCAGGGCGTCCTCGGAGCCGTCCTCGTGCTCGCCGGTCTCGGTATCGTCGCCTACAACGCACCAATCGTCGCGGTCGGCCTGTTCGTCGTCCTGCTCGGCCTCACCATCCTCGTCCGCCGCGGCCTCCGCGCCGGCATGGAGATGATGGGAATGGCCTAAACGCCCAAGACCCATACTCACGAAACCCACCCATGAACCACGCGTACGCCACCGCCGTCGTCGTGCTCGGCGCGCTCGCGCTCGTCGCAGCCGCGACGTTCCGCGGCTGGTGGCGCCACGAACACCCCCGCCCCATCGGCACCCTCGACATCGCCGCGCTCGCCATCGCCGGCGTCGGCGCGACACTCGCCGCGCTCGCCGTCGTCCTCCACGTCCACGTCATCGCACACCCCTATCCGGCCGCCGTCGGCGCGGCCGCCCTCACCGTCTCCGCGCTCGTTCTCGCCGCCCGCGCCCGATAGTTCACATACCAGACCGACACAGCCACCGCTATCACCCAGTAGGCACCGCACGGAACCAAGAATCGGAACGCGGCAGTCACTCCCGTGCGGCCCCGGCGACTGCCCGAACGCCCCAGCGCCTCGCTCAGGACCGGAGCTCCCGCAACCGCGCTCGACCGGGAGCGATGAGTTCGTCGAGATAGTCCGCGAGCGCGCCCTTCGCGTCCGCCGGATGGAGCTCGCCGGATTCGAGGTCTTCCGCGAGCGCCTCGTACTCGGCGTACGTCAGGTCGCCGCCGTACTCGTCGGGCCGCTCCACGACAACCTCGTCGAACCGCGGGAACACGTGGTACTCGAAGATCTGGAGCACGGGGTTCTCGAGGTCGCCCTCGGGGTCGCGGGTCGGCGGGCAGAACGCGCTGTTGACCTTCTCCGCGATGTCCTCCGTCGAGTCCTCCATGCTGATGTTGACGCCGGAGGACGAACTCATCTTCCCCTCGCCGGAGTCGAGGTCGGCGATGAGCGGCGTGTGTAGCGAGGTCGGCGCGTCGTACCCGGTCTTCGGAAGCACGTCCCGCGCGAGCATGTGGACCTTCCGCTGCTCCATCCCGCCGATCGCGAGGTCGACGTCGAGGTACTCGATGTCGAGCGCCTGCATCAGGGGGTAGACGGCCTGCGAGACCTTCACGGAGTCTCCGCTCTTGATTTCGCTCATCGCGCGTTCCGCCCGCGAGAGCGTCGTCTCCAGTTCGAGCGCGTGCAGGTCGAGCACGTAGTCCTCGTCGAACTGGAACGAAGAGCCGTAGACGAACTCCGTGGAGTCCTCGTCCAGTCCGTACGCGAGGAACTGCTCGCGCATCCGCTCCGCGATTTCCTCGATTTCGTCGAACGACCCCTTGTCGTTCAGGTACGCGTGGACGTCCGCGAGCAACACCACCACGTCGAACCCGGCGTCCTGGAGGTCGATGAGTTTGTTCGCGCCGAGCAGGTGGCCGATGTGGAGGACGCCCGACGGCTCGTACCCGACGTACACCCGCTTCCCTTCGGGGTCGTCGGCGAGCGCTCGGACTTCCTCTTCGGTCACGACTTCCGCGGCGTTCCGCGTGACCAACTCGTACGTGTCCATACACGAGTCTCCCGACGAGCGGGAAAGAAACTCTCGGTTCCGCGCGACTACTCGCGGTCAGCGCGATGCACCCGGACCTTTTCGCTCGCTGTGCGAGCGAAAATCTCCACCAAAAACCGCTTGTCAGTCCCGGTCCGCGCGGTGCTCCGAGATGATTTGGTCGACCATCTCCTCGTTCTGTTCCTGTTCGCGTTCCTCGACGCGCTCCGCGTAGTCGGCTTCGACGGCTTCGACGGCGTCCTCGCTGGCGATTGCGAGTTCGTCGATTTCGCGGAGTCGCACGTCGTCCGCGGGCCCGAACGCCACGTCTTCCTCGTAGAGCACGTCGCGGGCGGCGTCGGACGTGCTGCCGGACAGCAGGACGACGCGGGGGTCGTGGTCGGCGAGCAGTTCCGCGGTCGTGCGGCCCGCGCCGGAGGCGTCCCGGAAGTACACCACGTCGCCGGCGGCGATGCCGTACTCGTCGACGGTGGTCTCGATAGCGTCCCGCGTGAACTGCGTGACGGGTTTCACGGCGACAAGGTTCCCCGAGTTCACGTCCGCGAAGTTCGAGTGGTCGAGCTTCCAGAGGTCCTTCAGGCGCGCGAGTTTCGACTCCAGTTCGTCGGCGCGCTCGCGTTCTGCTTCGAGTTCGTCCTCCAGCCGCGAGTTCTCCCATTCGAGTTTCGTGACCTCGCGGCGTTCCCGAGCGCGTTCGCGCTCCTCGCGGCGGGCGTCCGAAAGTTCGGACTCGTACTCCTCGATGGTGTCTTCTTTTTCGGCGAGTTCGGTTTCGAGTTCGTCGACGTGGTCGCTGAGCCGTTCGACCTGGCGTTCGAGGTCGCGGATGCGTTTCTCCTCGTCGGTGAGTTCGCGCACCTCGTGTTCGGTCTCCTCGGGTTCGGACTGCTCTGTCGCGGTGAGGTCGTCCACGACCGCGTCGACGTGTTCGTCGTTCCCGACGACGCGCGCGAGCACCTCCTCTCGTTCGACCTGCGGCGGAATCTGCTCGGTCACCCGTCGAATCTGTGTTTCGTGCGCGTCGTACGCGAACAGCGCGGCGGCCATCGCGTCCCGCTCGTGGTCGTTCTCGTAGCCCGCCTCGCGCGTCCGGTGCTGTTTCTCGTCCACCGGCAGGTCGGTGTCCGGCTCCCAGCCCGCGGCGTCGAACGTCCGCCGGAAGCTATCGACGGTTTCGGGCATCGGCGTCACGTCCGCGGCGACGAGGACGGGCCGGCCGTGTTCGATAATCCACTCCACCACGTCGGCGGTGTCCGCGGTGCGGGTGCTGAGCACGTCGAGCACGCGGCCGTCGAAGTCCACGAGCGCGACCGCCGTGGTGGTGCCGGGGTCGATACCGACGAGGACGTGGTCGCGGCGGCGCGCGAGCGGCACGAACTCGATGCCGTCCCGTCGCACGGGCTCGATTTCCACGCGGGTGTCCCCGGACCGCCGGCTCGACACGGGAATGTCCTCCATCCGCGCTTGCACGGTGAACACGGCGTTCGAGAAGCCGCCGTACTTCTCGGTCTCGTCCATCTCGTAGTCCAATCCGGCGTCGTCGAGCGTGGAGGCGATGTCGCGGGCGTCGCCCTTCACGTTCCCGTGGATGCGGCGCGTGTACCTATCGGAACTCCACCCGCCCTTGCCGGTGGAGCGCCCGCGCGAGACCTTGATTTCGGTCTCGTTCGTGAACGCGGAGACCTCGTAGCCGACGTTCCGCGCGGCGAGGCGGGCGGCCGCCTCCGCCTCCTCCATCGCCGGTTTCCCGTACGGGACGCCGTGGCGCTTCGCCACCCGGGAAAGCGGTTCCGGGCGCTCGTCACCCGTCACCTGGACGAGTTTCGTCTCCGCGGGGAGGGCGCGGAGGAGGTGGACGAGTTGGTCCTTGTCCGCCGCGAGTTCGTACATGTTGTCCGTCGCGAGGAGGTCGGGTTCCTCGTCGTCGACGAGTCGGAGGAGTTTGCGGCGGCTCACCACGTCGCGTTCGATGGTGTCGCCGTCGTACACGACGAGCGCGTACGAAGGTGCGTCACCGCGGACGTCGCCGCTCTGCACGTCGACGCCGAACACCAGCGCGTCCAGCGCGCGGGTACGAGTACTCACGGCGGAAAATAGGCGATTCGGAAATATAAGCGCACGGCCGCCCTACCGGGGGTAGGGAACGTCGAGTTCGAGGCCGTCGTGCGCGACGACGGACTTCCCGGGGAACGTGCTCTCAGCCTGCTGTTTGAGGGTGCTCACGTCGCCCGCGTATCGGCTGGAGATGTGGGTGAGCGCGAGGCGTTGCACGCCGGCGTCGCGGGCGATTCGGGCGGCCTCGCTCGCGGTGGAATGGCCCGTTTCGACGGCGCGCTCGGCGGCGTCGTCCGCGAACGTCGCGTCGTGAATCAGGAGGTCCGCGTCCCGTGCAGCCTCGACGGTCGACTCGACTGGGCGCGTGTCGCCCGTGTAGACGACGGTGCGACCGGGCCGCGGCTCACCGACCACTTGCTCGGGCCGCACGAGCGTGCCGTCGTCGAGTTCGACCGGATTACCGTTGTGGAGTTCGCTGAACTTCGGGCCGACGGGCACGCCGAGTTCCTCCGCTTTCTCGCGGTCGAACCGGCCCTTCCGGTCGTGCTCGCGGAGCGCGTACCCGACCGAGGTCGTACGGTGCTCCGTCTCGAACGCCCGCACCTCGTACTCGTCGCGGTCGAGCACGACCTCGCCCGGCGTGACTTCGCTCACGCGCACCGAGAACCCCGTCGGGGAGCCGATGGCGCGCACGAGCTGGTCGAGCTTCGACTTCGTGCCGCGGGGCGTGTGAATCGTCACCGGCTCCGAGCGGTCGTTGAAGTCCCAGGTCTGCACGAGCCCCGGGAGGCCGAGCACGTGGTCGCCGTGCACGTGCGAGACGAACACGTCGGAGACGTCGAAGCCCGTGCCGTACTGCATCATCTGGCGCTGCGTTCCCTCCCCGGCGTCGAAGAGGAACGCGTCACCCTCGCGCTTCACGAAGACGGAACTCGGGTTCCGCGTCGTCGTGGGGACCGCGCCGCTGGTCCCGAGGAAGGTAACGTGGAGAGTCATAGCCGTGAGTGGGCGTGGCGGCCGGAAAGCGGCTTCGACTCGTCGTTCAAACCGTCCGAAACCGTTCAAACGGGTGAACGGCCGTCCGGCTTAATCCACATCGCGCCCCACCAGTCGAACGCATGAACCGAACACTGGCCACGCTCGTCGTCGCGGCAACCGTCGTTCTCGCCGGGTGCGCCGGCGCTGGCGGCCCCACCACGACGGCGACCACAACCGACGGCACGGACGGCACGACGACCGACGGCGCGGCGCAGGTCGCGTTCTACGTGAGCGACCGCCCGGGCGCTATCGGCGACTTCGAACACCTGAACGTCACCATCACGCGCGTCGGCTTCCACCAGGTCGGAAGCGCGAACGACACGACCGACGCATCGACGACCGCGACGAACGAGTCGTCGACGACCGCAACGACCGTGAACGACACGACGACCGCGACGAACACCACGACCACCACCGCGACTACCACAACCGCGACCACCACAACCGCGACCACCACAACCGCGACCACCACAACCACCGCGGCGGAGACGACGGACGAGTCCGCGTCCGGCGGTGGCGAGTGGATTGAGCGCGACGTGAACGACACGACGGTCGACCTGACGCGGCTGCAGGGCGAGAACGCGAGCCTGCTCGGGAACGTCTCGGTTCCCGCCGGCACGTACGACAAGGTGTTCGCGTACGTGAGCGGCGTGAACGGCACGCTCACGACCGGGGAGTCCGTGAACGTGAAACTGCCGTCGCAGAAGCTCCACGTGAACTCGGAGTTCACGCTGAATGCGAGCGGTTCCGCGCACTTCGTCTACGACATCAACGTCGTGAAGGCGGGCAACAGCGGGAAGTACATCATCAAGCCCGTGGTGAGCGAGACCGGCCTGAACAAGCCCGTGAACCCCGTTCGGATGCACGAGGACTGCATGTGCGGGAGTAGCGGGAGTCTGAACGTCTCGTTCGCGGGGAACGTCTCCGCGGGCGAGAACGTCACCGTGCGCGTCACCGAGAACGGGAGCGCGGTCGCGAACGCGACCGTCACCGTGAACGGCGACCGCGTCGGCGCGACGGACGCGAACGGCACCATCGCTGTCACCGTCCCGGACGCACACCACGTCCGCGTGCTCGCGGAGACGGACGACCACGAGGGGACGCTCTCGGTGCGGCTGGGCGACCGCGGCGGCGGTGAGCGCGGCGGGGACGGCGGCGGCGGAAGCGAACGCGGAAGCGAGCAGTAGGCGTAACCGACCGATTCTTACCCGCGCCGCGACTTCTTCTCGTATGGACGACCCGCTCTGGATAGAGACGCACGCGCCCTCCCTCGACGACATCCCGCAGGAGGACGTGCGCGAGCGACTCCAGGACGCCGTGGACGAACCCGTGAACCTCGTGCTCCACGGGCCCGTCGGCTCGGGGAAGACCGCGGCGGTGCGCGCGCTCGCCGACGCGGCGCACGAGAGCGAGAACGACCTGTTCGAGTTGAACGTGAAGGACTTCTTCGGGATGACGAAGAAGGAGATATCGAACGACCCGCGCTTCGAGCACTTCATCACGCCGAAGCGCAAGCGCGAGTCCTCGAAGGCCGACCTCATCAATTACGTGCTGAAGGAGTCCGCGAGCTATCCGCCGGTTTCGGGCGACTACACGACAGTCCTGCTGGACAACGCGGAGTCCATCCGGGAGGACTTCCAGCAGGCGCTGCGTCGCGTGATGGAGCAGCATCACGAGGCGACCCAGTTCGTCATCGCGACCCGACAGCCGACGAAGCTCATTCCGCCGATTCGCTCGCGGTGCTTCCCCGTCTCGGTGCGCGCGCCGACCGCGGACGAGACCGTCGACGTGCTCCGCGACATCGTCGAAGCGGAGGGCGTGCCGTACGAGGACGACGGCCTGGAGTACGTCGCGGGGTACGCCGCCGGAAACCTTCGGAAGGCCGTCACCGCCGCGCAGGCGACCCACGAGGCGGAGGGCGAGGTGACGATGGACGCCGCCTACGAGACGCTGCAGGACGTGGGGTTGGACGACGAAATCTCGGGGATGCTGGACGACGCCGAATCCGGCGACTTCACGGACGCGCGCTCCACCCTCGACGACCTCCTCGTCGACGAAGGCCTCGACGGCACCGAAGTCCTCGACGAAATCCTCCGCGTCGGGCGGTCGCGGTACGCGGGCGACGCCCTCGCCGAACTCCACGAACTCGCGGGCGACGTGGACGTGATGCTCGCGGAAGGAAACAGTGACCGCGTCCAACTGAGCCGAATGCTCGCAGAACTCGGCCGGTAGCGGGCGACGAAGGTTTTTATCGGATAGATGAGTGGTTCGCGTACGTGGCCCTCCCTGACACCTTCGAGCGCGCCGGTATCGTACTCGGAACGCTGCTGCTCGGTATCATCGCGACCAGCCCGCTCGCCAGTGTGACGACAAACTTCGGGACGGGCGTGGTTTTCACGGGAACGCTCGTGGTCGCCGGTGGCGTCGGCTGGCTCGTCGCCACCGACCGAATCCGGCTCTCGTACACGCGGACGTGGCGGTTCGCCATCGTGACGATGCTCGCGTCGCTCGCGCTGTACAAACTCGCCAACTTGGACATGCGCGAGCCGCAGCCGGTCGAAGGCGTCGCGCTCTGGCTCGTCGGCGTCGCACTGGGCGCGACCGTCGCGGGCTACGACCGCGTGCTGGCGCGCCTGCGGTAGGTGACGAACGCGAACTCCTCGCGGTCGTCGCGCTCGACTTCCGTCCAGTTCTCGCGCGACCAGTCCGGGAAGTGCGTGTCGCCCTCGTACTCCTCACTGAGTTCGGTGAGAACGAGTTCGTCGGCGTCCGGGAGGAACTGGCGGTAGACGGTTTCGCCGCCGACGACGTAGGCTTCGTCGTCGCGGGCGCGCGCGGCGGACACGGCTTCGTCGACGCTTCCGACGCCGACGACGCCGTCCGGGAGGCTGTCTGGAGTGCTCGTGAGGACGATGTTCGTGCGGTCGGGAAGCGGGCCGCCGAGGCGGTCGCGGATGCTCTCGAACGTCCGCCGGCCCATGATGACGGGGTGACCGGTCGTGGTTTGCTTGAAGTGCTCGAGGTCCTCGGGATAGTGCCAGGGCATCCCGCCCTCGCGGCCGATGACGCCGTTCGCGGCGACGGCGGCGACGATGCTGAGTTTCATTCCGCCACGCCGAAGTCCAGACCGGGGTGCGAGTCGTAGCCCGTGAGCGTGATGTCGTCGAATTCGAGGGCGTCGAGCGGCGCGTCCGCGACCTCGATGCTCGGCTTCTCCTTAGGGTCGCGCGAGAGTTGTTCGAGGAGGCCGGGGACGTGGTCGTACGGCTTCCCGCGCGGATCCGTGCTGCCCTCGGGCGCTGTGGATTCGACCCACGATTTCACGTCGAGCGGGTCGCCGTCGGCGAGCCGAGACTGGAGTTCGTCGAGGTTGTCGCCGTACCACGCGCCGCGCGCGCCCTCGCCACAGTAGACGTGGGCGTCCACGACGGTGTGCGCGAACGCCCCGGGTTCGAAGCCCGCGCGCTGCGCGACGGCGGTGAGGAGGAGCGCGTACGCCGCGAGGTTGAACGGCACGCCGAGCGCGATGTCGCCCGAGCGCTGCGTCAGGTGGAGGTTCAGGCGGTCGCCCTGGACGTTGAACACGAACGTGTAGTGGCAGGGCGGGAGCGTCGACACCGCGGCGTTCGCGGGATGCCACGCGTTCACGACGATACGCCGCGAGTTCGGGTTCTCCTCCAGTTGGTCGAGGACGTACTGGATCTGGTCGAACGTCCCCTCGTCGTTCACCCAGTCGTTCTCCTCGCCGGCCCACGTCTCGCCCGGCAGGCCCTCGTCCGGAATCGGATATCGCCGCCAGAACCGGCCGTAGGCGGTGTCGAGGTGGCCGTCCTCGTCCGCCCACTCGTCCCAGATACCGGTCTTCTCGCGGAGGTCGCGGACGTGCTCCTCCCCGGAGAGGTACCAGAGGAGTTCGTGCAGCATCGACTTCCACCGGAAGCCGTCCATCTTCTTCGTCGTCAGGAGGGGGTAGCCGTCCGCGAGGTCCGTCTCGTAGTGCCGGCTGAACGCCGAAATCGTGTCGACGCCCGTCCGATTCGGCTTGTAGTTGCCCTCGCGGAGGGTGTCGGATACGAGCCCGAGGTACTGCTCCATACGCGTGGAGCACACGCCTAGGACGTATAGGAGTATCCTCTCGGCCGGCGCGCGCCCGACGAGCGACACGGGCCGCGTCGAACCACGCGAGTTCTGCGTGCGCGGTCAGTCGCCTGTGGCGGGGTCGAGGACGAGGACGTGGCGGTCGAGCGAGCGGTGGACGCGCCGCACGAACCGCGATTCGACGGTCCAGCCCGCTTCTGTGGCCTCGTCGCACCAGTCGCGGTCAGCGACGAGCACGCAGCGGCCGGTGGTGACGCGTTCGACTTCGGCGAGCGCGCCGCCGACGAGGTCGCGGAGGCTGTGCGTCTCTATCTTGGACTGCCGGCCATAGGGCGCGTCGAACACCGCCGCGTCGACCGCGTCGTCCCGGAGGGGAAGGTGGGTGGCGTCTCCCTGCCAGACGGCGAACTCCGGGGCGTAGGCGGCGAGGTTCTCGCGCGCGCCGCGAACCATCTTCGTCTGCGCGTCGTTCCCCAGCGGGGTCGCGCCGACCAACCCGGCCTCGATGAGCACGCCGCCAGTCCCGCACATCGGGTCGAGAAGCCGACTCCCTGGACTCGCTCCGGCGAGGTTGACGAGGGCGCGGGCGAGCATCGGGTCCATCGACCCCGGCTGGAAGAACGGGCGCTTCGTGGGTTTGCGGGCGTCGTAGTCGCGGTCGGTCGCGACCGACAGCCAGCCGAGCGCGCACGTGTCGTTGCTGAACACCGCGCGCAACACGAAGTCCGGGTCGTCGAGGTCCACCGCGAACCCGCGGTCGGTGAGCACGCCGCCGAGTTCGCGCTCCGCGCGCTGGGTGTCGACGCCCGCGCTCCCGCGAACGTCTGTCGCGCGCACCGCGACCGTCCCCTCGATTCCGACGTTCGCGGCGTCTAGGAGGGTGGCGGCGCGCTCGACGCTGGCGTCGGTGCGGCCGACGAGCCGGCTCGCGTACCGCGTGAACGCGAGGTCTCGCGTCCGCTCGAGGTCGAGTGCGGGCGCGACGGCGAGACCGGGCGCGATTACGTCGACGTCCGGTGCGGCGGCCGCGCGCGCCTCCGCGACCGCGAAGTCGTCGTCCGAACCGACGAGTTCGAGGAGGTACACACCGGTTCTTGACGGCGTCGACACAAGGCGTTTGTTAAACCCAGTGGGGGTCGGCCTCGCCGGACCGCCAAACTTTATAAAGGTTAAATACGATATTTAAGTCGTATATGACCGACCCCAAGGAAACCATCAACATTGAAAACGTGGTCGCCTCCACGGGAATCGGCCAGGAGCTCGACCTTCAGAGCGTCGCCATGGACCTCGAAGGCGCGGATTACGACCCCGAACAGTTCCCCGGCCTCGTCTACCGAACCCAGGAACCGAAGAGCGCCGCGCTCATCTTCCGCTCCGGCAAAATCGTCTGCACGGGCGCGAAGTCCACCGCGGACGTCCACGAAAGCCTCCGCATCGTCTTCGACAAACTCCGAGAACTCAACATCGAAGTCGAAGACGACCCCGAAATCGTCGTCCAGAACATCGTCACGAGCGCCGACCTCGGCCGCCAACTCAACCTCAACGCCATCGCCATCGGCCTCGGCCTCGAAAACATCGAGTACGAGCCCGAGCAGTTCCCCGGCCTCGTCTACCGGCTCGACGAACCGGAAGTCGTCGCGCTCCTCTTCGGCTCCGGCAAGCTCGTCATCACCGGCGGGAAGAAGCCCGAGGACGCCGAACACGCCGTCGACAAGATCGTCAGCCGCCTCGAAGAACTCGGCCTGCTCGAGTAAATTTTTAGCGTCGGGGTCGCTCCGCGACCCACTCCGCTAAAAAGTACCATAAAAATCCTCGCGGCGGAGCCGCGAGCGAACTGCCTCTCTCAGGCTCTTCGAGCCGTTCGTTCGGCAGATGCGGGGTTACAGCGAGTGAAACCGGGCGCGCCGTTTTTGCGTAAGCGGGTCGAATACGAACGTATGGAGCCCTCCACTCGCGACCAGGTGTTTCGTGCGGGCGCGGCGCTGGTCGGCGTCGCCGTCGCGCTGTTCGCGCTGAGTTACGTGCTCGAACCCTCCATCGTGCTCGCGGCCGCGCTGGGCATCACGTGCGTCGCCGCGTTCGCGGGCGTGGTGCTGGGCGTGCTCGACGACCGGTTCGGCCTCGTCTGGCTCTCGCTCGGCGTCGCCGCTGTCGTGGTCTTTCTGAGTGTCGACGCGAGCGCGCTCCGCGAGACGACGGTCGCGCTCCTCGGCCTCGCGGTCGCTGCCGGACTGCTGTGGTTCGTGCCCGCGAAAGCCGCGGAACTCGGCGAACGTCTCGGTGAGTAGGCTTACTCGACCAACCGCTCGATTTCAGTCACCAAAACGTCGCTCGCACCCTTCTCCTTCAGGTCCGTAATCGTCTGGAACACCTCGCGTTCGGGGACGACGGCGTGCACGGCGACCGTATTCGGTTCGTCGACGTCGAGGACGGTGGGACCGCCGAGGCCCGGGATGACGTCCTCGATGTCGTCGAGGCGGTCGGCGGGCGCGTTCAGCATGAGGTAGCGCTTGTCCTCAGCGGCGATGACGGAGTCGAGCGCGGTCTCGACCTGACTGGCTTTCTCGCTCTCGACGTCAGGACGGGCGAACAGGCGGACGGAACTCGCGAGCACCTCGTCCACGATTTCGAGGCGGTTCACGCGGAGCGTCGTGCCCGTGGACGTGATGTCGATGATGGCGTCCGCCATCTCCACGTGCGGCGTGAGTTCGGTCGCGCCCGAGACTTCCACGATATCCGGGTCGACGGTCGTCTCCGCGAAGTACTCGCGGGCGATTCGGGGGAACTCGGTGGCGACCGTCTTCCCCGCGAGGTCCGCGACCGACGCCACGTCGTCCTCCTCGGGCGCGGCGAGGACGAGCCGGCACTCGCCGTAGCCGAGGTCGAGGCGGCCCTCAAGGTCGACGCCGGACTCCCGGACCTGGTCGAGTCCAGTGATGCCGAGGTCGGCGGCGCCGTCCGCGACGTACTCCGGGATGTCGGCGGCGCGCGCGAACAACACCGTGATGTCGGGGTCGACGGTGTCCGCGTAGAGCTGTCGGTCCGCGGTCGGCTCTATCGAGAGCCCCGCGCGGTCCAAGAGGTCGACGGTCGGGTCGTGCAGGCGGCCCTTGTTGGGGACGGCGATGCGCATACGGGGAGCGTCGGCGGCGAACGGGAACTAGTTTTGCCTTCCCGCGATGCCGCCGGAGCCGGGGAGGCCGCCGCGCAGGCCGCCGGTTCCGCCGCGTCCACCGTCGCCGTCGTCGCCGAAGTCGATGCCGTCGAAGTACGCGGGCGTCTCGTCCTCGGTGGCGTAGACGTAGAGCGCGGTCTTCGCGACACCGTCGAGGGTCTGGCCGACGAGACCCCCCAAGAGGACGCCGACCACGAGCACGACGAGGGAAACCGGCGTCGCGGCGGGGAGGGCGACAAGGAGGACTGCGCCGGGGAGCGCGCCGACGAGGACCAACGCGACGGTGACGAGGCCGACGGCCCCCGCCGCGCCGAGGGACTCGCCCCACGTCTGTCGAACCGTCTCCTTGCTCCGGGAGAACATCTCGAAGACGCCGACATCTTCGAAGACGATGACGGGGACAACGAAGAAGGTGAGGACGCCCCACGCGACGCTGAACACGGCCGCGACGAGCTTCGCGGGGAGGGAGTCGTTCGACTCGATGACACGGATGATGACGCCGACGACGGCACTGATGGCCGCCCACGCGAGTAGCGGGCCGAGGTTTCGGCCGGCGGCGCGGAGGCCGTCCCGGAGCACGGGGTCCTCGCCGTCGAGCGCCTGTTTCACGCAGAACATCAACGCGGCGGTGAAGTACGACGCGATGAACGTGGACCCGAAGTAGAGCGCGAGGAGCGCGCCGAGGAGGAGGGGTTGGCTCGGGGACGGTTCGACGGAGAGCACGACCCCCCAGAGCGCGGCGAGGTACAGCAGGCCGGCGAGACCGGCGACCGCGGGGAGGACGGTGAGGCGCGGGTGGTCGCGGAGGGCGCGGGCGCTCCGACGAGCGAACGCGAACCCGGTTTTCAGGCGACTGATGATGCCCATGTCCGGACGTTTGTCAGACTCCGGGTAAGTCTTCCGCCGATTTTCCAACAGATTAACGGCCGCTATCCGTGAATTCCGGGATATGAGTACGCTACGAGTCGCGGGCGGGCGAGTGCTCCGACCGGATTTCTCGGTGGCACGCGCGGACGTGCTGCTAGACCAGGACGCGGGCGAGATTCTGGACGTGGGTGACACGGACGCCGGCGACGAAACGCTCGACGCGGCGGGCTGTCTGGTGATGCCGGGACTCGTGAACGCGCACACGCACGCCGCGATGACGCTCCTGCGAGGATACGCGGACGACAAGCCGCTCGAACGCTGGTTGCAGGAGGACATCTGGCCGGCGGAGGCCGAACTCACGGCCGAGGACGTGCGCGCCGGCACGGAACTCGCGCTCGTGGAGATGATTCGGGGCGGCGTGACGGCGTTCGCGGACATGTACTTCGAGGAACCCACGGTCGCGGACGCGGTGGCTGAGGCGGGCGTGCGGGCGCGCCTCGGGCACGGCGTCGTCACCGTCGGGAAGGACGACGACGCGGCGCGCGCGGACAACGAGGAGAGCCTCGCGTTCGCCCGGGAGTACGACGGGTACGCGGACGGCCGCGTGAAGACGGTGTACGCGCCGCACAGCCTGACGACGGTGGACGACGACCTGCTCGCGGAGTTCACCGCGGAGGCCCGCGAGGCGGGCGTACCGCTTCACTTCCACGCGAACGAGACCCGGGGCGGGGTCGACCCCATCGTCGACGCGGAGGGCGAACGCCCGCTCGCGCACGCCGACGGACTCGGACTGCTCACCGGCGACGACTTCCTCGCGCACGGCGTGCACGTAGACGACGAGGAAATCGACCTCCTCGCGGAGCGCGGGACGGCGGTCGTGCACTGTCCGGCGTCGAACATGAAGCTCGCGTCCGGGATGGCGCCCGTGCAGCGCATGCGGGAGGCGGGCGTGACGGTCGCGCTCGGAACGGACGGCGCGGCGTCGAACAACGACCTCGACGTGTTCGACGAACTGCGTGACGCCGCGATGCTCGGGAAGCTCGCCGCGGACGATGCCGCCGCCGTGCCCGCCGAAGCGGCCGTGGAGATGGCGACCGCGGGCGGCGCGGACGCGCTCGGGTTCGACTCCGGGCGAATCGAGGCGGGCGCGAACGCCGACCTCGCCGTCGTGGACTTCGACGCCCCCCACTTGACGCCCGTACACGACCACGTCAGCCACCTCGCGTACGCCGTCCGCGGGAGCGACGTGCGCCACACCGTCTGCGACGGCCGCGTGCTCATGGAAGACCGAGCCCTCGTGACGCTCGACGAAGGCGAGATTCGGGGGCGTGCCGCCGACCGCGCCGCCGACCTCGCTGAACGCGCCGACTAACCGAATACCGCTGTTTTCGCCCGCGGTAAACGGTCGTGAACGGAGTTCCGCGTTCTCGCGAACGGACTGAACGGGTCGAACGCTCATCCCCCCTTTTCTCCGTGCCGCCGATAGGGTGGGATGCAATGCGCTCGATGAAACTCACCGCCGCGCTCGTCGCGGCCATGGCAGTACTCGCGGTCGCAACGCCCGCGGTCGCCGGTGCGACGGCGACAGGCGAACTGAGCGTCGGCGTCGACCAGCCCGACGCCGGAACCGACGCGACCGTCACCGTGACGGCGAACGACACCGCGGTCGCGAACGCGACCGTGAACGTCACGGAGACGACGAACACCACGTACAACGGCACGGGAGCCTACGTCACGGACGCGAACGGTACCGTCGCGCTTCCCGCGCCCGACACGAACGTCACCGTCGCGGTGACGGCGACGCACAACAACACGACGGCGTCCACGACCGCGACCCTCCTCGCGGAGACGAACGCGAGCGAGAGCGAGGAGAACGAGACGGTCACCGAGGAGAGTCCGTTCGGCCAGCAGGTCCAGCAGTTCATCGCCGCGGCGTTCGGTGACGGCGCGGTCGACGGGAGCGTCCTCTCCGAGTTCGTCACCGCGAACAACCCCGGCGCGGACGACCGGCCCGACCACGCCGGCCCGCCCGAGGACCGCCCCGACCATGACGACCGGAACGCGACCGACGACGTGAACGAAACGGCGGAGAACACCACGCAGGGCCCGCCTGAAGACCGCGGCCCCGACCGTGACGACGCGAGCGAGAACGGTGAAAGCGATGCACAGGGCCCGCCTGAAGACCGCGGCCCCGACCACGAAGCATCCGCGAACGACGACGACAGCGACGAGGACAGTGAGGAGAGCGACGACGATGAGGACGCGGACGACAGCGACGACGACGAGGACAGCGAGCGCGGGTCGAACGGTAACGCGGCGAACGCGCCCGGCCGGAACTAACGCGGTCGCTTCGTAGCGCGGTTCCGTTGCTGCGGCCATCGGTCTTTTTCTGAACGCGGTCGATGGACGGCTGTCGTCGCAGTGCCGGCGCGACGAGCGGTCTGAATCGCCGCAGTGGTTCGCCGTCTCCGAGCCGAACGCGGTTCGCTTCGGTAGGGTTTTGGGTCGCGTACGTAACGCATAGGTATGGAAACGGCTGCTCCCATCAGCGAACGCGTCCCCGACGTGGACGCGAAACACGAGTCGGGCCGACAGAAGATCGACTGGGCCCGCGAACACATGCCGATTCTCTCCGCGCTCGAAGACGAGTTCACCGCGGAGCGCCCGCTCTCCGGCCAGACGGTCGGAATGGCGCTGCACGTGGAGGCGAAGACGGCGGCGCTCGTCGAACTGCTCGCCGAGGGCGGCGCGGAAGTCGCCATCACGGGCTGTAATCCGCTCAGCACGCACGACGACGTGAGCGTCGCGCTGGACGCGCACGAGAACATCACGTCGTACGCCGAGCACGGCATCGACGACACCGAGTACTACGAGGGTATCGACGCCGTCATCGACCACGAACCCACCATCACGGTGGACGACGGCGGCGACCTCGTCTTCCGCATCCACGAGGAGTACCCCGAGCTCGTCGACTCCATCATCGGCGGCACCGAGGAGACGACGACGGGCGTTCACCGCCTCCGCGCGATGGACGCGGACGGCGCGCTCGACTACCCGATGTTCAACGTGAACGACACCCCGATGAAGCACCTCTTCGACAACGTGCACGGCACCGGGGAGTCCGCGCTCGCGAACATCGCGATGACCACGAACCTCTCCTGGGCCGGTAAGACGGTCGTCGTCGCCGGGTTCGGGTACTGCGGTCGCGGCGTCGCGAAGAAAGCGCGCGGGCAGAACGCGCACGTCATCGTCACCGAAATCGACCCGCGGCGCGCGCTCGAAGCGCACATGGAGGGCTACGAGGTCACGAGCATGGACGACGCCGCCGAGCGCGGCGACGTGTTCGTCACCACCACCGGAAACCGGGACGTCGTCACGGCAGACCACTTCGAGGACATGCAGGACGGCGTCGTCCTCGCGAACGCCGGCCACTTCGACGTGGAAATCAACCTCGAAGACCTCCGCGACCTCTCCGTGAACGAACGCGAAGTCCGCGATGGCGTGCAGGAGTACGAACTCGCCGACGGTTCGCGCGTGAACGTGCTCGCCGAGGGCCGCCTCGTGAACCTCGCCAGCCCCGTCAGCCTCGGGCACCCGGTCGAAGTGATGGACCAGTCGTTCGGCGTGCAGGCCGTCTGCGTCCGCGAACTCGCCACGCACGGCGACGGCTACGACGACGGATTGCACGACGTGCCGGACGCTCTCGACCGCGAAGTCGCGGAACTCAAACTCGACGCCGAGGGCATCGAACTCGACGAGCTCACGGACGTCCAGCGCGAGTACATGGACTCCTGGCAGCACGGCACGTAAGCGCCCCTACTCGGTTTTCTTTCTGAGCGCCGCGACCGTTCCGCCGACGAGCGCCGCGAGTCCCGTGCCGACGCCGAACCCGGGCGTACTCCCCGAAGAGGCGTCCGTCGACGTGGTCGGGTCGGTCGCGGACTCGGTCGACGTGGAGTGCGTCGTCGGGGACTCGGTGGTGGTCGAGACGTCGAGCGTGTCGCGGGAGACGCCGGGGAGCACGTAGTACTCGGGGTCGTAGGGGACGGACGGGAGGCTGTCGGAGTTGACGTACTGGTCGAGCCAGTCGTCCATCCGCTCGCCGGCATAATTGGCGACCGCGTTCTCGAACCCCTGGTAGGACGTGAGCGGGACCGAGGTGTCCGCGAGGACGTCGATAAGGGCGTAGTCGCCGTCGGAACGCCGCTGAATCTCGGCGTCGAGCGCCGCGAGCACCTGCGACCCCTTCCGGTAGTGCGCGCTGGTGTCTCGCCACGTGTACGGCTGTGCGAGGACGATGTCGGTGTAGCCGGCGTCGTAGTCCTCGTTCGTGTCGAGCGTGTTGTGGAACTCGGTGAAGCTCGCGAGACCGCGGTTGAAGAGCGTGAGCCGGCCGTAGTACTCCGCGCTCGCTTCCGTCAGCCACCGCATCCGCCCGCCGCCGAACGTTCCGAACATGACGTGCGCGAACTCGTGGGGGAGCACGCCGTTGAGCGACCGGGAGGGGACGGCGGCGGCGGAGACGACCATGTCGCGCGCGGACGCCAGCCCGCGGGGGCTGATGCGTTCGCGGGGGAGGACGAAGAGCGCCGTGTCGGTGTAACGCCGCCGGGGCGAGAGGTGGGTCTGTTGGAACTCGAGTTCCTCGAAGAGCGCGCCGGTGTCGATGTCGCGCGACACCTCGTCGGAGAAGACGAGGGTCGCGTGCGCGTCGCTCACGAACTCCCGTGCGGTCGTGTTCGGGCCGGCGAACGCGAACGACGGGGTGACGACTCCCTCGCCGTCGAACGACCGCGAGCGCGACACCGCGTCCAGGTCGCCCACGACCGAACCGATATCGAGCGACGGCACCCACACGAACGCGGAGTCGGCGGCGACGTACCCCCAGTTCTGCAGGGTGAGTTCGTCGCCGACGGCGGACGAGTCGCCGTCGAGGAAGACGGTCTGGCGCGGGGAGTCGGTGCCGTCCCAGACGTACTTGCGGCCGTCGCGTTCGAACCCGTTCGATTCGACGGTGAACCCGGCCGACATCGCGGAGATAGCGAAGGAGGACACCGAGTCGGGGACATCGTACTCGTAGTCGAAGCGGACGCGGGGCGCGTCCCAGTCTGCGGACACCGTCACGGACTCGGTGAGCGTGCCCGCGGACTGGGACGCGCGAACCGACCGGGTGGGGAGCGCGGTCAGCGCCGTCCCACCGGCGACGGCCCCGAGAAACTCTCGACGAGATTCCATACGCACACTATCAAGTTTGAGGATAAAAATTTTCGCCGGTCACTCTTCGCCGCGCACTACGTAGCCGTACTTGAGGAGTGCGACGAACAGCGTCCCGCCGACGACGTTCCCCGCGGTCGCGAGGAGGAGGAAGCCGACGTACGTGGAGGCGGCGACTGACGAGGAGAGGACGGCGGCGAGCACCTCGACGTTCCCGGCGATGGAGTGCGGGAGGTGGGCGAGGCCGATGCCCATGGTGACGAGCCAAACGAGGACGATGCGGGAGAGCGTGGAGTCCGCGGCGGTGATGAGCCAGGAGAGCAGTCCCATCAGCCAGCCTGCGAGCACGCCGCCCATGAGGAGGACGAGCGGCGGGTGCGACACGAGCGGTCTCGCCAGGTGTTCGAACGCCGCGGGGTCGACGACGCCGTAGGCGGGCGCGAGCACGACCATCGCCGCCGCGAACACCGCCCCGGCGAGGACGTTCCCGGCGTAGACGAGCCCCCAGAGCCGGGCGAGTCTGCGAACGGAGGCGTGGCCGTCGAGCACCGGGAGGACGGCGAGCGTCGTGTGCTCGGTGAACAACTCGGTCCGGCCGAGGATGACGAACACGAACCCGAACGTGTACGCGTTCGCGACGAGCAGCGTCGTCACGGGCTCGGAGAGCGCGCCGCCGACGAGCGTGAGCACGACCGCCATGAAGAACGGCCCGAACCCGATGTCGAGGCCGGCGGACACCGCGGACAGGAAGAGCGCGCCCGCGGGACGTTCGAGTTCGTCCAACCCCTCCGCTATCTGGACGGCGAGGATGTCCGTCTGCGACTTCTTATCGACCGGTGCGTCGCTGTCGGTCACTGTCGGTGGTTCGACCGGATGGAAGAAAAACCGCGTGGCCGCGACGACACGTGTCCCTCTTTACCGCGGGTCTCCAACGGAGGGTATGGTCAGGAACCGGAAGGGCGACCGGCGGGAGCGCGAGCTCGTGAACCGCCTCGACGAGGCAGGGTTCGCGGTGATGCGCGCGCCGGCGTCCGGGAGCGCGACCCAGCGCGAACTCCCGGACGTACTCGCGGGCGACGGCGAGAGTTTCTACGCGGTCGAGGCGAAGTCGTCGTCGGGCGACCCCATCTACCTCACGGGCGAGGAGATAGAGGCGCTCGTCTACTTCTCCCAGAACTTCGGCGCGCGCCCGAAGGTCGGCGCGCGCTTCGACCGCGAGGACTGGTACTTCTTCCATCCGCACGACCTCCACCAGACGGACGGCGGGAACTACCGCGTGAAGAAGGAGACGGCGCTCGAATCGGGCGAAACCATCGCCGACCTGAAGGCGAGGGGCGACGACGGGGGAAGCGAGCGGAGCGTTCGCGAGGTCCTGAACGCGTTCGAACAGGGCGCTATCTCCGTCGACGATGCGGTCGAACTACTGGAGTAGCGGTTCGAGGCGGCTCCGCGGGAACGCGTAGCGTTTGAGGTCGCTCGGGGTGAGGTCGTCGGGCGCGAGGTCGCGACTGATGGGGTAGAGGACTTCGACGACCACGTCAGTCTCCGGGTAGGCGCGGTTGGTCGGGTAGTCGGCGACGGTGGTGTCCCAGCCGGGAACCTCGACAGTGTTCGCGCGGTCCCGGGTGGTGCGTGCGACGACGAGGAGGTCGCCGCGTTCGCGGTCGCGGACGAACCGGCCGGTGTCGAGCGTGCACGTCTCACAGTAGACGGGTGTGGGTTCGTCCTCGTCGACGTAGACGGTGCTCTCGCAGGCCGCGCACGCGTCCTCGCGCTGTCCGGGTGCGGGGACGCGGCCGTCAGTCACGTCGATGGCGGCGCGGCGGAGGTGTTTGCACCGCGCGCGGCGGTGCTGGTAGTCCGGGCACGTGCATCGCCCTCCGGGGAGGTCGACGGTGTAGACGGTGTCGTGCTCGGTCGCGACGTCGTAGCAGCCGCCGCCGATGGCGGTGACGGCCATGCGTTCCGTGCGTGCGCGGTCGGCGCGCGTCCGGGTGGGGCCGCGGGGCGAGAGCGAGGTCGGTTCGCTGGTCGTGGTGCTGGTGGGTTTCGAAGGCACCATACGAGAGAAGAGGGGCTCAGCGACCGTAAGGCGCTCCGTTCCGACGAACGTTTACGCTCTCAATCGGGCGTTTGGGGCGTGCAGGCGGCCGTTTCGGGGCGTCGGGCGGTGGCCGCACAAGTCGCGAGCACCCGACGGCCAATGTCACGTCACGCACCCGGTTGGCCGCGGTATCACGGATGAAGGTTCGGTCGGATTCGGCGCGTGAGCGGCGGCAGAGCGAGCGCGCGTGTTCGAAGCCCTTTTGGCGTGTTCTCGGGAATCCCTTGGTATGGCATTCGAGCGGGAGAAACTGGTGGAGGCCGGCTGGGCGACGCTCGGCGTGGTCGTGTTCATCGCGGCGCTGGTCGGAACCGCGGCGGTGAACGGAGAGTCGCTCGGCCGTCAGGGAACGCTCGCAGTCGTCGGAAGTCTCGTTCTCTTCCTCGCCCTGATGGGCGGCATCGGCTTCTACCTCTCGACGCGCGACTAGGCCTCGGACTGTTCCTCGTCTCCGTCGCGCCAGTCGTCGAGTTCGTCCTCGTCGGCGTCGTCGAGTTTCGCCTCGTAGTAAGAGAGCGGGTGGCTGATGTGGTCGCAGAGCGCGTCCGGGTTCACGCAGTCGCCGTACGATTTCATCGTCGCGCACGCCGGCGCGGTGTACTCGGTAGGACTGCTCTCACCCTGAATATGGTCCGTCTGGTAGCGCGTCATCTCCTCACCGAACCCGGGGTTGACCTCGTAGAGTTGGACGATTTCGTCCGTGCTGAGGCCGATGTTCGCGAGGAAGGACGTGATGGCGAACCGACTGTGGTGGGGGAGGTGGTCGCCGCGCTGGACGCGTTCGAGCAAGTGCGTCATGCAGGGCGGGAACAGTTCGGGGACGACGGTGTCGATGTCCCGGGTGAGGTCGAGTTCGGAGAGCACAGTCTTCACCTCGGAGACTTCTTCGCCGAGTTCGCTCCCGATGGCGTCCGGGACGGCGAGCGGGAGGCCCTCTGCGACGCGTTCCTCGACGGCCTGCCGGAGGAGTTCGTCGAGTTCGAGTCCCGTTACGGGAACGAGGCCGTCGTCGAGGCGGCGGTTGGCGAGCCGCCAGTCCTCGCCGCGAATCCCGGAGGAGAGCAGGAGGTAGGTGGCGACGCCCACGTCGAACCCCTCGTTGGTGGGAGTGACGTGTTCTCCGAGGTCGAACTCCGTGAGGAGGTCGTCGCGGGAGACGCGAGCGTCGGTGCGGACGCTCGCGAGGTCGTCGTCGCTCGCGAAGTCGTCGCGGAAGTGCTCGTACGCGGTGTTCGCCTCGCCCTGCGCGTACCGCCGCACGAGGATGTTCTCGTCCACGAGCGAGACGATGACGCGCGCCACCGGATACGAGAGGAGTTCGACGCGCGTGCTGTGCGCGGACTCCCCTATCTCGCGTTCGGTGACCGCGGTAGTGACGCGCTCCAGCGCGCGCTCCACGACCGCGTCGTCGTTCTGCACCACGTCCGCGAGGTCCACGCCGGCCTCCTGGACCGCCGTGCGGGCGCTCGCGAGGAACGGGTATCGGGCGTGGCGCGCGTCCATTCGTTCGCGTTCTCGTGCCGGACCCGAATAAACGCCGCGGATAGGGACCGAACCACCCAAACCTCCGGCGTTCGAACTCCACGTGTGCAATTCGCCCCCGGTGCGCGACGGCTCGCGGCGTACGCGCTCGTCGCCGCACTCCCCTTCGTGTTCGTTCCGTTCGGCGTCGCGGTCGTCGTGCTCGCGCCCGCGTTCGTCCTCTGGTTCCACCGCGACCCGGAGCGCAGCAGTCCCGAGTCCGGCGTCGTCGCGCCCGCAGACGGCACGGTCTCCGTGATTCGCGAGGAGGACGACTGGCTCAGGGTCGGCGTCTACATGAGCGCCGCGGACGTGCACGTGAACCGCGCGCCCAAATCCGGGTTCCTCGAACACGTCACGCACACGCCCGGCGCGCACAAGCCCGCGTTCTCGAAGGACTCCGAGCGGAACGAGCGGGTCACCTTCCAGTTCGGCGACTACGAGGTCGTGCTCATCGCGGGCGCGTTCGCCCGCCGCATCCACCCCCACCTCGAACCCGGGCGGGTCGTGGAGCGCGGCGACCGCATCGGCCACATCAGCTTCGGCAGTCGCGCCGACGTGAAACTCCCGCCGACGTACGAGAAAGCAGACGTGCTCGTCGAGGAAGGAGATACCGTGCGGGCTGGCGAGACGATATTGGTAGACGAAGCGTAGTCAGTCGCTCTGGATGCGGGGGGCGAGCATGTACGTGACGCTGCCCTGGCCTTCCGCGAGGTCAAAGTGGAGTTTGACGGGGAACTCGTCGCCGAGTTCCGCGGTGATTTCGGCGTCCTTCGGAATCGCCTTGTTCATGTCCTTGAGGTAGTCGAGGCTGAACAGGCTGTGCGCGGGCCCGACTTCGAGGTCGATGAGGTCGTCCACGCCGAGTTCGAGGTGAACGTCGTCGGTGTCTCCCTCTGCGTCCACGTAGAACAGTTCGTCCGCCTCGTCGACGCCGAGCGCGATGTGGTCGGAGACCATGTCGGCGGCGCGAACCGCGCGGTCGAGGTCCGCGCCCTCGATGACGACGGTCGCGGGGAGGTCGAGGTCGGGGAGGTCGGGTTCCTGCCGGATGCTGTCCGGGTCGATGAGCGCGAGCGTGTACTCGAGGCCCTCGATCTGGATGTGGAGCTTCCGGGTTTCCTCGTCGAGTTCCAGATGGATGAGTTGGCCGGCGTCCGCCATCCCGGCGATATCTTCGAGGCGGGAGAGATTGACGCCGATGAGGCCGCCGTCGGCGTCGTACGACTCGAAGGCGTCACTGGAGAGTTCGAGGTCGACCATCCCGACGTTTGCGGGGTCGACGGCGCGAATCGCGAGTCCGTCCTCGTTGAGGTGGATCTTACATTCGTCCACCAGCACGCTCACGGCGTCGAGTGTCGTGCGGAGCGTGTCGGCGCTAATAATCGCCTTGAACATCTTATCCAGAGGTAGAACGAGGCGGCATAAAAAGGCACACGGTACGCGCGCGTGCGTGAAGCGCGGCCCGCGACTCGCCCGCCCGAACCGGCTTTCAGGGTGGCGGACGAATCACTCGGTATGGAAACGCGAACGAAGCTAAAAGTGGTCGGTGGCGCGGTCGGTGCCGCGGTGGGCGCGCTGGGCGTGTGGACGCTCGCAGACGCGCTCGGGAAGCTACGGGTCGAGCGCGTCGATTACACGCACGTCGGCGACGTGGACGGCGTGGAACTCCGACGGTATCCCGAGCGAGTGCGCGTGGAGACGACCGCGCCGTCGCAACGGACGGCGTTCAGGCGTCTCTATCGGTATATCGACGGCGCGAACGACGGCGGCGAGTCCGTGGCGATGACCGCGCCCGTCGAAACCGAGGAGTCCGGCGAAACTGGCGAGTCCATCACCATGACCGCGCCCGTCGAAACCGAGGCTGACGAGGGCGACGTGACGATGTCGTTCTTCCTCCCCGAATCGTACACGCCGGAGACGGCGCCCGAACCGTCGAACGACGCCGTCTCGCTCGTCATCGACCCGCCCGCGACGCTCGCCGTCCTGTCCTTTTCGTGGTGGACGCCCGGGTTCCGCGTGCGGAAGAAGGAGCAGGCGCTCGCGGACACCCTCGAAGACGCGGACATCAAGACGGTCGGCGAGCCGTCGTTACGGCGGTACGACGCGCCGTTCACGCCGCCGTTCCGCCGGACGAACGAGGTCGTCGTGGAAGTGGATAGCGCGAGCGTGCGGCGGTATCTCGCGGGCGAACGAAGCACGTAACCGCTCGCGCGCTCATTTTCGAGTATGAGCGGGAAGGACCACTACTACAACAAGTCGAAGCAGGAGGGCTATCGGTCGCGGGCGGCGTACAAGCTGAAGCAGCTCGACCGCGAGCTCGACCTCCTGCCGCACGGCGCGACCGTCGTGGACCTCGGCGCGGCCCCCGGTGGCTGGCTGCAGGTCGCGGCGGAGGAGGTCGGGGAGCCGGGCCGCGTCATCGGCGTGGACTTCCAGCGCATCGACGACATCGACGGCGTGACGACGGTGCGCGGCGACATGACCGAGGACGACACGAAGGCGGAGGTGCGAGAGGTCGCGAACGGGAGCACGGACGTCGTGCTCTCGGACATGGCGCCGAACATGACCGGCGAGTACAACCTCGACCAGGCGCGCTCCGTCTACCTCGCCCAGCAGGCGCTGGCGACGGCGCGCGACCTCCTGAAGCCCGGCGGGCACTTCGCGGTGAAGGTGTTCGAGGGCCAGGACTTCGACGCGTTCGTCGAGGACGTGGAGGAGTCGTTCAGTTTCGTTCGCGTCACCAGCCCCGACGCGTCCCGGGAGTCGTCCTCCGAGATGTACGTCGTCGGGAAGAACTACGTGAACGCGCCCATCGCGGCCGGCGACGTTCTCACCGTCACCGTGGAGGACGAGGGGAGCGAGGGCGACGGCATCGCGAAAGTCGACGGCTTCACCGTGTTCGTCTCCGGCGCGAGCGAGGGCGACGAGGTCGAAATCGAAATCGGGGACGTGAAGCCGAACTACGCGTTCGCCTCCCTAGTTTAGCGCCGGAAGTACGCGACCGTGCCGTACACGAACGGCGTGTCGGCGAGCGCGATTCCGAGTTTGAGGACGTACTGCCCGACGATGAGCGACGCGACCATCGCCAGTTCGTACTGCATTCCGATGCCGAGGTACTTCGGCGCGAGGTAGAACGCGACGGAGACGAAGATGACGGTGTCGATGGCCTGACTCGTCGCCGTGGACGCGATGTTGCGCAGCCAGAGGAACCGCTCGCCCGTGCGGCGGCGGATGGCGTGGAAGACGTACACGTCCCAGTTCTGGCTCACGACGTACGCGAGCAGGCTGCCGGCGACGATGTTCGCGCTCGACCAGAGCACGCGACTGAACTCGGACTGACCGACGCCCGAAAAGGGTGCGATGGGGGCCTTGATTGTCGTCCAGACGAGCGCGAGCATCAGGAGCGTCATCGCGAACCCGACGTTCACCATCGTCCGCGCGGCGTTCCGACCGTATAGTTCGCTGTAACAGTCCGAGCCGAAGAACGTGAGCGCGTACGCGAGCGCCGCGCCGGGCATCACGAGTTCGCTCCCCGTGACGGGGATGCTGAACGGCAGTTCGAACAGGAGGAGTTTCGACGCCGTGAGCTGACTCGTCACGAGCGCGGTCATGAACACGCCGATGAGGACGACGCGGCCCGTGGCGAGCGACTCTCTATTCATCGTCGAGCCTCCCGTGGCGGGCGTCGATTTCGTCGAGCTGGTCGAGCGTCTTCCGGATGCAGGCGCGAATGGCCTCGCTGCGGTTGACGAACTTCCCGTTCTCGCCGACGTGCGAGTCGAGGTCCGTGAGGAGCTCCTCGGGCACGTCCACGCTTATCTTCGGCATACCCGAGTATTCGCGAGGTATTACTTAGGCCGTGCGTTCCGCGGACGCGCGTCCACCGCCACGTCGGCCGCCGAGCGTCACCAGCCAGAGCACGCCCAAGCCGACGAAGTACGCGGCGGAGAGCGGGATTCCGACGATGAGCATCGTGTACACCGTGTCCGGGGTGAGGAGCGCGCCGAGCGCGAAACTCACGAGCACGGCGACCCGCCAGCGCTCCCGCATCGCCCGATACGAGACGAGGCCGCCGCCGTGGAACAGCACCATCGAGATGGGGACGTCCATGAGGAGGCCGATACCGGCGGTGGTGAGGAACACCATCCAGAGGAAGTTGCTGATGCGGTAACTGATGACCATGTCGGCGCGGAGCGCGTCCGCGACGAGGTACGTGATGACGTTCGGCGCGACGAACAGGTAGCCGAGGACGCTCCCGGCGACGAGACCGCCGAACACGCCGCCCGCCCAAACGACGATGGTGCGTCGGTTGCCCGTGACGATGCCGCGTTCCGCGAGCGCCGGCCACGCGTAGTAGACGACGAGCGGGAGGGTGGCGATAGCGGCCGCGACAGCGCTCACCTTCGCCTCGAAGACGAGCGCCTCGACCGGGTGGAGGGTGATGGGCCACTGCATCGCGGAAGCGGCCGTTCCGGGGTCGGCGGCCGGGCCGGCGCTGGCGTTGCTCGCGGTGCGGACGTCCGCGGGCAGGCGGCCGATGAAGTCGTCGCGGAGCGTCGCGAGGCCGCCGTAGTAGAGGAATCCGAAGGCGGCGACGAGCACGCTCATGAACACCGCGGCGATGCGGAACGCACGCGACCGGAGTTCACCGGCGATAGCGAGGATGTCGGTGTAGTAGCCGCCCACGTCGTCCTCCGTCGTCTCGTCGTCGGTGAACGCGTCCAGCATCCCGGCCGTGCGCTTCGTGATGGTGCCGGCTTCTTCCTCGGCCTCCTGCTCGGCCTCGGCGGCCTGTTCTTCGCGTTCTTCTTCGGCGTCGTCGAACCGGTCGAGGATGGCCTGGGCCTTCTCGTCGTCGTCCTCGTCGATGGCGGTGCGGGCGGCGGCGAGCGCCTCCTCCTCGTCCATCGCGACGAACCGTTCCTCGGGCGCGGCGCGGACGCCCGCGGCGTCGAGCACGTCGAGGTTGAGGTTCTCCGGGCTCGGCACCTGTCCGCCGTACACTTCGGCTTCGGCGGACGCGGCGCGTTCGATGGCGACGAACGCGACGTACGCGAGCGCGCCGAACAGCGCGACCACGCCGACCGCGATGCCGACGGGGAGCGGGTCGTACTGGGGGAGGAGGTACGCCTGCGGGTATATCGTGCCGGTGAGCGCGTCGTTCACGCGGGCGACGACGCCGTAGCGGTACGCGCCGTAGCCGACCGCGAACCCGACGACGGCGACGGCGAGTGGGACGTTCCAGCGCTCGCGCAGGACGCCGAGCACGTCGATGCGTTCGCTCCCGCGCTTCGCGGTGACGACGACCTTCGTGACGTAGAGGCTGACGCCGTACAGCAGGCAGAGCGGGAGCGCCCACAGGATTTGCGTGAAGGGGTCGGGCGGCGAGAACACCGCGCCGAACAGGAAGATACCGACGATGGCGTACTTCCACTTGTCGCGGAACGTCTCGTACTGGACGACTTCGGCGTACGCGAGCGCGGACATCACGAGCGGGAGTTGGGCCGCGAGTCCGAACGACACCGCGAGCATCAGGATGAACTCCGTCCACATCACGATGGAGTACATCGGCGCGAGGCCGGCCTTCACCGCGTAGTCCGCGAGGAAATAGAAGACGATGGGGAAGAAGAGGCCGTAGGCGTACGCCACGCCGAGCGCGAACAGGAGCGTGGCGAACACGGCGAACACGGCGAGATGCCAGACCTTCACTTGGACGTCCGGAATGATGCCGCGTTCCTTCAGCGGTTCGCGGGCGTGATAGAGGAGCGCCGGGACGGTGGCGAGGATGCCGGTTATCATCCCGATTTTGACCTGCATCAGGATGACGTCAAAGGGCGTCTGCGTGATGATTCGGGCCTCGGTCGCGAGGAGGTCAGCGCGGAGTTGCGGCCAGATGAAGAGGCGCATCCCGAGCACGCCGCCGAGCAGGCCGACGACGAAGAAGACGAACGCGACCTGGAGTTTCTTCTGGAGGGTGCGGAGCGTGACGCCGATTGTCTCGCGGCCGACGCCGACAGCGCGCGCTGCGTCCTCGCGTACGCCGCCCGAACTACTCATTCCCTTGCGGGTAGCCGATTGCGAGTTATCAATCTTCTCGTCTGGACGAAGTAAAAAGCCTATAACGCGGGACGCGCGTACTTCCGCGCAACGAATGGGTGACGGCGACGACGGGGAACGCGCCGGCGACGGGGAGGAGTGGCGTCCCGGCGCGGATATGCCGGTCGGCGACCACGACGAGCCACAGGAGTCGAAACCCGATGATAGCGCCGCGTCACCCGGCGACGCGACGGAAGAGGACACCGACGATGGGAGCGCACCGTCCGTCGATTCGGCGGACGTGACGCCCGCGGTCAGGCGGGTCGCGCCGACGCCCGCGGTGGAGCGCGTCGCCCCCACTCCCGCGGTCGAACGAGTAGCGGGCGACGATTCCGGAGAAACCGAGACCGTGGAGAGCGACGAGGCGTTCCCGGACATGCCCGCCGAGGCCATGAGCGGCGCGACGCCCGTCGAGCGGAAGAACGAGACCGTCGAGGGCGTACAGGGCCCGGAGACGGACGAGGAGTTGCCGCTCGCGGACCACGTCGAGGAGATGGTGAAACGCCTCGCCATCGTCGTCTCCATCGCGGGCCTCGTCAGCATCGCCGTCTGGCCGCTCGGCGAGGAGATAATCACCCACCTCTGGTACGCCGTCATCCCGGCGACGCCGCCTGCACCCACGGGAGCGGGCCGCGGCGCACCCCACCTCTATCAGCCGCTCGAACTCCTCATCACCCAGTTCAAGGTCGCGAGCCTCGCCGGACTGATCGCCGCATTGCCCGTGTTCGTCTACCAGACGTACGCGTTCATGCGCCCCGGCCTCTACCCGAACGAACGCAGATACTACCTCGCCGCCGTCCCGATGAGCCTCGTGCTCGCCGTACTCGGCCTGACGTTCGCGTACTTCGTCGTCCTCCCCGCCGTCTTCGGCTACTTCTACAACTACAGCCAGCCCGTCGCCGACATCGCGTTCGCGCTCTCCGATACGTTCAACCTCATCCTCATCCTGATGGGGTACCTCGCCATCGTCTTCCAGATTCCCCTCTTCATCATGCTCGCCATCATGATGGGCATCACGACCCGGCGCTGGCTCGAAAACCGCCGCCTCCTCTTCTGGGGCGGCTTCCTCGGCATCTCCTTCCTCTTCACGCCCGACCCCACCGGCATCGCCCCCATCCTCGTCGCCATCACCATGGTCGTCCTCTTCGAGGGAACGCTCGGCGCGCTCCGCTGGACCGGGAACTAGCCCTCATCGTAACGACGGCTGACGAAGCGCGGGAATCGCGTGACTGAGAACGGGCCGACGAGTGAGAGGACTGCTGTGACGAGAACAGTTCCTGTGGCCGAGTCGAACAGGCCGAGCGCGTCGGCCGCGACCGTGGCCGCGGCGACGAGCGCAACGAGCGCGAGAAACAGGCCGCCGAACCACGCGACGCCGCGTCTCGACACGGACTCGGAGCCGTCACGGAAGCGGCGGGACGCGTACGCGGCGGGGAGCGCGGCCGCCGAGGCAAGGACCGCGTACGCGCTCGCTCCGAGGCCGGCGAACAGCGCTACGTCCTGAACGCTCGTCTCGGACATGACCTCCGATACCTATGCTTCTTTTATATATTTGGTCGGTGGACGAAACTAGCGATGCGAACGACCGCGGGCGGGACGAAGAAGACGAACATGAGCGGGAGGTAGAGGAGGACGAGGAACAACGTGTCTCCGGGGTCGGGAAAGACGAGATGTACGACGTAGAGAAAGACGAAGATAGCGCCCATGTGCAGTAGATAGCCGACAGCGAGCCAGGGCAAAACGCCGTAGGTCGTCCGGTCGCGGAATCGCTCGTATCGCGGTGACTGATCGTACCGAAGCGTCTCGTACGAGTAGAGAATCGGAACCGCGGGAAACGTAACGAGAATCTCGACCAGCGACAGCGGCCACAGCACGTACACGACCAAGAGGATAAGCGGTAGCGGCGACCACTGAACCACGACGCTCGGAAGGCGGCGGGACGACATTAGTCAGGTCTTTCTCGGCTATCAGTTCTGTGTGGCGACGAGGAGAGCCGAATAACGGTTGTAGACGACAGGCGTGCGGAGAGCACGGCGACAGCGATGACGCCTATCCAGACGGCGTACGTCACGAGCGCGGGTGAAGGCGGTTCGCTCGCCGTGAGGAGAATCGTTACGCCGGTCGCGGTAAGTGCCGCGTGCACGACCGTTCCGAGGGCGAGAAACGGCACCGACGGACGGGACAGGCCGCGGACGTGTGAGTACGCGTACGGAAGCGTCCCGAGCCAGCCGGTGGCGCTCGCCTCGACCGGTGACGGAACTCCGACGAGGGCGACGAGCACCGCGAAGACGAGGAATAGCCACGCGCCGGCGGCGGACAGAACGCGGTTCGGGGAGAGAAGGGACGGCGCGTACTCGACGGAGTCATCCGAGAGCGCTGCGAACGCTTTCGGTCCCTCGATGACGCCGAGCCAGCACAGGACAGCGTAGGTCAAGCCGACGGTGAGGAGTCCGGGCGCAAACGCGGTGGCAGCCGAAAGCAGTACGACGCCGAGCGCCGCGTGAACGGCGGCGACTCCTACGAGAGAAACGGCGAGACCTAGCCTGCCCACCTCCGCGGCGAAACGCTCGTAGTCGAAGTCGTGCGCGAACCGGAGCACGTACCAGAAGCCGGGTATCGAGAGGACGCCTGCCATGACGCCGACCGGGAGCGGCTCAGCCGGAACGACCCGAGCGACCAGGAGCGCGCCACCGCCGAGTGGCGAGAGCGTGAGACAGATTGTTTCGAGCGCTCGTTGCATCTCTATACTACGGTGAATATTTCAAACAAAATAAATCCAGTAGTGGAAGCAGATAGTGCAAGTGGAGAGAGTGTACGAAGCGCGGGAAGCGGAACGGAGGGCCGAACGACACGCACTATGCGGGCGAAGGTTTTTCCGGTGGGGCGAGTAGAGAGTGGTCGAATGGAACTGGAGGACGTGCCGGGTGTCGGCGCGAAGACGGCGGCGTCGCTCCGCGAGTTGGACGACCCGGAGGGCGCGCTGGAGCGCGGGGACGTGGCCGCTATCGCGGGTGCGCCGGGCATCAGCGAGGGGCGGGCGGCGCGCGTCGTTCGGGGGGCGATTCGCGCGCGCCACGACGACCCGGGCGGCTTCCTCGCGACGGATCGCGCCCGCGAGGTCTACGAGGACGTGCTCGCATTGCTCACGGAGCGCGCGGTGACGACGTACGGCGAGAAGCGTCTGCGGACGCTCTATCCGTCGCGGAGTCCCGACCGCATCGCGGAGGTCCGGGAGTTCGTTGAGCGGGCGCGCGCTCGCGAGGTCGAGGACGGCGTGCTGGACGCGCTCGCGGGCGTCGAACCGCTCGTGGAGCCGTCGGGGGTGCGGGTTCGCGACCGGTGTCTCGCGACGACGGACGCGGAGACGTACAGCCGCGCGCAGGAACTGATTCCGGAGGTGAGCGTCGAAATCGTGGAGGACGCCAGGGGGCTCGCGGAACTCGCGCGCGGGTACTCGACCGTCGTCGCGCTGGACGAGGCGTTCGCGGGCGTGGACGTGGAGGGCGACGTGCGCGTCGAACCGAACGTGCTGGAGAACCCGGCGGAGGTCGTGCCGGAGCGCGCGCTCGCGTTCTTCGCCGAGAACCGCGACCGCCTGGAGGCCGCCGTCGCGGTTCACCGTCGCAGCAGTCTCAGTCCGCCGCTCGACCTCGACACGCTGGAGGGAGCGCTCGCCCGTCTGGAGGCGGACGGAAGCGTCGCGGGCGACGACGAACTCGACCGGCTCACGGACGCGGTGAACGACCTCGACGCGGCGGTGTCGACGGCGGAATCGGTCGCGAACGACCGGCTTCGGGAGGCGATTCAGGAGCGGGACGTGACCATCGAGGGCGCGGACCTGCTCTCGCTCGTGGAGCGCGGCGCGGGCGTGGATTCGTTGCTCTCCCGGGAGTTAGCGGACGAGTTCGACGAGGCGGTCGCGGCGGCCCGCGACCACCTCGTGGACGCGCTCGACCTGACGGAGGGCGAGGCGAGCGTCGCCCGGCAGGCGTTCGCGGACGACCCGACGTTTCCCGTGGAGCGCGAGGAGGACGCCGTCACGCGGCTTCGAGAGGAACTCGCGGCGGCGCGCGACCGGCGGGCGGCGCGGCGGAAACGCGAGCTCGCGGCGGACCTCGCGGACGCCCGCGGAGACGCGACGGCGCTCGTCCGGGCGGCGCTCGAACTCGACGTGGAACTCGCCGTCGCGCGCTTCTGCGACGACTTCGACTGCACGACGCCCGAGCGCGCCGACGACGGGTTCGACATCGAGGGCGGGCGCTCGCCCCTGCTGGACGTTCCGTTCGAGGACGTGGAACCGGTGGATTACGGCGCGGATGGCGTCGCGCTCCTGTCCGGCGTGAATTCCGGCGGGAAGACGAGCACGCTCGACCTCGTCGCCACGGTGGTCGTGCTCGCGCACATGGGATTGCCCGTCCCCGCCGACTCCGCGCGCGTCCCCGCGGTCGAGGAACTGCACTACTACGCGAAGTCCCAGGGGACGCTCGACGCGGGCGCGTTCGAAGCGACGCTGCGGGACTTCGGCCGCCTCGCGACGGGCGCGTCCGAGGCGACTACTCTCGTGTTGGTGGACGAACTCGAATCCATCACGGAACCCGGGGCGTCCGCGAAAATCATCGCGGGCATCCTCGAAGCGCTCGACGACGCGGGCGCGAGCGGCGTGTTCGTCAGTCACCTCGCGGGCGAGATACGGGACGCCTGCGGGTTCGACGTGACCGTGGACGGCATCCAAGCCGTGGGACTGGAGGACGGCGAACTCGTCGTGAACCGCTCGCCCGTCAAGAACCACCTCGCGCGCTCGACGCCCGAACTCATCGTGGAGAAACTCGCGGACGGCGAGGACGGGAGCGACCGCGAACGCGCGTTCTACCGGCGCTTGCTGGAGAAATTCTAATCCCTGCAGTACTGTTAAGTGGACTGCGGCGAATCTCTCGCGTGATGGCCGAGGACCCCGAGGAGGGGATGCTGTCGTGGGACGAGACGGTGTTCCGCGACGAACACGTCTTCGAAATCGACTACGTCCCCGAGGTGTTCCGGCACCGCGAATCCCAACTCCAGACCCTCCAGTACGCGCTCCGGCCCGCGGTCCGCGGGAACCGCCCGCTGAACGCGATGGTTCGCGGGCCGCCGGGGACGGGGAAGACGACGGCGGTCCAGAAGCTGTTCGGCGAACTCGGCGCGCAGACCGGCGTCCGCACCGTACACGTGAACTGCCAGCACGACTCCACGCGGTACGCCGTGTTCAGCCGGGTGTTCGAGGCGATTTTCGACTACGAACCGCCCTCCTCCGGAATTTCGTTCAAGAAGCTGTTCAATCAGGTGACGGACAGGCTCGTGGAGAACGAGGAGGTGCTGGTGGTGGCGCTGGACGACGTGAACTACCTGTTCTACGAGAACGAGGCGTCGGACGCGCTCTACTCGCTGCTGCGGGCGCACGAGACCCACGCGGGCGCGAAGGTCGGCGTCATCCTCGTCTCCTCCGACCTCGACCTGAACGTCATCGAGGAACTCGACGGCCGCGTACAGTCCGTCTTCCGACCCGAGGAAGCCTACTTCCCCGTGTACGACCGCACCGAAATCGCGAGCATCCTCGGCGACCGCGTGAAAGCCGGGTTCCGGGACGGCGCGGTGTCCACGGAGATTCTCGACCGCGTGTCGGAGTTCACCGCGGACGCGGGCGACCTCCGAATCGGCATCGACCTCCTGCGGCGCGCGGGACTGCACGCGGAAATGCGCGCGAGTCCCGTCGTCGAAGCCGAGGACGTGGACGCCGTCTCCGAGGAAGCCAAACACCTCCACCTCGCGCGGCGGCTCGACGGCCTCACGGAGAACGAGCGCGCGCTGATGGAGGTCGTCGCGGACCACGACGGCGAGCGCGCGGGCGACGTGTACGAGCCGTTCGCCGAACGCACCGGCCTCGGCTACACGCGCTACACGGAAATCGTGAACAAGCTCGACCAGCTCGACCTCATCCGCGCGGAGTACGAGAGCCTGGAGGGACGCGGCCGCTCCCGCGTGTTGAGCCTCGAACACGACCCCGGCGCGGTCCGCGAGCGACTGTAGTGAGTGTTTTTTGCCGTCGGCGGCCGACCACCCACGCATGAGTGACACGCAAGAGATGAAGCGCCGCGCGGGCGAGTCCGCCGCGGACCTCGTGGAGGACGGACACGTCGTCGGTCTCGGCACGGGTAGCACGGCCGCAGAAGCCATTCGCGCGCTCGGCGACCGCGTCGACGCGGGCCTCGACATCGCGGGCGTCCCGACCTCGTATCAGTCCCGAGAGCTCGCACGCGACGCCGGCGTCCCGCTCACGACGCTCGCGGACGTGGACAGCCTCGACATCGCCATCGACGGCGCGGACCAGGTGTCGGGCGCGGACCTCGTGAAGGGCGGTGGCGCGGCGCACGCCCGCGAGAAGTACGTGGACGCCGCCGCGGAGCGCTTCGTCGTCGTCGCCGACCCGTCGAAGGTCGTCTCGGTGCTCGACCATCCCGTTCCCGTGGAGGTGCTGCCGGACGCGAAACCCGTCGTCGCGGACACCGTCCGCAACTTCGGCGCGGAACCGACGCTCCGGCAGGCGGAGCGGAAGGACGGCCCGGTCGTCACCGACAACGGCAACCTCGTGCTCGACTGCGATTTCGGCGACCTCACGAACCCCGGCGCGACCGCGCTCGACCTCGACGCCGTCCCGGGAATCGTCGAGCACGGCGTCTTCCCGTCGATGGCGGACGAACTCCACATCGGCGACGAGGATGGTGTGACGGTCGAGTACCCGTAGCCGGCGCTACGCGGCGAGAAAAATACGAAGGGAAAAGATCCTGTTTAGAGGTCTCGCGGCTGAACGGTCTTGCGACCGTTCTCCTCGGCGCGCCGCGCCGCGTCCTCGAGGATCTCCTCGACTTCCTCGTCGAGGGCGTCGTAGAAGTCCGAAGCAACGTTCTTGTCGTCGAGCGCTTCCTTCACTGCGGCTTTGACGATGAGGTCTGCCATACACGCCGTTTTTTCCCGCCCCGCTTAATAAGGCTTCCCATAAGGGAACGGCCACACCGGCCTCACTGGGGCGATTTACGCCGGGTTTCGTCCTCACGAACCCCACCGAATATGCCTCCATCGGATTACGGGGTGGAACGGAAACCCCCAAGCCCGCTGAACGCGACGAACCGGCCGTGTCCCACTACGTCTACGTGCTCGAATGCGCCGACGGCACGTACTACACGGGCTACACGACCGACGTGGAGCGCCGCGTCGCCGAACACGACGCCGGCGACGGCGCGAAGTACACCCGCGGCCGTACCCCGGTCACCCTCCGGCACGTCGAGGAGTACGACACGAAATCGGCCGCGATGAGCCGCGAGTACGAGATAAAGCAGCTCTCACGGCGGCGCAAGGAACGACTGCTGGAGTGAGTGGTGGAGTGGCTGGTGGACCGCCTGGTGGAACGGCGGTCGGTGCGTGAAGCGAGGCGTTTTACCGGATGCCGGCGAGAGTCCGGGTATGGACGAGATCGCGTTCGGGACCGACGGCTGGCGGGAGACGCTGGACGTGTTCACGGACGACCGCGTGCGGATGGTCGCGCAGGGCGTCGCCACCCACCTGCAGGAGGCGGGCCGGGATGGCGAGACGGTCGCGGTCGGGTACGACGCGCGGGAGACCTCCGAGGGGTTCGCGGACGAGGTGGCGCGCGTGCTCGCGTCGAACGGGTTCGACGTGGTGCTGCCGGAGCGCGACTGCCCGACACCGCTGGTGGCGCACGCCATCGTGGAGCGCGACCTCGCGGGCGCGGTCGTCATCACGGCGTCCCACAATCCGCCGGAGTACAACGGCGTGAAGTTCATTCCGGCGGACGGCGCGCCCGCGCTCCCCGAGGTCACGGAGTCCATCGAGTCCCACCTCGACGAACCGACGGTGAAGCCCGAGGGGGACTGGGGCGAAATTTCGGAAGTGGACCTCGTGACGCCGCACCGCGAGCACGCCTTGGACCTCGTGGACGCGGACCTCTCGGGGCTGACGGTGGTGTACGACGCGATGCACGGGAGCGGCCGGGGCGTGACGGACGAACTCCTCCGCGCCGCGGGCGCGGAAGTGATTTCGCTGCGGGACGAACGCGACCCCGACTTCGGCGGAACGCCGCCCGAACCCGATTACGCGAACCTCGAAGGCCTCGAAATCGCCGTGGACGAGTACGACGCCGACCTCGGCGTCGCGAACGACGGGGACGCCGACCGCGTCGCCGCCGTCGCGCCCGAGCGCGGCTACCTCGACGGAAACCAGTTCTTCGCGCTGCTCTACGACTACCTCCTCGAAACCCGGTCGGGACCGGCGGTGCGGACGGTGTCGACGACGTTCCTCGTGGACCGCATCGCGGAGGCGCACGACGCCGAGGTGGTGGAGACCCCGGTCGGGTTCAAGTGGGTCGCGGCGGCGATGGGGGAGCACGACGCGCTCGTCGGCGGCGAGGAGTCCGGCGGGTACTCGGTGCGCGGACACGTCCGGGAGAAGGACGGCGTGCTGATGGCGCTGTACGCCGCGGCCGCGGCCGCCGACGGCGGTATCGACGGCCGCCTCAACCAGATTAGCGAGACGTACGGCGACATCCACCAGGAGAAGACGAGCGTCGACTGTCTCGAAGACCGCAAACAGCCCGTGCTCCGCGAGCTCGCGGACCGCCTCCCCGAGACGGTGGCGGGCGAGCGCGTGGAGCGCGTGAACGACGCGGACGGCTTCAAGATACTGCTCGCGGACGGTTCGTGGCTGCTCGTCCGGCCGTCGGGAACGGAGCCGAAGATGCGGGTCTACGCGGAGGCCGGCAGCCAGGAGCGCGTCGAGGAACTGCTCGACGCGGGTCGCGACCTCGTCGAACCGCTCATCTGAGCGTCCCCCGATAGCGGTCTCCCTGTTCTTCGATTTCAAACCCGAGCGACGCGTAGAACGGCCTGACGTTCCCGCGGAAGTCCGCGGTGAGCGGTCGCCAGCGCTCCGCGGCGGCCGCGACGAGTCGGGAGCCGATGCCGTTGTCCCGGCGCGCGCGGCGGACCGCGATGGCCTCGATGTGCGCGCCCGTCTCCCGGGGAACGGTGAGGAGCGCGCCGACGATGCGGCGGTCGTCGTCCGCGACGAACACGCCGTCCGCGGCGATGCGTCGCTCCACGGTTTCGCTATCGACGTCGAGCATCGCGCCGTCCAACACCCGCATCACGCCGAGGTGGTCGCGGGCGACAGCGGGTCTAACGTCGACCGCCACGAATGAGCCTGAGAACCGTCACGTGGTCCGTGTCGACCGGCTGGTCCTCCGGGACGGGCCGGCCGTCCACCATCACCGACACCTCGTGCGGGCTGAGGTCCACGCGGTCGAGGAGGTCGGCGTACGTCGCGTCCGTGACGTCGAACTCGTGGGTGGCGTCCCCCACGACTTCGACCGTGACGTGCATACCCGGGTTAGTTCGGGGACTCGTTTGAGGGTGTCGCGTCCGTGTCGTCGTTCCGGCGGTCGCGGCGGTCGCGGTACGCGCCGAGGAGCGCGAGTACGAGCGCGCCGACACCGAGGAGGAACACCACGAGTTGGACGAGGCCGCCGACGAGCGGCGCGAAGTCGAGCGCCGCGACGAGCAGAACGCCGACGAGGAGCGCGAGCCAGCGGTTCTCCATGTCGCGAATCGAGAGAATGTACCGGCCGAGCGTGTAGTTGCCGGCGACGTACCCGACGGTGAGGAGGACGGCGTACGCGATGAAGCCGAGAATCGTGACGGGGATGCCGATGAGCGTGAACGCGATGAGGATGAGCGTGATGGGGACGAAGACGAGGAAGCCGAGTCCGGAGAGCGCGGAGCGGCCGGGCGCGTCCACGGCGGCGTCCGCGACACGGTCGGTAAACCCGGGGAGGGCGGCGACGAGGAGCGCGCCGACGACGAGCGTGGAGACGATGCTGGAGACCGTGCCGGCCCAGGTGGGGATGTCAGGGAGCGGGCCGAACCCGCCGGAGCCCTGGACGACGCCGCCCTCGACAGTGGCACCGGGCGCGCTGACGAGTTCGCCGTCGTAGGAGAGCGTGCCCGCGACGGCCGCGGTGTCGGTGAGCGTGACGGTGTCCGCGGCGGCGTTCACGTCGCCGCCGACGCGTCCAGCGATGGTGACGGCGCCGCCGGCGGCGGTGAGGTCGCCCTGAACGACACCGCCGTCGTCGACTTCGACCGTGCCGCCCAACGCTGTCACGTCGCCCGTGACCGTTCCGTAGACGACCACGGTGCCGCCGAGCGCCGTCACGTCACCGTCGACGGTGCCGTGGACGACCACGGTGCCGCCGAACGCGGTGAGTCCGTCGACCGTTTCGTTCTCCGCGACGACGACCGTGCCGCCGGCGCGCGTGTCCGCGGCTGCGCTCCCGGGAACGACCGCGAGCGCGAGCGCCACCACGAGGAGGAGGGGCAGCAGGCGCTGTGTGCGTACCATACGCGGACAAATGTCGCACGGCACGATAAACGTTCGTCGCCCGATAGGTCGCCGCGTGTTCGCGCGCGACCCGCGGGGGTCTCGCGGAACTTAAGGCGCGCCCGCGCCTCCCTCGACGCATGAGTGAGCGCGCGGGCCGCCAGGAGATCTGGGTCGAGAAGTACCGGCCCGAGAGCCTGGACGACGTCGTCGGGCACGAGAACATCATCTCCCGCATCGAGAGCTACGTCGAACAGAACGACCTCCCCCACCTCCTGTTCGCCGGACCTGCGGGCGTCGGGAAGACCGCGTCCGCGGTCAGCATCGCGAAGGAAGTGTACGGCGACGACTGGCGGGAGAACTTCCTCGAACTCAACGCCAGCGACGAACGCGGCATCGACGTGGTGCGCGACCGCATCAAGAACTTCGCGCGCACGAGCTTCGGCGGGTACGATTACCGCATCATCTTCCTCGACGAGGCGGACGCGCTGACGAGCGACGCGCAGTCCGCGCTCCGTCGGACGATGGAGCAGTTCTCGAACAACACCCGATTCATCCTCTCCTGTAACTACAGTTCGCAGATCATCGACCCGATTCAGTCGCGCTGTGCGGTGTTCCGGTTCAGCCAGCTGAACGACGACGCGGTCGCCAGCCAGATTCGGAAAATCGCCGAAGAGGAGGGAATCGAGTACACCGAGGACGGCGTGGACGCACTCGTGTACGCCGCGGACGGCGACATGCGCCGCGCCATCAACAGCCTTCAGGCCGCCGCGGCGACCGGCGAACGCGTCGAGGAGGACGTAGTGTATGGAATCACCGCGACCGCACGCCCCGAGGAAATCGAGGAGATGGTCACCGCCGCAATCACCGGCGACTTCGTCGCCGCGCGCAGCGTCCTCGACGAGATGCTCACCGAACGCGGCCTCGCCGGCGGCGACATCATCGACCAACTCCACCGCTCGGTCTGGGAGTTCGACCTCGAAGAGGAAGCCGCCGTCCGCCTCATGGACCGCGTCGGCGAAGCCGACTACCGCATCGCCGAAGGCGCCAACGAAAAAGTCCAGCTAGAAGCACTGCTGGCGTCCGTCGCACTCGAAAACTAGCGGTTTCAGCGGTTATTTTCCACGGAAGGATTAGCGAAAACGTTATCTTATCAGCCCAGTGATTTTCGTCCGACCCTCCACATGTTCACTCGAAGACAGTTGTTGGCGGTGACTGGCGCGGGTGCGGCGACCGCTGTCGCGGGGTGCAGCTCGCTTACGGGAGCAGAAGACGGGCGAGTGTACGATGTTATGGCGATAAACACGACGTATGAAGTGCAAGAGGGGCGGGTGGACGTGACGCTCGCGAGCGGAGCGGAAGAATCGTACGAGTATCGGTTGCCCGAGCGGAAGGATACGTGGTCGGTGCGGCTTCCCGAGAAGCCGGAGTCACTCGTGTTCGAAGTTGTAGGCAGAGAGTCGAGGCGCTACGAGTACACAGACACGGAGTGGAAGTGCTCTGGGCGAGACGCGGACGATATTCAGTTCATGGTAGAGTCGTCGGGCGTAATGTGCTGGGCAGATTGCGGGACGGTCACCGAACGGGAGTCGTGAGGCTCATTCGAGGAGTTTGCTGAGGGGGTCGTCGGGGACGCTGTGGTGGGGGTCGCCGTAGAGGACTTCGGAGCATTCTGCGACGAAGCCGATGAGTCGGGAGCCGGTTTCGTAGTCGAACGTGAACGCGACGCCGCCCTCAGGGTTTTGGGGGTCGCGGAGGTTGAGGATGAGTCCGATGTCGAAGAGGTGGAGGGAGGCGGTGAGGGAGTTGAGTTCGACGTGGTCGTCGCCGCGTTCGACGAGTTCGCGGTACTCGTTCTGGTAGAGGTCGGCCATGAGTTCGCAGCGTTCGCGCACGAGGTCGCGGGGGAGGTCGTCGCGGATGTAGGAGAACGTCACGTCGGCGCCCTGATAGTCGAAGACGAGGCGGAGGTTCGGGCCGAGGCGCTCCCGGAGGTGCGTCGTGAGGGCAGCGGTGTCTCGGGACATACGGACGATAAGTGTCGCCACGACCAAAACAATACGGCACCGTTCACGACGGTTCACGGGCGTTCGGAGTCGTGCGGGCTGACGGGTCAGTTCAGCCGGTAGAGTTCGTAGTTGAGGACGGCGGCGAAGGACACCCAGGCGAGGTAGGGAACGAGGAGGAGCGCGGCGGTGCGGCTGACGCGATAGAACGCGAGAATCGTGGCGGCGATGAGCGCCCAGAGCCCGGTGATGACGACGAGGCCGCCCGCGATGTTCTCGCCGCCGAAGAAGACGAGCGTCCACGCGACGTTGAGCACGTACTGCGCGACGAACAGCGCGAACGCGACCCGTCTCGGGTTCCCGCGGCCGTCGCGGAGCACGAGGTAGACGGCGACGCCGATGAGGAAGAAGAGCGTCGTCCAGACGGGGCCGAAGACCCAGTTCGGCGGGGCGAGCGCGGGCTTGACGAGGGTCGCGTACCACGACTGGGGGCCGGTGGCGGTGACGAGCGCGGGCGCGGCGCCGACGGCTTCACAGATGACGATGGCGAGCGCGAGGCCGGGGATGTCGTCGCGAGAGAACATATCCCCTTGTTCGTGCGCGACGGCCTAAGTTACGGGGTGAGTACGGCCGGCAGGTCGCCGGGGAGGTCGTCACGAGTGTGGGGCGCGAAGAAGTCGGGGTCGGGGCCGATGGGGACGCGGCGCTTCGGGTTGATGTCGCCGTGACTCCGGTAGTAGTGCTGTTTCACGTGCCACATGTCACAGGTCTCCTCCACGCCGGGGAGCTGGCAGAGTTCGCGGAGGTATCCCCAGAGCGCGTCGTAGTCGACTATCTGGCGGTAGTTGCACTTGAAGTGGTTGTGGTAGACCTCGTCGAACCGGTAGAGGGTGGTGAACATGCAGACGTCCGCGAGCGTGAGCGAGTCCCCGACGAGGAAGCGCTGCTCGGCGAGACGGGCGTCGTACTCCTCCAGCGCGTCGAAGAGGTCGCGGACGGCGTCGTCGTACGCGTCCTGACTCTCCGCGAACCCGGCGCGGTACACGCCGTTGTTGATGCGCGGATAGATGTCGTCGATGACCTCGTCAATCTCGGCGCGGTCGCCCTCCGGGTAGAGGTCGACGCCGTTGTCGATGGCGTCAGAGTCGCCCTGCGACGCTGACTCCACCGTATCGTCGCTTCGCTCCTCTCCGGCCCCTCCGAAGGCGGTGGCGAACATCCGAATGATCTCCTCGGATTCGTTGTTCACGATGGTGTCCTCCTCTTTGTCCCAGAGGACGGGGACGGTGACGCGTCCCGTGTAGTCGGCGTCGGCCTCCCGGTAGACCTCGCGGAGGTAGTCCGACCCGAACAGGTGGTCTTCCGTGCTGCCGGGTTTCGAGGCGTCGAACTCCCAGCCCTGGTCGTACCGGACGGGGTCGACGACGCTCACCGAGATGGCGTCTTCGAGGCCGAGGAGGGCGCGGACGGTGAGCGCGCGGTGCGCCCACGGGCACGCGTAGGAGACGTAGAGGTGGTAGCGCCCCGACGCGGGTTCCGGGCCTTCGGTGACGACCTCGTCCGGACTCTTTCGCGACCCCCGAATCCAGTCCCGGAAGGAGGTCTCCGTGCGCTCGAACTCCCCGGATTCGTCGTGTTCTATCATCTCCTCGTCCGTGTGCCACTCGCCGTCGACCATTCGTCCCATACGTGAACGATGCGTCGGACGCCGCAAAAACCCGGGGGCCACGGCGACCGCTGCGGGTGTCGCGCGGAAGTACAAGGGTTTTACCGGCAGGACGGACTACCTGTGTGCAATGAGCGACCTCACCGAGGAGTACCGTCTCGAGTACTTCGAAGAGGAGGGCTTCACGCGGAAATCCTGTACGGAGTGTGGAGCGAACTTCTGGACGCGGGACGGCGAGCGGGAGACGTGCGGCGAACCCCCCTGTGAGGACTACGGGTTCATCGACGACCCCGGGTTCGACGACGAGTACACGCTGGAGGAGATGCGGGAGGCCTTCCTCTCGTTCTTCGAGGAGCACGACCACGAACGCATCAGTCCCTATCCGGTGGCGGCGAACCGCTGGCGGGACGACGTGCTCCTGACGCAGGCGTCCATCTACGACTTCCAGCCGCACGTCACGAGCGGGCAGTCCCCGCCGCCCGCGAATCCGCTCGCGGTGAGTCAGCCCTGCATTCGCATGCAGGACATCGACAACGTCGGGAAGACGGGGCGGCACACGATGGCGTTCGAGATGATGGGCCATCACGCGTTCAACGCGGACGAGGGCACGGACTACGCGTACGAGGGCGAGGTCTACTGGAAGGACCAGTGCGTGGAGTACTGCGAGGAGTTCTTCGCGTCGTTCGGCGTTCCGCGTGAAGACGTGACGTTCATTGAGGACCCCTGGGTCGGTGGCGGGAACGCCGGCCCCGCGTTCGAAGTCATCTACAAGGGCCTCGAACTCGCCACGTTGGTCTTCATGTCGATGGAGCAGGACCCGGACGGCGAGTACGAGATGAAGGACGGGAACACGTACGCGCGGATGGACCGCCGCGTCGTGGACACCGGGTACGGCCTCGAACGCTGGACGTGGATGAGCCAGGGGACGCCCACTGTGTACGAGGCCATCTATCCCGAGATGATTGCGACGCTGAAGGAGAGTGCGGGCATCGAACTGGACGACGAGGAGGAAGAACTCGTCCACCGCGCCTCGAAGCTCGCCGGCCACCTCGACATCGACGAGGTGGAGGACATGGACGCCGCCCGCGACAACCTCGCGGACAAACTCGACGTGTCCACGGAGCGCCTGCACGACCTGATGCGGCCGCTCGAAGACCTCTACGCCATCGCCGACCACTGTCGGACGCTCGCGTACATGTTCGGTGACGGTATCGTGCCGTCGAACGTCGGCACGGGCTACCTCGCGCGGATGGTGCTGCGGCGGACGGTCCGCCTCATGGACACCGTCGGCGTGACGGACGACCTCGCGGACCTCGTGGACGTACAAGCGGACCGACTGGGGTACGAGAACCGCTCGACGATTCGAGACATCGTGCGGAAGGAGGTCGCGAAGTACGAGGAGACGCTGGAGCGCGGGAGTCGGAAGGTCGAGCAGTTGGCGCGCGACCACGCCGAGCGCGGCGAGCCGATTCCGGCGTCGACGCTGGTGGACCTCTACGACAGCCACGGCCTCCAGCCGGACATGGTGGAAGAAATCGCGGCCGAGGAAGGCGCTGAGGTGGACGCGCCGGACGACTTCTACTCGCTCGTCGCGGAACGCCACGACTCCGCGGAGGCGTTCGAGGACGAGGAAGCCCAAGACGACCGTCTCGGCGACCTCCCGGAGACGGAGTCGCTCTACTACGAGGACCAGGAGCGCACGGAGTTCGAGGCGGTCGTGCTCGACGTGTTCGAGCGCGAGACCGACGGCGACACCGCGTACGACGTAGTGCTCGACCAGACGCGGTTCTATCCCGAGGGCGGTGGACAGCCCGCCGACCGCGGGACGCTGTCGACGGACGACGCCACCATTCAGGTGGAAGACGTACAGAAGCGTGACGGCGTCGTCCTCCACCGGACGAACGAGAACCCGGGGAAGGGCGAGTTCGTGCGCGGACAGGTGGACTGGGACCGCCGCGAGCGCCTGATGGCGCACCACACCGCCACCCACATCGTCGTGCACGCCGCCCGACAGGTGTTGGGCGAGCACGTCCGGCAGGCGGGCGCGCAGAAGGGCGTGGAGAGCTCGCGCATCGACATCCGGCACTACGAGCGACTCGACCGGGAGACGGTGAAGGAGATCGAGCACCGCGCGAACGAGGTCGTGCGGGAGAACACGACCGTCCACCAGGAGTGGCCGGACCGGAACGAGGCGGAAGCCCAGCACGGTTTCGACCTCTACCAGGGCGGCATTCCGGCGGGCGAGAACATCCGCCTCATCCACGTCGGCGACGACGTCCAGGCCTGCGGCGGAACGCACGTCTCCCGCACGGGTGACATCGGCGCCATCAAGATTCTGAACACGGAGCGCGTGCAGGACGGCGTGGAGCGGTTCACGTTCGCCGCCGGGCGCGCCGCCATCGAGCACGTGCAGGAACAGGAGGACTACCTGCTCGACGCCGCGGACACGCTCGACGTGACGCCGGACGAACTCCCGGAGACCGCCGCGCGGTTCTTCACGGAGTGGAAGGAGCGCGGAAAGCAAGTAGAGGACCTCAAGGAACAGCTCGCGGAAGCCCGCGCGGGCGGCGGCGCGGACGCTGAAGAGGTCGAGGTCGCCGGCACGACGGCCGTGATTCAGCGCGTGGACGGCGACATGGACGAACTCCGCGCGACCGCGAACGCGCTCGTCGACGACGGCAACATCGCCGTCGTCGGCTCCGGGAAATCGGGCGCGCAGTTCGTCGTCGGCGTCCCCGACGGCGTCCCCGTGAACGCGGGACAGGTCGTCAGCGAACTCGCGAGCATGGTCGGCGGCGGCGGCGGCGGCCCGCCGGACTTCGCGCAGGGCGGCGGCCCCGACAGCGACAAACTCGACGACGCACTCGCGGAAGCGCCCGAGATACTGCGGACTGTCGTCGCGGAGAGCTAAGTTCGCTCCACACGCCTGCCGTGACGGGCCGCGACGGACCGGGCCGCGACGGACCGGGCCGCGTGGCGGTCGAGGAGTACAATCAAGTTCGGGGGTGTAGAATTTTTCAGGTATGGCATCCTCCACCACCGAGTCCGACGACGCCGACTCGACCCCGTTCGGCTACCATCTCCCCGAATTCGTCGACTGGATCGCAGGCGCTGTCATCGCACTCGTCGGCCTCGGGTTGACGGTCGGCGGAACGGTGCTCGCGTTCGCGGTCGACCAAGACACCCTCCGCGAGAGCGTTCAGTCGGGCGAGCTAACGGTTGTGATATTCGAGCGCGAACTCACGGAGGCGGAGACGCTCGAAGTCGCCCAAGCGGTCGCGAACTGGACTGGCTGGGGCCTCCTCGTGACCGGCGTTCTGCTGGTACTGTTCGCGGTCGGCTACGTCGTCGTCCGCCACCGTGCGCACACCGCGGCCGGCCCCGACGAGTCCGCCGGGTCCTATCTGTCGGCCGCCGTCGTCGGCGCCGTCGTCACCGCGTTCGTCTCGTTCATTCCGTTCTCGCCCGCCATCGGCGGCGGCGTCGCCGGCTACCTCGAAAGCCTGCGGAGCGAGCGAGGAATCGGACCCGGCGCGCTCTCCGGCCTCCTCGGTGCCGCGCCGCTCCTCGTCATCCTCCTCTTCGTCACGGCCGGTCTCTACGTCGGGCTCGCCAGCGTTTCCGCGGCCGGTCTGGAGGTCGTGACCGTCGCCGTCATGCTCGTCGCCGGCCTGTTCGCCACCGTGTTCGCCGTCGGTCTCGGCGCGGTCGGCGGATACATCGGCGGCCGCATCGCGGACAGCTGGACGTAAAACGGACGACCAGAGCGGCGAGAGGTCTCAGTAGTCGACGGCGTCGCCGACGCCCGAGAGGCCGAGGACGCGTTGGGCGGCGCGGCCGACGGCTTCCGTGTCGTCGTCGGGCGCGTAGACGCCGAAGCGCCACTGGACTTCCTGTGAGTGCTGCATGCCCTCGACGAGCGCGCTGTGGTCGGCGAGGCGTTTCGTGTCGCCGTTGACGACGACGCGCGCACTTGATTCGGGCATCGACGGCCGGCCGGGTGTGTCGACGACGACGTGTTTCTCGGGGACGCCAGCCGCGTCCGCTATCTCGCGCTCGAACTCCCGGACTTGGTCGTGGTCGGCGACGACCACGTCCTCGGGGACGGCGGGGCGTTCGCACCAGACGGCGCGCTTGTAGAGGTCGCGTTCGGCGAGTCGGCGAACGAAGTCCTCGGTCTCGTCGTGGCCGCGGAGCGCGGCGAGGAGTTCGTCGTCGGTCATGCGCGCGAACTCGCGGACGGAGAGGCTGCTGGTGTCGAGGAGGCGTTCGCTCGCGCGTTCGAGCATCCCGCCGGCGATGCGGGAGACGTGGTGGCGGTAGACGGTCGCGTTCATCAGCGCGCGGGCGACGAGGAGGGATTCGGCGGTGGCGACGTTCCCCTCCGCGAGGACGAGGTCGTCGTCGCGGAAGGTGAGCGCGCGCACGAGCCGGCCGTGGTCGACGGTTCCGTAGGGCACTCCCGTATGATGGGCGTCCCTGACGAGGTAGTCCATGCGGTCCACGTCGAGTTCGCCGGCGACGAGCTGGCCGAGCCGGCCGTCGCCCGCGATGAGGTCGGCGACGCCGCCGGGGTCGAGACCGTAGTCCGCGAGCACGTCCGCGACCGGGCCGTCGTCGAGGAGGTCGCTGACGTCGTCGTGGTGGCGGCCGAGGCGGCGTTCGATGATACCCTCGGTCTGGTGGCCGTAGGGGCCGTGGCCGATGTCGTGGAGGAGCGCGGCGGCGCGGGTCTTGTCGGCGCGCGCGCCGGACACGCCGAGGTGAGAGAGCGCGCGGTCCGCGAGGTGGTAGACGCCGAGGCTGTGCTCGAAGCGCGTGTGGTTCGCGGACGGGTAGACGAGGCGGACGGTGGAGAGCTGCTTGATGTGGCGGAGCCGCTGCACCTGCGGGGTGTCGAGGAGGGCGGACGCGACGCCGTCCACCTCGATGTAGTCGTGGACGCTGTCCTTGATGGCGCGCATGGTGCAGAGCGCGGCGGGCAGCCCGTTATCTCTCCCGGTTCAGATTTTTCCGCGACCCCACTCGATTTATACCGGCCACCCCACCAGTAGCGTGTGGTGTGATAGTTCACCACAACCACTTCCATCCCCGCTCGGATACCGTCGGAGAGTGACACTGGCGAAACGCATTTTCACGCGGACGCGGTATCGGTGCTATGAGCAAACCACGTATCGCGTTCGTCAACGCCGCGCACGACGGCGCTGACACCCTGAAGAACTTCCGCCGTGAGTTGGACGCGGACCTGGTGGAGTTCCACGTCACGGACGGAACCATCCCGCGGGAATTTGACTTCGACGGCGCGGTCGTCTCCGGCAGTCGCGCGTCCGTCTACTGGGACGAGGAGTGGATTCAGCCCACGCGCGAGTGGGTGGGGGAGGCCGCCGAGCGGATGCCCGTGCTCGGCGTCTGTTTCGGCCATCAACTCCTCGCGGACGCGCTCGGCGGCACCGTCGAGGGCATGAACGAGTACGAAATCGGCTACCGAACCGTCTCGAAGACCCGCGACGACCCGCTCCTCGATGGGTTAGGCGAGGAGTTCGTGGTGTTCACCACGCACTCGGATGCGGTGACGGAACTCCCGCCGGGCGCGGAGCTGTTGGCGGAGAACGACTACGGCATCCACGGGTTCCGGAAGGGCGACGCGGTCGGCGTCCAGTTCCACCCCGAGTACAACATGGAAACCGCCGAGAGCGTCACCCGGCGGAAAGACGACCTCGCCGAGGAGCGAAAACAGGCCGTCACGGACGACATCACGCCGGAGAACTTCGAGAAGGCGTGCGAGGCGAAGCGGCTGTTCGAGAACTTCACCGAGCACGCGCGCTCGGCGAGCGCGTCCGACTAGTCCTTCGCGGGCGGGTCGCAGCGCACGATTTTCCCCCACCAGTCGCGGCGGTCCGCGCCCCACCGGTAGAGTTTCTCGCGGAGCGACGGGTAGCCGGGAACGGCCCGGAGAACCTCGAAGGCGGCGTCGAAGACAGGGTGGATTCGAGCGAGCGCCTGCTCCATCGCTTCGCCGCAGTCGTAGACGGCGTCGTCGGTGAGGAGGTGCGCGCAGGTCTCGTAGTCGTCGGGCAGGCGCGCGCGCTGGTCGGGCGTGAGTTCGTGAAACCCCACGAGTTCGAAGTCCCCGAGGTCGTCGGCGAGGCGCGCACACCACGTGCAGAACCCGCACTCGTCGTCGTAGACGAGGCGCGGCGGGTGTTCACTCATCGGTGAATCGCCCCGTCTCGCTCCCGCAGTTCTCGCAGCGCGCGACGATGGAGTCGCGGTCGTCCGCGAGTTCGATGGTCTGCGTCGTCTCCGCCTCGCAGTCGTCGCAGTACCGGAGAATCGTGGTTTCGCCGGCCTCCCGGGGCGCGCCGACCGCGAGCACGATGGCGCGGTCCGCGTGCTCGTTCACCGCGCGCTGGTACTCGCCGGGCGCGAAGCGCACGAGTTCGCCCGACCGAACGGGCACGCTCTCCTCTTCGGTACGGAACGTCACCGTCCCGGCCTGCACGTAGAACACTTCCTCCTGTTCCTCGTGGGCGTGATAGCCGAACGACGTGCTGTCGCCCTCGTCCAGTTCGTAGTAGTTCAGGGAGACGTTCGTCGTCCCCAGCGCGTCCGCGAGCGGATAGCTCACGTCCGCCGGACTCATTCGGGAGGAGAACTCGGAGAGTCGAACCTTGCGCATACCCAGTGTTGGGGTGCGCGACGTTTCAATGGTGGTGGCCACAACTAAATCGAGCGGAATAGAACGAGAGGAGTGTGTGATGGCTCGGAGAGAGAAGATGTGGGTGGTTGCGACGGCAGTGCTACTCATCGCGGCGACCAGTGGGTGTATGGTGAACTCCGGGTCGAACGAGACTATCGCAGTGACAAACGAGATGGGAGAGAGCGCGAGCGTGACGGTAAGCGTCGTCAACGGGAGCGAGACAATCCAGACGAAGACGTACGCGCTCGAACCTGGAGAAGAGCGCGCGTTCACCCCGGAATACAGCCAGAATCGAACAGTTGTGGTGCGTGTCGGTTCGCGGTCGGACTCCTACGACTGGATGGGAGGACGACTTGACATAACCGTTCAATCGGACGATATCGAGTTCTTCGCCTCGTCACCGTAGAGCCATCGTACTGGAAGCGAGAAGCTGAACGTCCGGCGAGGCTCAGGCTCCTGCAAGCGAGTTAAGTAGTCATAACCCACAGTTTCGGTATGGCTATCGACCCGAGTTTCGACGAGAACAGGGAGGTCGTGGATTCGCACAAGGGCCACGACGTCTGGGGGCCCGTGGACGAACCGGAGAAACTGGGGATTCACGGCACGCACGTCGCGGTGGACTTCGACGTGTGCATCGAGGACGGCGCGTGCGTGGAGGACTGTCCCGTGGACGTGTTCGAGTGGGTGGACACGCCGGGGCATCCGGAGTCGGAGCGGAAGGCCGACCCGGCGAACGAGATTCAGTGCATCGACTGCATGCTCTGTGTCGACGTGTGTCCGGTGGACGCTATCGACGTGGATTCGAGCCGTTAGGCGCGGTCGATGTCGAGCTGCTCCCGGAGGTCGTGGAGGGCGTCCGAGTCCGCGAGTTCTTCCAGGCGGTCCTGGAAGTGGTCTTCGCAGAGGCCGACCTGGAGGCCGTCCTTCTCGACGGACACGTCGGCGCTCCGGTCGCAGTAGTGACAACGCATACCCGAAACTCGGGCCCGCAGGTACCTTAACTTGGTGCCTCCGGCGTTATAGGCGCTCGCGGAGCCGGTCGTACTCGGCCTCGCTCACGCCTTCTTTGGCGAGTTCGGTGCCGTGCGCGTCGGTGCCGCCGGTGGCGAGCAGGTCGTGTTCTTCGATGGTTTCGCGGACGCGCTCGAACCCGGCGTCGGTCGGGTCCTCGCCGACGGGGCGGTCGTAGGGGTAGTGGAGTTCGACGGCGTCGAGGTCGCTCGCGCGGGCGAGCGCGGCGGCGGGGTCGTCGTATCGGAGCGGGTGTGCGAGGCCGACGACGCCGCAGGCGTCGCGGAGGAGGCGGACGCCCTCGTCGTAGCCGGTCACGTCGCGCGCGACGAAGCAGGGTCCGTCGTCGCCGATGAGGTCGTCGAACACGCCCGAGACCTCGTCGTACCGGGTGTCTGGGTGGTCGACGACGGCGCGTGCGATGTGCGGGCGGCCGATGCCCTCGCGGGCTTCGATGCCGAGGTCGACATCGAGATGTGCTTCGACGTTCTCGATGATGCGGCGGCCGCGGGTCTCGCGGTCGCGCTGGAGGCGTTCCAGTTCGTCGGTGAGGGCGTCGGTCGGGGTGACGCCGTAGCCGAGGAGGTCGATCTGTTCTGCGGGGGTTTCGACGCGGAGTTCGATGCCGTGGACGAGTTCGACGCCCGCGCGGGTGGTGACGGGCGGGAGGTCGGGCTGGACGCGGTCGTGGTCGGTGATGGCGACCGCGGCGAGGCCGGCGTCGGCAGCGGCGGGCGCGACCTCTGACGGGTCGAACGTGCCGTCGGAGCGGGTCGTGTGGACGTGGAGGTCCGCGTACACCATACGGAGTCGTTGACGGCCAGCGGCTTGTGTTTAAGGAAACTATTATTCTACACCATCGTTCATGGAGAACGTTCTTAATGGTCTATCATCCAGGAAGGTGTATGACGCTCAGAGACGCCGCGCAACTGCTCGAAACCCAGGAGTACCCGACCACCGCCGACGACATTAAGACCACCCACGGCGACTTCGAACTCGACCTCCCCAACGGCACCGAAACCCTCGGAGACATCATCGACCGCGCCGGCGACGACCGCTTCGACGACGCTACCGCCGCCCAGCACGCGCTCATGGGCGCGGTCGGCGGCGAAGCCATCGGCCGCCGGAACTACTCCGACCGCGACCCTACCCCCATGGGCGTCGACGGCCCCACTCAGGTGTCGTTTTAGGCCGCCCGCAGTTTCGCGGGCGACTCCATAGGTTCACGGCCGCGGCCACGACCCCGGCCGCACTCCGCTGCTGATTCTTCCACGAGCGATAGGTTCTGCGTCCGAACCCACACTGATTCGATTCTGTGGTGTTCGAACGGTCGGTTCAGTCGAGATATCGTGTCAGTCGTCGTGTCCGTCGGCGATACATTGATATGGTCGAGTCGCTAACCATGTGTTGTCTTACCATGTCAATCGGGTCTTACGACGAAGCCGAACACGAGCGCCGCGAACGCAAGAACGCGTCCGTCGACACGACGAACGACGACACCCGCACCCAGTACGAGGGCACGGTCGAGTACGACTCGGGGGAGTCCGCGGACGACCTGCTCGAAACGTTCGAGCGCATCAAGCAGAACTGAGCCGAGCGACCGCCACCACACTTCCTACCGCGAGTACGTGTCCAGCAACGGCGAACGCCAGTAGCGGCTGGTCGGCGAGCAGCGGAACCAGCGCGAGCTGGAGGAGCGCGAACCCGACGTTCCGCGAGTCGAGCGCTCGCAGTTCCGCGGCGGTGTCGCCGTCGAACGAGTACGCGAGTTCGCGGTAGGCGGCGAGGACGGCGGCCCACCAGCCGGTGCCGATGCGGTAGCAGACGTCCCAGAGCACGAGCAGGGTGAACGCGACCGCGGGCGCGGCGGGGTTCGGGCCGAACAACCGTCCGAGGAGCGTCGCGCCGTCCCGGGGGTCGACGACGAACAGGTAGGTGACGAGCAGGACGAAGGAAACGACGCCGAGCACGACCTCGACGCTCGACCCGAACAGGAGGCGCGTGTAGGAGTCGGGGAGCGAGAGGCCGCGGACGCGACGGCCCATGTCGAGCATGAACGCGCTCCCGGCGGCCGCGACCGCGACGGCGAGCGTGCCCGGGACGACGGCGTTCCAGTAGCCGTACACCGCGGCGGCGGCGAGGACGAGCGTCTCGAACAGGACGAACTGGACGGCGACCGCGAGTCGGTCGGGGAGCGAGAGCCCGGGTATCGCGCCGACGATGCTCTCGTACACCCAGGTGCGGCCGTATCGGTCGCTCACGCGTCCTCCGCGAGCGCGGCTCGCACGGCGTCCTCGAACGAGGTCGGCGTCACGTCACAGACGTCGAGGAGGCGGTTCTCGTCGCAGACGACCGGGTTCTTCAGGCCCTCGACGAGCGGGCGCGCGACCGACGGCGACACGTCCGTGACGAGGGAGAGCCAGTACGCGGAGAGCCGCGGTGAGAGCACGGGCACGGGCAGGAGATGGAGCGTGTTGTCCGTGATTCGGGCGGTCGTGCGCAGCATCGATTCGTACGTGAGCACGTCGGGGCCGCCGATTTCGTAGGTGTCGCCCGCGGTCTCGGGGTGGGCGAGGACGCACGTGAGGTACGCGACCACGTCCGAGATGGCGATGGGCTGACAGGGCGTGCGCACCCAGTTCGGCGTCACCATCACCGGGAGGCGTTCGACGAGCTGGCGCACCACGGAGAAGCTCGCGCTGCCCGCGCCGACGATGACGGCGGCGCGGAGGACGGTGAGGTCGTAGTCGCCGTCGGCGAGCACGAACTCGACCTCGCGCCGGGAGCGGAGGTGGTCGGAGAGGTCGTCGCGGTCCGCGCCGAGTCCGCCGAGGTAGACGACGCGCTCGACGCCCGCGGCGGTCGCCGCCGTTGCGAAGTTCCGGGCGCAGCGGCGGTCGCGCTCCTCGAAGTCGCCGCCCGATTCCATCGAGTGCACGAGGTAGTACGCGGCGTCCGCGTCGGGGAGTTCGAGGTCAGGGTCGAGCAGGTCGCCCGTCGCGACCTCGACGCCGTCGGGCAGGTCGTAGCTGGTGGGGTCGCGGACCAACGCGACGACCTCGTGGCCGGCGTCGACGAGCGCGGGGACGAGGCGGCCGCCGACGAACCCGGTCGCGCCGGTGACGAGTACGCGCATACGTGAGAATGAACGGGAGACGTCATAGGTGTGGGGGAGCAGGCGACGAGCGGGAGGCCTATACGGCGCTCTCCCCTCCACGAGGTATGGCGAAAGCGACGTGTGACTGCTGCGGGGACCCCGTGGCCATCTCGGGCGGCGCGGGCGACTTCTGGGACTTCGGCGACCTCGAGAAGGCGTCCTCGGGCGGGCTGACGCTCGAGCTCCGCGACGACTCCGAGTTCTTCCTGTGTTTCGACTGCATCGAGGCGCTCCCCGAGAACCCCACGGCGGCGGACGTGGCGGAGGTTCGGGAGAGCCGGACGACCTAAGGCGCTCCCGGCGCTCCACACGTGACGTGAACCCCGCGCGCATCCACGAGGAGTTCCCCGCCCCGACCTATCGGGGCGCCCAGGAGCAAGCGCTCTCGGACGTGCGGGACGCGTTCGCGGACGGGAACGACGTGGTGTTGGTGCGCGCGCCGACGGGGAGCGGGAAGTCCCTGCTCGCCCGCGCCATCATGGGCTGCGCGCGTCAGGCGGGCGAAGCCGGCCCCGCCGAACCCGTGGGCGCGTACTACACGACGCCGCAGGTCAGCCAGCTGGACGACGTGGCCTCGGACGACCTGCTCTCGGATTTCAAGCTCATTCGCGGGAAGTCGAACTACACGTGCATTCTGCCGGACGAACAGGACACCCCCGTCGACCGCGCGCCCTGCGCTCGCGAACGCGGCTACGACTGCGCCGTCAAACACCGCTGTCCGTACTTCTCCGACCGCGCCATCGCGTCCTCCCGCGAGTTCGCGGCGATGACGCTCGCGTACTTCATGCGCACCGCGGGCAGCGAGGTGTTCCGGGGCCGGGACGTGTGCGTCATCGACGAGGCGCACGGGCTCGCGGAGTGGGCGGAGATGTACGCGACCATCGACCTCTCGCCCGCGAGCGTCCCCGTCTGGAGCGACGTGAACGTGCCCGACGTGGACGGTGACGTGGACGCGGCGGCGCGGTTCGCGGACACGCTCGTCCGCGTCTGCGAGTCGCGCAAGGACGAACTCGTCGGCGTGGACGAACTCACCGCGGACGAGGCGAGAGAGCGCGACCGATTGCAGGAACTCATCGGGGAGCTGGAGTGGTTCGCGGAGGACTCCCGCGACCACGAGTCCGCGACGACGTGGGTGGTCGACCAGTCGGCGCGCGGCATCACCATCAAGCCGATGAATCCCGAGCGGTACCTCCAGCACACCGTCTGGGACCGCGCGGAGAAGTTCGCGCTCCTGTCCGCGACGATTCTGAACAAGGAGGCGTTCTGCCGGGGCGTCGGCCTCGACCCGTCGAACGTCGCGCTGGTGGACGTGCCGCACACGTTCCCGGTGGAAAATCGCCCGCTCTACGACGTGACGCAGGGGAAGATGACGTACGACGAGCGCGACGAGACGCTGCCCGCGGTGGCGCGCGTCGTGGCGCGCGTGATGCAGAAACACGACGACGAGAAGGGAATCATCCACTGTCACTCGTACGGGATTCAGGAGCGCCTCCACGACCACCTCCGGGAACTCGGCGTGGCGGACCGCGTGCGGACGCACACGTCCGAGAACCGGGACAACGAACTGGACGCGTGGAAGGCGAGCGGGAAGCCCGAGGTGTTCCTCTCGGTGAAGATGGAGGAGGCGCTGAACCTGGAGGGCGACCTCGCGCGCTGGCAGGTCGTCTGCAAGGCCCCGTTCCTGAACACGGGCGACTCCCGGGTCGCGCGGCGGCTGGAGGACGGCCAGTGGTCGTGGTACTACCGGAGCGCGCTCCGCACCATCATCCAGGCCGCGGGCCGCGTGGTGCGCGCGCCGGACGACTACGGCGCGACCTACATCGCCGACGACTCCGTGCTGGACGTGTTCGAGCGCGCACGGCACGACATGCCGGACTGGTTCGCGGCGCAGGTCGACGGAATGAGCACGCCGGACCTCCCGGAGTTGGACGCGGCGGCCGCGCGCGCCGGCGTGACCGACATCGAGCACGCGACCCAGAACCCGGGCGGGCAGGCCGACTCGGACGCCGGGACACCGGAGGATACGGCCGACGAACCGGGGAGTCGGCGGGAGCGGCGGAGTCCGATGGCGGACGTGTGGGACGTGGACTAGATGGAGGAGATAACGTAGAACACCGCGGACGTGAGCATCACGACGGTGAAGAATATCGCGATGAGTTGCTGACGGTTCATACTGGCTGTATCGGACGCTGGGCCTTCTGTGTTGTCCCTACGCGAGGCGCGCGTCGACGACGACGTGCCAGACGCCCTCCGCGTGGGACTTCACGCGCCGAACGTCGACGGACTCGACGGTTCGGTCGGCGTCTCGGGCGGCGGTGTGGACGCGCTCCGTGGGCGTTTCGGGGAGGTCGGCCTCGTGGACGGTGGCGTGCGCGTGGAGCGTTCCACCGGAGTCGAGGGCCTCGATTCCCGCGGCGAGGTAGTCCGGGTCGAGCGCGTCGTAGTACCCCATCACCACGCGGTCGGCGCTCGTCTCGACGTCCCGACAATCCCCGAGGACGAGGTTCATCGCGTCCGAGACGCCGTTGAGTTGGGCGTTCTCCGCGAGGTAGCGGAACGCCTCGGGGTTCTTCTCCACGGCGGTCACGTCCGCGCCGGCGCGCGCCATCGGGAGCGCGAAGTAGCCGATGCCCGCGAACATGTCGAGCACGCGCTCGTCCGCGTCGACGACCTCGCCCATCCGGGCGCGCTCGTGCTGGTTTCCGGGCGAGAACATCACCCGCGAGAGGTCGAGCGCGTACTTCGTGCCGTGTTCGGTGTGGACGGTCTCGGTGTCGCCGCTGCCCGCGAGCACCGTGACGCTCGGCGTGCGGAACTCGCCGTCGACGGGGCCGCGGTCGAGGACGGTGTCGGCCTCGCGGTGGAGCGTCAGGAGCGCGTCCGCGACCGCGTCGGGGTGCGGGCAGTCGGTGAAGTCCGCGAGCAGCACGTCGCCGACGACCGCCCACGACGACGGCGCGCGCTCGCGTTCGTCCTCGCTCCACCCTCGATCGCGGAGCAGGTCGTCCAGTCCCCGGGCGCGGTAGTCGGGGTCGGACTGCTCGACGGTGGCGAGCACGTCCGTCTCCGTCGGTGCGGCGAGCACGGGGAGTTCGACGCGCTGGTCGTCGCGCTCGCGCACGCGGCGGTCGTCGTCGTAGACGCCCTCGGCGCGCAAGCTCTCGATGCTGGCCTCGGTGTCGGGTTTCGCGACGAGAACGGCGAGGTCAGGCATCGGGGAGGACGTGGATGCCTTCACGGCTCCGGAGCACGGGAACCGTGTCGCTCGACTCGTCCATGTAGTCGGGGCGCGCGACGGTCTTCGACTCGTACGTCTCGGGGTCGAGGAGCTGCACCGAGTTCTCGTCCTCGACGGTGACAACCGTCGTCTCCACGGCGTCGTCCGTCGTGCCGAGCTTTCGGGCGTCGGGCGCGTCACCGACCTCGTAGCCCGCCTCGTACGGCTCGCCCGTCGTGACGCGCACGCCCTTGAGGTTCCCGCGGACGGACCGCACGAGCACGGGGCCGCCGTCGTCGTCCTCGATGTCGATGACGTCGCCGGCGACGAACTCGGGGAGGCGGACCGCGAACGTCACCCGGTACACCTCGTTGCCGTCCTCGTCTTCCGTGACGAGCGTCTCCGAGTCCGAAAAGGACCCGCCGAACTCCTCGACGAGTTTCCGGCTGACCTTCTTCCCGATTTTCGTCGTTGAGAGCCGCATGTCGAGACCCTCCGGCTTCTCCGAGATTTCGGTGACGAACGCGTTCCGGTCGCCCGTCGCCTCCATGTCGGCGACGATGTCGTTCGCGATCTCCGTCGCGCGCTCCGTCTCCTCGGTGGTGGGCGTGCGGTCGCCGACGGCGCGCACCTGAACGACGCTCGCGTAGTAGTCGCCCGCGATGCGGCCACACCGGAGACAGGTCTCCTTCGAGATGCGGACGGGGACCATGACCTCCTCGGTCATCGGTTCGCCGCGGACGATACCGGAGAACCGACAGTGCATCCGGATGGTGGTCGCGTCCACCTGCTCGGGTCGGACCTGCCAGTCGAACTCGCTCGCGCCGACGTGCACGCCGAGCGCTTCGGTGGTCTCCTCGATGGCGATGTCGGTGTAGTCCTGCGCGCCCACGTCCACCCAGCGGTTCCCGCGGTGGACCGCGCCGCAGCGCGCGCACACCCGGACCTCGATGGTGTCCGGAACGTCGACGAGGTCGAAGTCCTCGAAGTAGCAGTCGTTACAGAGCGCCCGCTCGCGTCGCGTCGCCCCCGTCTCCGCTTCCGTCGTGGGGTCGCCACAGCGCGGGCAGAACGTGGCGGACTCGGTACTCATAGGATGGCGAAGGCGACTGAGGCGGTTAAGTCCCGCGCACCCGGTTTCAACCTTCGTACGCGACCGAGCGCCACCCCACCCACACCCGCCATTTTCACTTTCACTCCGGTGTTTACGAGGGTTTAAGGTCGTATGGGCAGAATGAAGGAGTACATGCCAGCAGACGCAGACCTCGAAATCCTCTCCGGCGTCGGTCCCGCCACGGCCGAAAAGCTCCGCGACGCGGGCTACGAGTCGTTCCAGAGCATCGCCGTCGCCAGCCCCGGCGAACTCTCGAACACCGCAGACGTGGGCGACTCCACCGCCGCCGACATCATTCAGAGCGCTCGCGAAGAAGCCGACGTCGGCGGGTTCGAGACCGGGAGCGCAATCCTCGAACAGCGCCAGCGAATCGGGAAGCTCACGTGGAACGTCCCCGACGTCGACGAACTCCTCGGCGGCGGCGTCGAAACCCAGTCCATCACGGAAGTCTACGGCGAGTTCGGCGCCGGGAAGTCCCAGGTGACGCACGAACTCGCAGTGACCGCCCAGCTCCCCAAGGACCAGGGCGGCCTGCACGGCCGCGTCATCTTCCTCGACAGCGAGGACACCTTCCGCCCCGAGCGTATCGACGACATGGTCCGCGGGCTGTCCGACGAACAGTTGGCAGCGACGATGGAAGACCGCGGAATCGAGGGCGAACCCCGCGACGAGGACGCGATGGAAGAACTCATGGAGGACGTCCTCGACAAGATCCACGTCGCGAAAGCCTTCAACTCCAACCACCAGATGCTCCTCGCCGAGAAGGCGAAGGAGATCGGGAGCGAGTACGAGGACGACGACTACCCCGTTCGACTGCTCTGCGTCGACTCGCTCACCGCGCACTTCCGCGCGGAGTACGTGGGACGCGGCGAACTCGCGAACCGACAGCAGAAACTCAACAAGCACCTTCACGACCTCGAGAAGGTCGGGAACCTCTACAACAGCGCCGTCGTCGTCACGAATCAGGTGCAGTCCAATCCGGACGCGTTCTTCGGCGACCCCACCAAGCCCGTCGGTGGGAACATCCTCGGCCACAAGTCCACGTTCCGCATCTACCTCCGGAAATCCAAGAACGACAAGCGCATCGTCCGACTCGTCGACGCGCCGAACCTCGCCGACGGCGAAGCCGTCATGCGCGTCCAGGACGGCGGCCTGAAACCCGAATAACGCGGTTCTCCCTCTATCCGTTCTCTTCTCTATTCATCGATAGAAACAGCGCGAGTCGAAAAACCGCAGGGGTTATTCGTCGTCTTCCGTGCTGGTCGCGGCCTTTTCGAGGTCGCCGCGGTAGACGCGCGCGCCGTCCTGCACGACTTTCTCCGCGAGCACCGCGCACTTGATTCGCATCGGCGTCACTTCGACGCCGAGCAGGTCGAGCACGTCGTCGCGGTCGAGGTCGTCGACCTCGTCGAGCGTCATCCCGGGGAGTTCGCCCGAGAGCATGCTCGCGGAGGCCTGGCTGATGGCGCAGCCGTCGCCGTCCCACGCCACGGATTCGATGGTCTCGCCGTCGTCAGCGAGTTCGACATCGAACTCGATTTCGTCGCCACAGGAGGGATTGTAGCCCTCGTGGGTGAACGTCGGGTCCGGCAGCTCCCCGTAGTTCCGGGGGTTCTTGTAGTGGTCGAGGATCTGCTGCCGGTACATGTCCGAACCCATGCTCATACGGAATACGTGGGTCGTGCGGCGTAAAAGCCTACCGTGCGGGCCGTGCGGTCGTAGGGTTCAGCCGCCGACCGCAGCACTGTCACGCACGGAAATCATATTCAGAGAACGCCTGGAGTAGTCAGGCGAAGATGTCCTTCGCGGCCTCGATACCCTCGACGAGCGCGTCGAGTTCGTCCGTGGTGTTGTAGAGGTAGAAGGAGGCGCGGACGGACGCGGCGATGTCCATCTTCTGGTGGAGGGGCTGGGTGCAGTGGTCGCCGGCGCGGATGGCGACGCCGTGGTCGTTGAGGATGCTGGAGAGGTCGTGGGCGTGCACGCCGTCGAGGTTGAAGGAGACGAGTCCGGCGCGCTCCTCGCCCTGGCGGGGGCCGTAGATTTCGAGGCCGTCGATGCGGCTGAGGCGGTCGTAGGCCTCGGCGGTGACGTGTTCTTCGTGGGCGCGGATGGTCTCCATGCCGAGGTCGTCGAGGTAGTCCGCGGCGACGGCGAACGCGATTCCTTCCGCGATGAGCGGCGTGCCGGCCTCGTACTTCCAGGGGAGGTCGGCCCACGAGGAGTCCTCGTACGTGACGCGGCGAATCATCTCGCCACCGTACATGAACGGCTCCATCTCCTCCAGAATCGCCTTCTTCCCGTAGAGGCCGCCGACGCCGGTCGGGCCGGCCATCTTGTGGCCGCTGAACGCGTAGAAGTCCACATCCAGATCTTCGACGTCGACGGGACGGTTCGGGACGGCTTGCGCGCCGTCACCGAAGATGAGCGCGTCGTGCTCGTGCGCCATGTCCGCGAGTTCGGCGAGCGGGTTCACGGTCCCGAGGACGTTCGAGACGTGCACCGCGGACACCATCGCGGTGTCAGGGCCGATGAGTTCCTTCGCGTGCTCCATGTCGAGGCTGCCGTCCGCGGGGTCGACGCGGATGTACTTCACCTCCGCGCCGGTGCGTTTCGCCATCTGCTGCCACGTCACCAGACTGGAGTGGTGCTCCATCTCCGTGAGCACGATTTCGTCGCCCTCACCGAGTTCGTTCAACCCCCACGCGTACGCGACGAGGTTCATCGCCTCGGTCGTGTTCTTCGTGAAAATCATCTCCTCGCGCTCACCGCTCGCGCCGACGAACTCGGCGAGCCGGTCGTGCGCCTCCTCGTACGCGATAGAGGCCTCCTGACTGAGCTGGTGGATGCCGCGGTGGACGTTCGCGTTGTACCCGCGGTAGTAGTCGCCGAACGTATCGATGACCTGGTTCGGCGTCTGCGTGGTCGCCGCGTTGTCGAAGTAGACGAGGGGAACCCCGTCCCCGACCTCTCGGCCGAGGATGGGGAAGTCCTCGCGAACCCGCTCGACGTCGAGCGGGCTCTGTTCACCCGTAGCCATACGCGAAAACAGGGTTCGGAGGCGTTTGGTTCCTTCGATGCACTGGGGTTTCGCCGACGCGCATGACGGCGTGCGCGACGGCGTACGGCCTCAGAGCCGCAGAACCTGGGCGTGTCGGGTGTCCGCGATGTCGAGGACGACCGCTTCGTCCACGAACCCCTCGTCGATGGCGAGTTCGACCGTTCGCGTGCCGACGAGGTTCGCGACGCTCGCACGCGCGAGGCTGTCGAGCACGTCGTCCTCGTCGACTTCGTCGCCGCCGTAGAACTCCTCGTTCACGGTTATCGAAACGTCGCCGTCCTCGAACGTCTCCCCGATGAGACCCGTATCGCAGACGGTGACGAGGAGTCCCTGGTCCGTCTGTCGCTCGCTGACTATCATTCCTGGTCGACGAGGCGCTGCTCCTGCTCCTTCCGGATGCGGTCGGCCTGCGCCTCGACTTCACCGGCTTCCTCCTCGCGGCCGAGTTCGTCGAGCGCGCGAGACTTCTCCTGGTAGACGTCCGCCTGCTTGAATCCGAGACGGATGGCGTTGTCGAGGCACTCCAAGGCCTCCTCGTGGCGGCCGCGCTCGTTCTCCATGAAGCCGAGGTTGTACCAGGCCTGCGGGAGTCGGTCGTTCTTCCGAACGGCGCGCTCCGCGTGGTAGATTGCTTCCTCGTCGTCCCCGAACTCCCAGAGCGCGTACGCGAGGTTCGTCTCCGCCTCCGCCGCGAACGGGCCGTCCTCGTCCACGAACACGGCCTCGCGGTGCGCGCCGGCGGCGTCGTCCCATTCCTCCATCTCGGCGTGCGCGACGCCCTTGTTCACCCACGCCTCCTGCGCGGTCTCGTCGTCCTCGGCGTACCGCGCGGCGCGCTCGAACGCGTCCGCGGCCTGCTCGTGGCGGTTGATGCCCATGTAGTTCAGGCCCACGTCGATGAGTTCGTCCGCGTCGACGTTCTTCGCGGAGAGGTTTCGCTCGTCGAGGCTGTCAACGACGACCCGGGAGTCGACGGGGTCGACCTCGTTCAGGTCGGGTTCGAGTTCCGGCGGGTCGAGGTCGAACCCCTCGTAGGGGTCGTCGAAGCCCTGGCCCTCGGAGAAGTGATGGCGTTCGTCCTCTCGGTCAGTCATAGCTATAGAAATGGGAGGGACGGGGTTAAGGGCTACGCAGACCGAATCGGCGGTATGCGGCTGTTCGTCTCCGTCGACCTCCCCGCAGACCTGCACGACGCCGTCGCCGACGTGCAGGCCGAGTTCGCGGCCGCCGACGGCCTCTCGTTCACCGACCCGACCCAGAGCCACGTGACGATGAAGTTCCTCGGGGACGTGTCCGATGACGAGGTAGACGCCGTCGCGAACGCGCTGGAGGACGCGGTCGGGGACGCGGACGTGACGCCGTTCGACGCGACGTACGGCGGGCTCGGCGTGTTCCCGAACCTCGACTACATCAGCGTGCTCTGGCTCGGCGTCGAGGACGGCACGGAGTCGTTCGTACGACTGCACGAGTCCGTGGAGCAACGGCTCGTCGAGTTCGGCTTCGACCCGGAAGACCACGCGTTCACGCCGCACGTGACGCTCGCGCGGATGCAGCACGCGGGCGGGAAGGATCTCGTGCAGGACCTCGTGCGGGAGTGGTCGCCGACGGTCGGAACGGCGCGCGTCTCGGAGGTTCGGTTGACGAAGAGCACGCTCACGCCGGAGGGAGCGGAGTACGAGACGGTGGCGGCGTTCTCGCTCTAGTCGCGGCGGTCTTCGAGCACGGATTCGAGCGCGCTCGCGGCCTCGTCGAACTGCGTGACCGTGAGGCCGTCCGTGGTGACGAAGACGCCGTCGCGTTCGGTGGCGACGCGGAGGAGGAAGCCGTTCTCGAACGACCGGACCGTGTACTGGTACTCGCCGAGTTCCGAGCCCTTGTACGTGTCCTGCGTGAGCTGGAACGCCTGCCACTCGTGGCCGATGAACGAGGAGAGATCGGCGTCCTGTTCGAGGTCGTCGCGAAGGTAGAGCTGTTCGTAGTCCGTTCGCGTGAAGAACGTCAGCGAGCGCAGGCTGTCGCCGAGCGCGGTGCGCGCGACGCTGACGAAGCGGTCCGCTGCGTCGTCCGACAGGGGAGCGGTCATACCCCTGTCTCCACACCCGGACGGTATAGAACTACTCCCGAACCGGGGCGTTCACGGCGACGCGTTCTCGGTCGCGGGCGGGCGCATCGCCGGGGTTTCGCGCTCCCGTCCCGCGCTCCTCTCAGAGCACGCCACCCGCTGGCCCCGGCATCCTACTTCAACGTACGCCGACGGCTCGAACGCGGAGCTGGAGCGGTGCGGTTAGCGGAATCGGAGGTGGGACGCGTTCGCGCGAACGAGCGGTTCGAACGAACCCGGAAGTGAGCGGGATTGACCGGTCGCCTTCGGCGACCGGATTTTTTGGTGGAGATTTTTTGCGCGAGCGGTTCGCGGGTAGCGCGAACCCGAGCGTAGAAAAAGATCCCTCAGCAGACAGGTTTGGGGTTGACGCCGAGGGATTCGAGTTGGTGGGTGTATTCGTCGTAGGCGGCTTGGATGGTGTCGGTGGCGGCGTCGATGGCGCGCTGGGAGTCCTCGGCGGTGTCGCAGACGGCGTCGAGGAGGTCGTGTGCGCGGACGTTCTGGTCGTCGAGGTCGCCCTTGAGGTCGCGGAACAACTGTGCCGTCTGGGGGTCGGCTTGGCCGACGAAGAATCCGACGTACTGTTCTTTGGAGGCGCGGGTGGCGAGCAGGCGGCCGACGTAGCCGCCGGCGCGCTCCACGGGGTCGTCGAGCGCGCGGAGGTGGGCGTGCATCGCGGACGCGTCCTCGCTCGGCGTGTGGTCGTCGAGTTCCGCGGTGACGCGGTCGTAGTGGTCGGCTTCCTCGTCCGCCGTCTCCTGGTAGAGTTCGTGGGCGAGGTCGTCGCTGGTGTCCGCCCACGCCTGGAAGGTCTCGTGGGCGGCGTGCTCCGCGTCCGCGGCGGCGTGCAGCACGTCCGCGGTCTCCATCTCGCCGCCGGTCGCGGCGTACAGCGACTTCGAGGACCCGAGCCGGGAGAGCGCGGTGTCGTTCTCCTCGCGAACCCGCTCGAACACGTCGTCGGGAGTCATGCCCGAGAATAGCGGGGCGAGTGCCTTCTAAGCATCGTCGGCGGCGAACGTTTAGGAGGGACGCGGGAGTGGTCGCGGGTATGCCGGTTTCGCTCGATTACGAGGGCTACGATCTCGGGAGCATGACGTGGGAGGACGCAGAGTCGGCGCTCGCGGACGCCGCGTTCGTCGTGCTTCCGTGCGGGAGTATCGAACAACACTCGACGCATCTCCCCGTGAGCGTGGATACGCTGCGTGCGGAGAACTTGAGCCGAGAACTCGTGGAGGCGGCGGCCGACCGCGACCTGCCGATGGTGCGCCTGCCGACCCTCCCCTACGGCTACTCGGAACACCACATGGGGTTCGCGGGAACACTGACGCTCAGCGCGGACACCTACCAGCAGGTCGTCGAGGACATCGGGGCGTCGCTCGCGGAACACGACGTGTCGCGACTGGTACTGCTGAACTGCCACGGCGGGAATCGGTCGCCGCTCGACCTCGCGGCGGACCGCCTCCAGCGCGACCACAGCGTCGAGACGTACTTCGTCCACTGGACGGACTTCGCGCGCGACCGACTGGAGGCGCACTTCGGGCCGGGCTGGCAGGACGACGACGCGGGCTGGGGGCACGCGGGCGACCACGAGACGAGCGTCATCGAACTCTTCCATCCCGAACTCGTTCGCGAGGAGGAGAAGGAACCGCAGACGCGGCGCGCGTCGTACGAGGCGCGGAAGTTCGCGTACTTCGACGACATCACGGAAGAAGGCGGTCTCGGCGACCCGACGAACGCGGACCCCGAGTTCGTCGAGCAAGTGGTGGCGGAGACGACGGAGAAGATTCTGGACGCGCTCGAAACGGACCGCGAGGAAGCGGCCTGATTATTCGCCCTGTTCGATGGGGGCGTCGACGAGGTTCCCCCACTCGGTCCACGAGCCGTCGTAGTTGGTGACGTCGTCGTAGCCGAGGAGTTCGCTGAGCGCGAACCACGCGATGGACGAGCGTTCGCCGATGCGGCAGTACGCGACGACTTCTTGGTCGTTCGTCACGCCGGCGTCCTCGTAGAGGTCGGCGAGTTCGTCCTTGGTCTTGAACGTGCCGTCCTCGTTGACGGTCGCGGCCCACGAGACGTTCTGCGCACCGGGGATGTGGCCGCCGCGCTGCGCGGTCTCCTGGAGTCCCGGGGGCGCGAGAATCTCGCCGGAGTACTCCTCGGGCGACCGAACGTCGACGAGCGGGATGCCGCGGTCGATGGCGGTCTCCACGTCGTCTCGGTACGCGCGGATGCCATCGAAGGGGCCGCGCGCGTCGTACTCCTGCGCGGGGAAGTCGGGGACTTCGTCCGTGGTCGGGTAGTCGTTCGCGACCCAGTAGTCGCGGCCGCCGTCGAGGAGTTTCACGTCCTCGTGGCCGTAGTACTTGAACTGCCAGTACGCGTAGGCGGCGAACCAGTTCGAGTTGTCGCCGTACAGGACGACCGTGGTGTCCTCGGTGATGCCGTGGGAGCCGAGGAGGTCCGCGAAGTCCTCCTGTTCGAGGATGTCCCGCTGCACCTGGTCCTGTAGTTGGGTCTCCCAGTTGAACCCGACCGCGCCGGGCGCGTGGGAGTCCTCGTAGGATTCGGTGTCCACGTCGACCTCGACGAGGCGGTAGTCGGGGTCGTCGGACTCGAACTTGTCGAGGTTCGACTCGACCCAGTCCGCGCTTACGAGTACGTCGTTCGCGTAATCGTCTTCTGCCATACGCGTGTTGTTTCGCTCGCCAGCCACATAACCCCATCCGCCGTCGGCAGGAACCCCCTCTCGACCCATGTATAGGTAATTATTTCCGGATATTCGAGGAAGTATCGGTCGACCATCGATGATACGCCGAATGTATGGGCCGTTTTTGCCGATATTCTGGATGAGTGTCGCGTCCCGCGAGGCTAAGGACGCGCCGGTCCTACGACGGGTATGAGCGAGACGGACGACCTCGTTGTGTCGACGTCGTGGGTCGCGGACCGCCTGGGCGACGCGGACGTGCGCGTGGTGGACGTGCGGGACGCCTGGGAGTACGACGGCATCGGCCACGTCCCGGGCGCGGTGAACGTCCCCTTCGACTCCTTCCGCACGGAGTCGGGCGAGTCCGGGATGATGCCGCCGCGGGAGGACTGGACGGCCCTGCTTGGAGACGCGGGCGTCACGCCGGACACACACCTCGTGGCGTACGACGACACGCACGGCGTGTTCGCGGCGCGCTTCCTCGTCACCGCGCTCTACCACGGCCACCCGATAGAGCGCCTCCACCTCCTGAACGGCGACTTCAGCGCGTGGACGCGCGACCACGAATCGTCCACGGAGTCAGTGTCGGTCGAACCGACGACGTACGACCCCGAACCGCCCGCGGAGACGCCGTTCGTCGGCGCGGACGCGGTGGCGGCGGCGAGCGAGGGCGACGCGGTGGTCGTCGATACGAGACGACCCGAGGAGTACGCGGAAGGCCACATCCCCGGTTCGGTGAACCTCGACTGGAAGGACCTCGTGGACGAGGGGACGCGCGGCATCAAACACCCGGACGAACTCGACGTGGTGCTCGGGGAGCGAGGCATCGTGCCGGGCGAGCGTGTCGTCCTCTACTGTAACACCGCGCGCCGCATCAGCCACACGTTCGTCGTGCTGCGATGGCTCGGGTTCGCGGACGTACAGTTCTACGAGGGGAGTCTGACGGAGTGGCGTGAACTGGGGCGAGAAGTCGCTACGTGACGCGGGTTCGGTTCTGTTCTGCGGCGAGCAGTTGGACGGCTTCGGCGAGCAGTGCGGCGACGAGCGGGCCGGCGATGATGCCGACGGGGCCGAGCGTGAGCAGGCCGCCCGTGAAGCCGACGAAGTAGAGGCTGCCGGGGAGGTTCGCTGTCTCGCGGGCGAGTCGCGGCCGGATGAGCACGTCGGGGAGCCACGCGACCAGCACGCCGGCGACGACGGTGACGAGCGCGGCGCTCGGGATGTCGCCGGTGGTGAGGTGGTAGGCGGCGAGCGCGAGCACGACGAGGCTCGGCCCGACGATTGGGAGGAACTGGAGGACGGCGGCGGCGAGCGCGAGTGTGGCGTACGCGGGGTAGCCGAGCGCGAAGAAGACCGGGAGCGCGATGAGGAACGTGCCGAGCGCGGTGGCGGCCTGGAGGACGTAGATTGCGTAGAGGGTAGCGCGGGCGCGGTCGGCGAGCGCGCCCGCCACGTCGTGGTAGGTGTCGGGGATGGCGGCGAGAACGGCGCGCTCGACGGAGTGGTGGTGGATGAGGAGCGCGAAGACGAGGAAGGCGAACACGGTGAGTTTGAGGCCGAGCGTGGGGAGCGCGGTAGCGGCGTCGACCGCGATTGCGCCGGCGGCTTCGCGGGCGGCGGCGAGGAGGGTGCTGACGTCGATGACGACGGGCATGTCGAAGACGACGAACGTGAACTCGCCGGGGATTTCGCGGATGAGGTGGACGAGGTCGTCGGCGCGTCGGGCGAGCAGGAAGATGATGGAGGCGAGCGCGACGAGCAGTCCGGTGGTGACGGCGACGGTGGTGGCGGCGGCGGCCGGCCAGGGCGGAAGGTGGTCGTTGAGCCGGCGGTGGAGCGGTGCGAGGAGGTAGGTGACGGTGAGCGCGAAGAAGACGGTCCCGAGCACGTCGAAGAGGACGGTTCCCGCGAGGGTGGCGAAGGCGGCGACGAGGGCGGTGAGGGTGACGCGTCGGGACGGCACGCCTGGAGATTCCGGGCCGGCCGAGTTAACGCTTCGGTCCGGAAGCGCCCGATTTATGTACCACCCAGTGAAACAACCGAGTAATGAAGCGGCGCACGTACCTCAAAACCGGCGGCGCGGCGGCCATCGCTGGCCTCGCCGGCTGTCTGAACGTCACTGACTCGAACGACGGAACGACCACCGACGACACAACCGAGGGAACGACCGGCGGGACGACCACCGGCACGACCAGCGAGCCCGACGAACCCCTCACGGTGGCGACCTACGACTCCTTCTTCGGGGACGACGGCACCGCCGGGAACTGGCTGAAGCAGGCGTGGGAGGCCGAACACGACACGAAAATCGAGTTCACCGCGCCCTCGAACGGCGTCAACGAGTTCATCAGCCGGAAGAAGCAGGGCGCGGGCATCGACGCCGACCTCTTTGTCGGCCTGAACACGGGCGAACTCGTCCGCGTTGACGAACAACTCCCGAACGCGCGGCTGTTCGACACGCCGGACGGCCTCGCGAACGCGAACCGCATCAAGGACGGCCTCCAGATCGACCCCGAGCGCCGCGCGCTCCCCTACGACACGGGCTACATCAGCCTCGTCTACGACAGCACGGAAATCGAGGAACCGCAGACGTTCGACGACCTCACCACTCCCGCCTACGAGGGCGCGCTGCTCGCGGAGAACGCGCAAACGAGCGACCCCGGGCGGGCGTTCCTCCTCTGGACGATTCACGAGATGGGGCCGGAGAACTACCTCGACTACTGGCAGGACCTCGCGGACAACGACGTGCGCATCCTCGACGACTGGCAGCCGGCCTACAACGCATTCATGAACCGGGAGCGCCCGATGGTCGTCTCCTACTCCACCGACCAGGTGTACTACCACGGCGAGGACGAACTTCCCCGCCACCAGATCGGGTTCCTGAACGACCAAGGGTACGCGAACCCCGAGGCGATGGCGCGCTTTGCGGACACGAACCAGCCGGAGACGGCGGCGGCGTTCATGGACTTCGTGCTCACGGACGAGGCGCAGGCGAACATCGCGGTGAACAACGTCCAGTTCCCGGCGACGACGACGGCTGACCTCCCCGACGAGTACGACCAGTACGCGCACGAGCCGCCGGAGCCGGTGACGTTTACGTACGAGGAACTCGCAGGAAACCTCGACGGATGGATAAACGAGTGGGCGCGCCAGATAGCGAGCAGCTAGCGCCGACACCGGCGCGAGCGCTGCTCGCCGCGGCCGGGCTGGCGACCCTGCTCGTCCTGCTCGTCGTCTTCTACTATCCGGTCTGGACGGTGTTCGAGAACGCCGTGCTCCGTGACGGCTACGGCGTCTTCGACGCGCTCGCCGACCCGCTGGCCGCGGTGACGCCCGACGTGCTGCTGGGCGTTCTCTCGGACCCGTTCTTCCTCGGCGCGGCGCACACGCTGTTCGAAGCGCCGCTGCGCGTGCCCGGCGACGCCGCCGCGTGGACCGTCGAGTTGCTCGCGACCGCACGCCCCGCAGTCGTCTCCCGCCCGCCGTTCGTCGTGCTCGTGCACGACGCCGGCAACGTCGACTTCGGACTGTTCGGCTTCACCGCGTACCAGGCCGTGCTCTCAACGGTGTTGAGCGTGCTGGTCGGCCTGCCGGGCGCGTGGGTCCTCGCGCGCTTCGAGTTCCCGGGCCGGCGCACTCTGAAGTCGCTCACCATCCTGCCGTTCGTCCTGCCGTCCATCATGGTGGTCGCGGGGTTCGTGGCGACGTTCGGGACGTTCGGCACCGTGAACAACGTCCTCGCCGCGCTCGGCCTGGGCCGGGTGGAGATGCTGTACACGCTCGAACTCGTCCTCGTCGCACACGCGTTCTACAACGCGCCGCTGGTGACGCGGATGGTCGGGACGGCGTGGGAGAACGTGAACGCGAACGCAGTCGAGACCGCGCGGAGCCTCGGCGCGGGCCGACTGCGGTCGTTCACGGATGTGGTGCTCCCGCAGCTACTGCCCGCGCTCGCCGCGAGCGCTCTCCTCACGTTCATCTTCACGTTCATGACGTTCCCCATCGTCCTCGGGCTCGGCGGCCTGCGGCTCGCGACCGTCGAGGTCTGGCTGTACGCGAGCGTGAACCAGCTCGACTACGAGACCGCGGCCGCGCTCGGCACGCTCGAAACCGCCTTTTCGTTGTTCTTCATGTACGTTTACCTCCGGTACGAGGCGCGGCGCGCGAGCAGCGGCACGGGCAAACCGCTCCCGCGCGAGCGCCTGTTTTCGGCGGACACGCTACACGACTGGCTCAGGCGGGCGGGCGTCGCGGCGTACGGCGTCGTCGTGCTCGTCGTGTTCGTCCTGCCGCTCGTGAGCATGGTCCTCGCGAGCGTCGGCGGCGTCTCCGACCCGACGCTCGAGTGGTGGCGGTTGCTCGTCGAACGACAGGGGAGTCGGACGGAGCCGTCCGTAGCGGTGCGGAACTCCCTGCTGTTCGGCCTCGGCGCGCTCGCGGTCGCGCTCCCGATGGGCGTCGTCGTCGCGGCGTTCAGCACGCGCGGCGGCCGCTTCCGCAAACTCGGTGACACCGTCCTGATGGCGCCCATCGCGGTGTCCGGCGTCGTCGTCGGATTCGGGTTGCTGCAGGGCCTCGTGTTCGGCGTGGATATCGGGCCGTACCGGGTGAGCGTCGTCGGCCCCGCAGTGGTCGTGCTCGCGCACGCGGTCGCCGGCTACCCGTTCGTCGTGCGGAACGTCGCGCCGATGCTCGGAAACATCGATTCTCGACTCGTCGAGGCGGCGCGCAGCCTCGGCGCGGACCGCGCCCGCGCGCTCTGGGACGTCGAACTCCCGCTCGTGTGGCCGGGCGTCGTCGCGGGCGCGGCGTTCGCGTTCGCCATCAGCATCGGCGAGTTCGACTCCACCATCATCCTCGCGGGCGAGAGCACGTACACGATGCCGGTCGCGCTGAAGCGCTTCCTCGTCGACAGGACGGCCGGCCCGAGCATCGGTCCGGCGGCCGCGATGGGGACCGTTCTGCTCGTCGTGACGGCGCTGAGTTTCGTCGTCATCGACTACGTCGGCGGGCGCTATCGGCCGTGACTCCACGCGAAACGGGAAGGTCGAGCGAGAACGGGATGCGGAGCGCGATCCATGGGGAGGGTGCGTGGGACGGGAGTGTGTGGCATATCCCACCACCCGGCCCACAGAACAACCCCTGTTTCGAGTGGAACTGGTGTGGTCAGGGCGCGACGCCGACCGTGAGCAGCGTGCCGAGCCTGCGGTAGCGTTCGACCATCTCCTCGCGCGTGTCGAAGGACTCCGTCGGGAACTCGTCCGCGTCCGGAATCTCGATGTCGCGGTCCGGCACGTTGTCCTGCTCCGCCACGAACATCCCCGCATCGCGGAATCCGCGCCGGTAGTCGTCGCGACTCCATCGCGTCATGTCGACGCTGATGGAGTCCTGCCAGGCGTGCGAGTACGTGTTCTCCTCGTAGTAGTTCACCGCGCAGTAGAACGTCCCGCCCGGCCGCAGCACCCGCCGCACCTCCGCCAGCGTCTCCTGGGGGTCCGCCGAGTAGTAGAACGCCTCCATCGAGAACACGTGGTCCACGCTGTCGGTCTCGAACGGCAGACTCCCGAAGTCGCCGACGACGTAGCCGACGCGGTCGTCGTCCGTGTACGACCGCGCGTTCCGCGCCATCTCCGGCGCACCGTCCAAGCCGTACGCCCGTCCCACGTCGCGCTGGCGGAGCGCCCTGACGGCGTACCCGCTCCCCGTCCCGAGGTCGAGGACGGTGTCGCCCGCCTCGACCGGCATCCGCGCCAGCACGTGCTTCGCGGTGTGCCAGTGTCGGTCCTCCATGCCCTTGTCGCGGCCCGACGCCGCCCACTCGTCAAACTCCTCGCGGACGCTCATACCAAGGGAAGGGCGAGGTGACAAGTATCCGTTGTGGTGTCGGAGAGCGCGAACAGCGTGAGCGCTCTCCGAATAAGCGAACGGGGAACGAAGTGACCCGCGAGCAGAACACGCGAACAGCGCGAGGACTCGCCGAACAGGCGAGCGCGGAGCGACGCGAGAGGTCGCCGAAAGCGCCTTGAGTGTGGTGAGTCTGTGGCTGGTATGGTCGGGCGAGGGAAACGGTACGCGGTCGCGGACACCGCCCAGCAGGTCGTGGGCGGGTTCCTGCTGGCGGGGCCGTTCGTGGTGACCGAGGAGGTGTGGGTGCTCGCTGGCGGAATGGAGTGGTATCACGTGCTCGTGACGGTGCTCATCGTGTCGGGTATCGGGTACGGGGCGTTGTACAAGGCGGACGACGACCGGGACCCGGACCAGGAGGCGGAGGTCGGGGGTGTTCCGGTGCGGTTCGTGAGCCTCCTGCTCGTGGCGTTCGGGTCGGTGCTCGTGCTCGCGTTCGCGTTCGGCGCGCCGTCGACGTTCGCGAGCGCGGCGGACGTGCCCGCGGAGGCGATTCCGCTCGCGGTGCTCACGCTGAAGGCGATGTGCGTGGGCGCGATTTTCTCCGTCGTCGGTGCCGCAACCGCGGACTCCGTCTTTTAAACTTCCCTGATTTGTCCATCGAGGTTGCTGGAACCCCGACACCGTCGTACGCCCCGATATCGGCGGCCACAACGTTCAAAAGGGTAAAATCGGCGAGAAGGTCTTTCCGTGTGAGTGGCGTTCGACTGACAAATGAGTCAGAGAAGTGGGCGGGCGGCCGTGCTCGTCCTCGCCGCGATGCTCGTTGCCGCCCCCGTCGCAACGGGTATCGCCGCGCAGAACGCGACCGCAGCGACCGGTGACACCGACCCGGTCGTGAAGTTCGCGTACGTCGACGACAGCACGGGGAACGTCACGCTCGCGACCGAATCGGGCGACACAATCGACATGGGCGTGAGCGCGGAAATCGTCGGACGCGCCGCGAACCTCGACGACGACTACTACGTCGAGGTGCCGTACGTCAACGACGACAACGAACTCCACGCCATCGACCGGACGGGTGAGGACGTGCTGCTCGCCGACCAGGCGGATAAGTCGAAGACGAAAGTCGCGGTCGGTGACTTCGACGGTGACAACGAGAACTCCGTCTACTACGCCAGAGACTCGTCCACGAAAAAGGACTACCTGATGCGCGTGAACTACTCGAACGCGGGGTCGCCGCAGCCGGTCATCGACGGCGTCGAGGTCGCGGCCGCTGTCGGCGTCGGGAACTTTACCGGCGACGCCGACAGCGAACTCGCGTTCGTCGGGCAGTCGTCGGGGCAAGTGATGGTGTGGGACGGTTCCAGTTCGAACCGGCTCGGGGACAAGAACCCCTCGAACCCCGGCGCAATCGGCGCGCCGCACGACTTCGACGGGGACGGCACCGCGAGCGTGCCGATAGTCGACGGGAGCGGGAACGTGCGGTTGCTCTACGCGAACGGCACCTCCGAGAGCATCCACGCCGGCGCGAAGAAGGATCCGGTCGCGGCGGTAGACTGGGCCGGGGACTCGACGTACGAACTCCTCTACCTCCAGTCGAACTCGCCCGCGAACCTCGCGTACACGTACCTGAACGGCACCGCTGACACCGTGACGCTCGACGGGAGCGACGTCGACCCGGCGCTCGGCTCGGGGGTCGCGGCCGTCGCAGACACCGACGAACCCCTCGAATTCTCAAACTTCTCAGTGTCGAACGACTCGAACAGTCTCCGGATATCCTTCGACGCGACGGAAGACCTCCAGTCCGTCTCCGTGAACGTCTCGGGGCCGGACGGCACCGACCTGTCGCTCTCGGACTTCGACGAGGTGTCGTCGGGCGCCGACCACACGTACGTCGCGAACTACACGCCGACCGCGGACGGGACGTACGAGGGGACGCTCGAATCCGGCGAAGCGGTGGACGGCGACACCGCGAACCCCGACCTGACCGACAGCGCGACGATCGACCGGGCGTTCGACGTGTCGGACCTGAACGCGAGCGCCGTGCCCGGCCAGGACCTGAACGTCTCGTTCGAGGCGACGGACGAACTCGACTCGCTGACGCTCGGAATCTCCGGCCCGGAGAACGCGACGCTCTCGCTCTCCGATTTTTCGACGAGTGATTCGAGCGCGCCCTACACCTACAACGGCACGTACGACGGGAGCAGCGACGGGACGTACACCGTGACGTTCGACTCCGCGTCCGCGCCCACCGGGACGGACGACGAGAACCTCACGGAGACCGTGACAGTCGAGCAGAAACTGGAGACGTGGGACTTCACGCTCACGAACGAGTCCGGGAAGCTCCGCGTAGTGTTCAGCGCGGACGAACGCCTGAGCGCGGCCACCGTCGATATCGCGGGGCCGTCGAACCGCACGCTCGACATCGACGACTTCACCGAGAGCGACACCGCCGACGGCTACCGGTACGCGAAGACGTACGTGCCGGACGCGAACGGCGAGTACAACGGCACGCTCGTGTCCGCGACCTCGCTCGACGGCGACGACGTGAGCCCGGGGTACGAGGACGGCGCCACCATCGACCGCGGGTTCACGGTCTGGAAGCTCACGCTCGACACGACCGCGGACGGCGACCTCCGGTTCGGGTTCAACTCCACCGCAGACTTGGACAGCGCGTCCCTCGACCTCTCGGGTGCGGAGAACGCCACGCTCGAACTGAGCGACCTCACCGAAACCTCGTCCAGCGACCCCTTCCGGTACGAGGGGACGCGCGCGGTGGCCACTGACGGGAACTACACGCTCGCGCTCGACTCGGCGACGACGGGGATGAACACGTTCGACGGGACGCTCACCGCGAACGCGACCCGGAATCAGACCGGCGTCGTCGTGGCGAACGCGACGCTCGCGGACGCGACGAACGCGGACGGCCTCGTGAACGCCTCGGACTCGGTGACCGTCACCGCGAACGTCACGGGTGACGTGGGGAGCGTGACCGCCGACGCGTCCGCGTTCGGCGCGGGCACCGTCGCCCTCACCCACGAGAGCGGCGACACGTACGCCGCGACCGTCGCCGTCGACGCGGACGACACCGCTGGGAACGAGACCGTCACCGTCACCGCGCGCGATGGCCAGGGCTCCGTGGACGCAAACACCTCGAACGACCTCCTGCTCGACGCCGTCGACCCCACCGTCGCCGTCGGCGCGGACCGAACAGTCGATATCGGCGAGTCGGTGACGTTCGCGCCCGAGACCGCGAGCGACGACGCGTCCGGCGTCGCCGACTACACGTGGAACCTCGGCCCCACCGTCGTCGACAACCGAACGACGACGTACGCTTACGAGGACGCCGGTACCTACACGGTCAGGCTCTCCGTCACCGACGAAGCGGGCAACACCGAGACCGCTTCGCTCACCGTGGATGTCACCGCGGACACGCCAACGAACACCGACCCGGTCGACACCACAACCGCTGACCCCGCGACGAGCACGACACCAACGACCACAACCACAGCAACGACGACGCAAACGACGACAGCCACCACGCAGTCCACGACTCGAACGGACACGACAACCACGACGACCACCGGCACTACAACGACCAGCGACACCACCATGGCCGCCGGTACGGAGTCCACAACCACGTCGAGGACGACGAACACATCCACGCAGGATACGTCGGCCGCGAGCGTGCCCGGGTTCGGCGTCGCCGTCGCAGTGGTCGGTCTGGTCGCGGCCGTCCTGCTCGCGCGCCGCGACTGACGACGCGACCGAGAATGGTGTGGTCGTCGGTGCGTTCGTAATGGGCGCGGTCCTTACCTTCCACTTTTTCAGCCCTCACCTCCGTTCGGGCTGAAAACCTGGAGGAAAAACAACGACGAACGAGGGGTGGGCGGGCGCGGTCCTTACGTTTCTGCGTCCCTAGGAACTGGTAATGAGTGATTCTGAGGGTGCGTTGCAGCCGGACCGGCCGGAGGCGGAGCAGCCGTTCCGCGTGGACGCGCCGTTCGAGCCCGCGGGCGACCAGCCCGAGGCTATCGAGCAGCTCGCGCGGGGGTTCGAGAACGGTGTGGACAAGCAGACGCTGCTCGGGGTGACGGGGTCGGGGAAGACGAACACGGTGTCGTGGACGGTCGAGGAGATTCAGAAGCCGACGCTGGTCATCGCGCACAACAAGACGCTCGCGGCGCAGTTGTACGAGGAGTTCAAGAACCTCTTCCCTGATAATGCGGTAGAATACTTCGTCTCCTACTACGACTACTATCAGCCGGAGGCGTACGTCGAACAAACTGATACATATATCGACAAGGACGCGTCCGTGAACGAGGAGATCGACCGCTTGCGGCACTCCGCGACGCGGTCGCTGTTGACGCGCGACGACGTCATCGTGGTGGCGTCTGTGTCCGCCATCTACGGGCTCGGCGACCCGTCGAACTACGTGGACATGAGCCTCGAACTGTCGCGGGGCCAGGAGATAGACCGGGACGAACTGCTGGGGCGGCTCGTGGACCTGAACTACGAGCGCAACGACGTGGACTTCACGCAGGGGACGTTCCGGGTGCGCGGCGATACTGTGGAGATTTTCCCGATGTACGGCCGGTACGCCGTGCGCGTGGAGTTCTGGGGGGACGAAATCGACACTCTCCGGAAGATAGACCCGCTGGAGGGCGAGGTGCAGTCGGAGGAGCCGGCGGTGCTCGTCCACCCGGCGGAGCACTACTCGATTCCCGAGCAGCGGTTGGAGAACGCCATCGAGCGCATCGAGACCGACATGGACGACCGCATCGCGCACTTCGAACGCCAAGGCGACCTCCTGGCGGCCCAACGCATCGAGGAGCGCACGACGTTCGACCTCGAAATGCTGCGGGAGGCCGGGTACTGTTCGGGCATCGAGAACTACACGCTCTACTTCTCGGACCGCGAGCAGGGCGACGCGCCCTACACCCTCCTCGATTACTTCCCGGACGACTTCCTCACCGTCATCGACGAGTCACACCGGACGGTCCCCCAGATCAAGGGCCAACTCGCGGGCGACAAGTCCCGGAAGGAGAGCCTCGTGGAGAACGGCTTCCGGCTGCCGACGGCGTACGAGAACCGCCCCCTGAGTTTCGAGGAGTTCGAGGAGAAGACCGACCAGACGCTGTACGTGTCCGCGACGCCGAGCGACTACGAGCGCGACGTATCCGGGAACGTCGTGGAGCAGATCGTTCGCCCGACCCACCTCGTCGACCCGCAGGTCGAGGTGTCGCCCGCCGAAGGCCAAGTGGAGGACTTGCTGGAGCGCATTCGGGCGCGAGCGGAGCGCGACGAGCGCGTGCTCGTCACGACGCTCACGAAGCGGATGGCCGAGGACCTCACCGAGTACCTTGAGGAAGCCGGGGTGGCGGTCGAGTACATGCACGACGAGACGGACACGCTGGAGCGCCACGAACTCGTTCGCGGCCTCCGCCTCGGCGAGTTCGACGTCCTGGTGGGTATCAACCTCCTCCGCGAAGGCCTCGACATCCCGGAGGTATCGCTCGTGGGGATTCTGGACGCCGACCAGCAGGGGTTCCTGCGCTCTCGGACGAGCCTCATTCAGACGATGGGGCGCGCCGCGCGGAACGTGAACGGCGAAGTCGTCCTGTACGCGGACGAGACCACGGACGCGATGGAGGAAGCCATCGAGGAGACGCAGCGCCGCCGCCGCATCCAGCAGGAGTTCAACGAGGAGCACGGCGCGACCCCGAAGACGATAGAGAAGGCGGTGTCGGAGACGAACCTCCCCGGCGCGAAGACCGACACGAGCGACGTGACCGGCGACGGCCCCGACACTGAGGAGGAAGCGCGCGAACGCATCGAGGTCCTGGAGGAGCGGATGCGGGAGGCCGCGGACAACCTCGAATTCGAGCTCGCGGCGGACATCCGGGACCGCGTGCGCGACCTCCGCGAGGAGTGGGATTTCGAGGCGAAGGACGCGGGCGTCGAACCCGAAGCCGACTGGTAGTCCGGTGGATTGATAGGCCGAGTCGATAACACTCGGCTGTGTCAGCCCTCCAGACCACGTCGTTGACGAAACGGTTCGGTGAGTTCGTCGCCGTCGACGACCTCGACCTGGACGTCGAGTCGGGCGAAGTGTACGGCTTCCTCGGGCCGAACGGCGCGGGGAAATCCACGACCATCGACATGCTCCTCGGGTTCCTCGACCCGAGCGAGGGGAGTGCGACGGTGCTCGGCCACGACGCCACACGAGAGTCGCAGGCGGTCCGCCAGCGCACCGGCCTCCTCCCCGACGGCCTCGAACTCTACGAGAACCTCACCGGCCGCGAGCACGTCGCGTCCGCCATCGAGACGAAAGGAGCGAGCGACGACCCCGACGAACTCATCGAACGCGTCGGCCTCACGGAAGAAGCGGCGCGCCGCCGCACCGGCGGGTACTCGAAGGGGATGAAACAGCGCCTCGGCCTCGCTATCGCGCTCGTCGGCGACCCCGACCTGCTCGTGCTCGACGAACCCTCGTCGGGCCTCGACCCGGAGGGAATCAAGCGACTGCGCCGCATCGTCGAGGAGGAAGCCGACCGCGGCGCGACCGTGTTCTTCTCCAGTCACATCCTCGAACAGGTGGAGAAGGTCTGCGATAGAGTCGGAATCATGAGCGACGGCGAACTCGTCGCCGTCGACACCATCGACAACCTCCGCGCGGAACTCAGCGCGGAATCGGTCATCGAGGCGGACGTGGACGGCACGCCGAACCTCGCGGCCGTCGAAGCCGTCGAGGGCGTGACCGCCGTGAGCGAACGCGACGCCACCGTCGAACTCACGGTCGCCCGACCCGCGGCGAAGATGCCCGCGCTCCGCACGCTCGACGACACCGCATCCGTCGTGGACGTGACCATCGACGACGCGTCCCTCGAAACCCTCTTCGAACGCTACACGAACGGGGACGGAACGCCGGCGAGCGACGGCGAGAGCGAGGGCGAAGCGGCGACCGGAAATAGTGAAACGGTCGCGGACGCCGGAGGTGAGTCGGCGTGAGCATTCGCACGGTCGCCCGGGACGACCTGAAGAACGCCGCGCGCTCGTACGTCGTGCTCGGCGTTATCGGCGTGTTCGCGGCGCTCGTCGCGCTCGTGTTCGTCGCCGAGCGCAACATCTACCCCGACCCCTATCGGACGCTGTTCGACGTGTCCTTCATGACGTTCCTCGTGTTCCCGCTGTTCGTCGCGCCGCTCGCCTACCTGGCGGTCGCGGGCGACCGGGAGTCCGGCGTCATCAAGTACGTGCTCGGCCTCCCGAACTCGCGAGCGGGCTACGTTCTCGGGAAGTTCGCGTCCCGCGTGAGCGTCACGCTCGCCGCGGTCGTCGTCGCGCTCGCGGTCGGGTTCGTCGTCGCGTTCGCGACGTTCGAGAACGCGCCGAGCATCGGGCGGTTCGCTACGTTCGCCGCCGTGTCCGCGCTCTACGGCGTGTCTCTCACCGGCCTGTTCGTCGGCGTGTCCGCCGCGACCAGTCGGCGCTCCCGGGCGATGCTCGGCGTGTTCGGCGCGTACTTCCTGCTCGTCCCGTTCTGGTTCGGGTTCCTCCCCATCGTCAACCTCGGCACCGTGCTCGACGCCGTCGCGACCACGTTCGGCACGACCATCACGGACTCCACGCGGTCGTTCGTCAACTCGCTCTCCCCCGCGACCGCCTACCTCTTCGCGACCGAACCCGTCTACAGCGGCGTGTTCGACCAGTACCCGCAGCTCGCGGGGACGTTCGGTGAGGACTCGGCGCGACTCCAGGACCAGCGGTGGTTCAACGCTCTCGTGATGCTCGCGTGGGGCGGCCTCGGCCTGCTCGCCGGCTACGTCTCCTTCCGCCGCTCCGAACTCGGATAACTCGTCAGGCTTCGCCCGTATATCAAGACTTTTCCACCGATACGGGTGTATACGCTGGCTATGTCGACTACAACCGACCCCCGAGAGGCCTCGGTGGCGCTCACCGCACGCGTTCGCCGCCCGTCACCGAGTCACCGCGAGGTGTTCACATAGATGGCGTCGTACGACCGCGCGGTCAAGACGTTCCTCAAGTACCAGCACGTGTTCGTGTTCGCGGCGCCAGTCCTCTTCATCGCGGGCGTCGTCGGGTTCGCGCCGACGGGTGACGCCGGCGGAACCGGCTACTGGCTCGAATACTGGTGGCTGTTCCCGTTCTTCCTGCTCGGCGCGACCATCGTCAACACCGTCGGCATCAGCGGGTCCGCGCTGTTCGTGCCGTTCCTCATCTTCGTCTTCCCGCTGCTCGCGCACCCGTTGACGCCGGAGACGCTCGTGAAGGTCGGCCTCATCAGTGAGGCGTTCGGCCTGTCGAGTTCGTCCATCGCGTTCATCCGGTACGGCCTCGTCGACCGACGGCTGGCGCTCGCGCTCGTGCTCGGCGGCATCCCGTTCGTCGTCGGTGGCGCACTCCTCTCCTTCGTCATCCCGGAGTGGGTGTTCCACGGTCTGCTCGCGGTCGCGCTCATCACGGCGTCCTATCTCCTCTTCCGCATCAACCTCGGACACGGCGAACCGGCGGACGGCGAGGCCGCGACGGACGGCGGCCACCCCGGTGACGCCCCGAACAAGACCCTCCCCGACGACAGCGACAAACTCGGCCCCGCGGGCGTCCGCACGGGCGACGACGGCCAAGTGACGCGCGTGGACCGCGACGGCCAAGAGTACCGGTACTCGCGGGCCGGCTACCTCGAACGGTTCGGCACGTACAGCATCGGCGGCGTGTTCCAAGGACTCGCCGGATTCGGCATCGGAGAACTCGGTATCATCTCGATGCTCCGCACGAAAGTCCCGGTCCGAGTCGCCATCGGCACGAACCACATCGTCGTCGCGACCACCGCCATCATCGCCTCGCTCGTCCACGTGTTCGGCGGCGGCCTCGTCGGCGGTCACTCCCTCAGTCTCGCGTCCACGCCGTGGAACATGGTCGTGTTCACGGTGCCGGCGACGGTGACGGGCGGCCAAGTCGCTCCCTACGTCTCCGCGGCGCTCGACACGGACACCATCAAGACGGGGGTCGGCGGTCTGTTCGCGATTATCGCCGTTGCGCTCTTCGTGATGGCGGCCGGGGGTGTCCTCTGATGTACGACGATATCCTCCTTCCGACCGACGCGAGCGCGGGCACCGCGGCCGCGGTGTCGCACGCGAGCGAACTCGCCACGACGTACGACGCGACAGTGCACGTGCTCTCCGTGATGGACACCCGGAACCGCTTCGAGAGTCCGAGCAGCGGCATCGCGTCCGACGCGTGGAACGACGCCGAACGCGAGCGCGCGGAGGACGCCGTGCGCGAGACGGCGGCCTCGCTTCCCGCGCGCCTCACCACCGAGGAGGTCGTGCGGAGCGGCGTCCCCCGCACCGTCATCCTGGAATACGCCGAGGAAGCCGGGGTGGACATGATAGTGATGGGGACGCACGGGCGCACCGGCCTGGACCACTACCTCATCGGGAGCGTGACGGAGAAAGTCGTTCGGCGGTCGCCGGTACCGGTCGTGAGCGTTCGGCCGAGCGACGACTAGTCCTCGTAGACGCTCGCCTGCTGTTCGACGTACCGACTCGGCCACTCGCGGACGTGCGTCCGAAGGCGCTCGTAGGCTCGCCAGAGCGCGTCGAGCGGCGTCGAGCGGTCGTCCGTTTCGTCCGATACGTCCGGCGGACGCGGGACGTCCGCGCCCACGGCGTCGGAGGAACTGTCGTCGAAACTCATCACACCGACCTATTATTCATGATAGACAATAAATGCCGTGGGTGGCGTGAGCGCCACGTTCGTCGCACACGCCAGCGGGATTACTGGCGCTCGCCCTCGACGAAGTCGGCCTCGTAGTCGTCGATACCGATGAGTTCGCGCGTCTCGTCGTCGAACCCGAGGCTCTCCAGTCCGCCGCCGGATTCGACGCCGCCGGAGAGGTGTTTGCCGTATCGCCCCACCAGACTCGTGAGTTCCTGCGGGAGGACGAACGTCGTGGACGGCGAGCGCCCGATGCGCTCGACCGCCTCCATGCCGCGTTCGACGATGGCGCGCTCGCCCATCGACTCCGCGGACTTCGCGCGGAGGACGGTGGCGACGGCGTCGCCTTGTGCTTCGAGAATCTGGCTCTGCTTCGACCCCTGCGCGCGGATGATGCTCGCCTGCTTCTCTCCCTGCGCGGTCTCGATGGCGGACTGGCGTTCGCCCTGCGCTTCGAGAATCATCGCGCGGCGGCGGCGTTCGGCCGAGGACTGCTGTTCCATCGCGCTCACGACGCCCTGACTCGGCATCACCGTCTGCACTTCGACGGCCTCGATGCGGACGCCCCAGGCGTCGGTGGGTTCCGCGAGTTCCTCGTCGATGCGCTCGTTGATGGTGTCGCGGCGGGAGAGCGTGTCGTCGAGTTCCATGTCGCCGATGACGGCGCGGAGCGTCGTCTGCGCGAGCGACGCGGTGGCGTTCCGGTAGTTCTCGATCTCGAGGAACGCGCGCTCGGCGTCCATCACGCGGATGTAGACGATGGCGTCGGCGTGGACGGGCGAGTTGTCGCGCGTGATGGCCTCCTGTTTGGGGACGTCGAGAGTCTGCGTCCGCATGTCGAACGGGTACGTGTGGGAGACGAACGGCGGAACGAGGTGGATGCCGGGCTCGAGGATGCCGCGGTACTCGCCGAACACGGTGAGAACGGTCTTCTCGTAGGCCTGTACGACTACGACGGAGGCGGTGACGGTGACGGCGGCGAGCACGAGGAGGAGCGCGCCCGCGGCGTACAGCGGGGAGAGGATGGAAAAGAGGACGACGGCGGCGACGAGCACGGTCACGGCTCCGAGCGCGCCGAGCAGGCGACGCGGGATGTCGCCCGCCGTGAGCCGGCCGAGCTGGTAGAACACGTCGTCGCGTTCGCTCATTGGTAAAGGAGTCCGCGACGAGTGATATAAAGGCACGGCACGCCCGTTAAACTGTACTTTATCTTGTGCAAGTCTGTTGGAAAACCTTATGTCGGTCCCGGCGCACTACACCGAGTACGCCCGACGCGCCGAATCCGTCGGGACGGACCGACTGGCCGCCGTTCTCCGGGAGCTACTGCTCCAGTTAGCGGCGGCGCTCACCACACATGAGCCAGCAACACC
>Ga0207813_100062_pt1 | contig 97862 bp, 91 predicted proteins | sample A23E3SouthBayCA_2_FD_187730 | JGI IMG/M metagenome (GOLD analysis project Ga0207813, IMG submission 187730) | Aerobic enrichment media microbial communities from Eden Landing Ponds, California, USA - A23 E3 (4) (SPAdes) | ecosystem: Environmental > Aquatic > Marine > Unclassified | place...
CTCCGCGATGGCAGCCGAGACTGACCGTCAAATTATACAGAAAGTGATTATTTCGTGGCGTTCAGGCAGCGCTCTCTCGACTCGTTCGGGAAGTAACGAGTATGCATTTGACACACAGTATCGACAGTCGAGCGTCCGCAGAACACGGGGACAGTACATGACACAACACGGACTCCCTGACAGCATCGAGGAGGCGATCGATCCGATCGACGCGACGGAGTTCAGGGGCGACACCACGGACCTCGCGGTTGTCGACGACTCGGTTCGCTTCGCTCACCGCCAGCGGACCGAGGGCTTTCAACGCTCGATGTCGAGTGCGGTACTGTCGCCGACACCAGTTTCTTTCGAAGAGTCTCGTACTGCGGCACCCGATAACTCTGCACACACAGTGAACAGGCGCTTCGACCCAACCGGGACTGAAAACACTCCTCGGTGACCGATTCTATGACGCGGTCCTACTCACCGACTTCGGCGGGTTCGTACCCGTCGATCTCGTCGACGACCTGCGTCGGTTCCTCGGCGTGCTCGATGAACTCGAGGACGTTCTCCGACCAGCCCGAGACGTTGTAGACGTTCTCGTAGCCCTCCGGCGTGACGAGGTCGCCGTACGACGCCAGGTCGACCATGTACAGCGACGCGTCGGGCGCCACCGCCTCGCGATAGGCCTCGAACTCCTCGCGGACGGTCCGGTCCTCGGCGACGAGATACGTCGAGTCCCAGATCTGCATGTCCGTGAACAGGACGACCCGGTCGACGGCGACTCCCTCCTCGCGGAGGTGCCCCAGGACCTTCCAGCCGTTCGTCGAGTTCCCGACCGCGTCGTCGACCCCCAGGACGGCCTCCTGTCGCTGGAGGACGGGCGTGTCGACGTGGGTCGAAATCTCCCGGAAGTCGTCGCCGAACCCACCGACGCGAGCGCCCTGGTCGGCCAGCACCGCGCCGAACAGCGCGCCGATTTCCTTGCGCCGGAGCGTCCCCTTCCGGGAGAGTCTCGCGTCCATCGACCCCGAGAGGTCGACCCCGACGAACGTGTCGCCGAGGCCGTCCGGTACGTTCTCGACCGAGACGTCGACCGCCCGTTCGAGCCAGCGCTCGACCTCGGGCGCGTCGATCCCGGCCTCCCGAATGGCCCTGTAGGCCTGGTAGTACCGGAACGGGTACAGCGGCGCGTGTCGCACGGCCTCCAGGTCGAGGTGGTCGACGACCGTCTCCTCGGGCACGCCCGCCTCCAGCACGTTCCGGAGGTTCCGGATGCTCGCGAAGACCGGCAGCGAGTACGCTTCGTCCTCGATGAGTGTCTCCCAGGCTTCGCGGGTGTTCCCGCGCTCGGAGACGACAGTCTCCCAGGTGTTGGGCGAGGGCAACGGTTCGACGTCCGGGTAGTCGTCGAGGTCGCCCCGCACGAACCGCTCGAAGAGGGCGTCCTGTTCTTCGTCGACCGGCGTCGGATGAACCCGGTTGAACACGTCGCGGAGCGTCACCTCGCGTCGCGGGAGTTCGTACTTGCCGAGCGTGTAGGCGTCGGCCAGCCCGACGAGCGCGTCCTCGATGCCCCGGCGGAGCGGCCACGGCGCCGTCCCGCCGAACAGTTCGTCGTGGACCGCCAGCGCCGTCGCCGTCTCGTCCATCCGCTGGACGATGGCGGGTGCCCACTCGCGGACCAGCGACTCGTCGGTGTCGTCTTTGAACCGGTCGTCGCTGGCCGCGAGCACCAGCAGCACCTGCGGGACGTCACGGAGATACAGCTCCTGGCGTGCGTACGCCGCGAGTTTCAGGACGAACGCCGGGTCCTCGTCGGCAGCGGCGTCGAAGCACTCGACGAGCGCGACCAGGTGTTCCTCGTCGTCCTCGTAGTACGAATCCTCGAGGAGCTGGTTGACCGTGCGCTCGTACAGGGCGAGTCGTGGGTCGACGGGGTCGAACGCTTCGCCACCCTCGTGGTTGGTGGTCCGCGTCGCCGCCGCGACCGTCTCTTTCGTCGCGTTGAACTCCATGCTATCACCGGAGTCGGAACGGCCGACTCCGAACCGTCTGCTCGTGAATCTGACCGACCGGTGGCTGGACCGACCCACGGGGGAACCGATCCCTCGATCGGACCGACCCGCGACCGGGCTGACCGGTGACCGGGTCGGACCGACCCACGAGCAGCACACGTCCCCGGCAGGGGTCGAACCTGCGACACCCGGCTTCGAAAGCGGATGTCCGACCGAGCGAGGCGAAACCGCGTATGGGGACGGACAGCGGCCGGGAAACTGACGGAGCGGTGCGGGAGTTGAACCCGCCGGGTTGCCTGTGGAAGTATCGCTCCGTCTCGACGGCCACTGCTCGCCCGTCCGGAAACGACGCCGGGAAACCGGTGGCGAGGCCGCGCGTCGAATCAGTGTTCGAAGTATCTCGCCACCTCGACGGCGTCTACCCCGTTCTTCCGGAGTGACTGGTAAGTGTCTTGTCCCGGTGTGTCACTCTGTGGCGCCCGGGTCCGGTAGTTCCACCATCCCCTCTGACCCCACACTTTGCACGTTCCAGACATCCACACACTCCTGTCAGCAACCGTACCGGCGCGAGTGAGGCATAACTGTTATTCCTGGTACAATCTTGGGGTGTGGCATGCACATTCGTCGCGTTCGGAACGAAGAGGCGTCGGTTCGGCTGTTCGTCGAGGAGCTGTGGCTGCCGTACCTCCGCGAGCTCCCGGGCCAGCGCGTGGCCGACGAGGGGGACGTCGACGTCGACGAAATCGTCGAGTTCCGCACTGACCACTTCGACGACCCGCGCAAGCGACACTGGGTCGCGCTCGACGACGTCGACGACACGTCGGGACCGGTACACGAACTGGACGCGACGCTGGCGGGGTTCGTCAGTTCGACGCTGAGCACGCCGCCCCAGAAGTTCGAGAATCCCGACCGGCTGCGCATCGGGAACTTCTACGTCGACCCCGAGTACCGCGGGACGGGACTCGCGGACGACCTGGTCGCACAAGCGCTACGGCACGGCCGCGAGGACGGCGCCGAGGAGCTCACCCTGGACGTCGACGCCGACAACGACCGCGCGCTCGCCTACTACGAGAAACTGGGCCTGGACGTGAGTCGATTCACGATGCGGGTCCCACTCGAAGAGGTACAACTCGATAGTTGATGACCTCCACACAAGTGAACTCGTGGAATTCCTCCGTGTAGCGTGTCATAGAAGCGTTTGCAAACCCGTTGCAGTCATCCGCGAACATTCGGTACGAGAGAGGTCTGCAACACGACCCGTCTCCGTTCACTCGTGGATCCACTCGTACCACTCTCCGAGGTCGACGAGATGGTTTTCGAGCCCGCCAGTACCGTACTGTGTAAAGACCTCGTCGACGGTTCGAGCGAGCCCTTCCGGGTCCGTATCCGGCAGGTTCTGCTCGTAGTAGAGGAGAATCCCTGCGTGGTCGTGCTCGTCGTGGAGTGGCTCGAAATCCTTCGCGTTGTTCGACACCAGGACAGTCCCGGACTCGCCACACCACGCTACCAGTTCGGCGTCACTCGTGTGCTCACCGAACTGGTCTTTCGCCTGTACAACGTCGTAGCCGCGCTCCCGGAGGAGTCGTTCGAAGACTCGCCCGACGTGTTCGTCGAGCAGAATCTGCGTCCCCGTCACTTGACCGTCTCTTTGGGTTTCAGTGACGACTTTCGAACGGCCTCGAATGCCGCTTCGTTGTCGGATTCGAGGGCGCGCATCTCGTCGATGTGAGCGTAGTAGTACGAGAGGGCTTCGTACACGTCTGCAAGGGGCACGTCGAGTTGATCTGCGACGTGGGCAGGAGATCGTCCGCCGTCAACCACCCGTGTGGCGACGTGGCGCACGCCGATGCGCGTTCCGGCGATGCGTGGCTCGCCACCGAGTACGTCTTCATCACGAGTGATAGTCATGTGACTCGGTAGGTCTCCGCACCGGTTATATCTTTCCGGCACCGCCCCCGATGCCACTGCTCAACGGGCACAGCTACGTACCGACTGATTCACGGCGGTTCCGACTGAATTGAACTGCCGTGTGGACCTCTCTCTGACAGGTTCAGTTGTTCAGTATCTATCTGTAGTGAGTGGATTTGGGAACGAAGATAGCTAAGAGCGGCATGCGAATCGTCGTATCACACCCACAACGCCGTAACAATTGATTTCAGAGTCTCCCTGATTCTCCGACGCGGTCACGTCAGCCTACGCCCGGACTTTCCGCATCCAGTCGTCGATAGCGGCCCGATAGCCGCTCTTGTCGGGGCCCGGGAGTTCGTCGAGTACGTTGAACTGCGAGGCAATCGCGTCCCGGGCCCGACTCTCGAGGTCCTCCGGAACAGCCGACGTCTCGGCCGACCGTTTGCACTCGACGAGCGCGTCGACCAGGTCCGGGTCGCCGCCGTCGACAGTCTCGGCCAGGCGGTGGACGTCGGCTTCGATGTCCTCGTGGTCGAGGACGTACTGCGCGCCGAGCAGCCCCCGATAGACGTAGAGGAACTTCTTCGGTCGCCGGTCGTACCCCTCCGCCTTCTCGGGGTCGAGGTGCTTGTAGTAGTTCGACTTCGCCATCCCGAGGTAGGCGTGGGGGACGTTCAGCGGCAGGAACTCCCGGACGAGGTCCCGCAGAGCGGCCAGTTCCAGCGGGACGCCGTTCATCACCGTCGGCGCCTCGAAGACGAGTTCGAGGACGTTGTAGTTGGCATCCACGAGCAGACTGCCGAACTGCCTGAGTTCGTAGCTCCGGAGGTCGACCTCGGCGTAGTGTTCGAACCCCTCCGTCGTACCGTCCATGTTGACGGTCACCTCGCTGGCGGGCGTCTCCAGGTAGGCGTACTCCCCGGGCGGGACGACGTGGAAGCCGCGGACGTCGATGTCGCTGTCTGCGCTCTCGAAGCCGTAGATGTGACTGCCCGTCACCGCGTAGAAGCGGGGCTTGCGTTCAGTACCCGGCTGTGCGACGACTTCCTCGACGAAGTCCCGTATCTCTTCGTCGCTGTACGCCAGGTCGAGGTGCTCTGTCGTCATCTGTCGTCACGTCCTGTCCGATGTGCTGTGTTTTGTCGCATCTGTTGAAACAGTTTACACATGGACTGGACGACAGTCGGCCTAGGTTTCCCGGGCCAGCGCCTTCATCCCACGTCCGCGCCGTCCGGTGACTGTGAACTGTCGTCGACCTGTTTGCGGTCGGCCTCGACGTCACTCAGTTTCTCGACGCCCTCCCCGTCGGCCTCCCGCACCTCCTGGAACGTCCGCCGGAAGTGTCCGGGCGCTTCGAGCCCGACGAGTTTCAGGTCGGTCCCCGCAGCGCCGGCGCTCACCTCGACCGTGCCGTACTCCAGGAGGGTCCCGAACAGCCCGCGACGGATCGTCGTGTTCCGGACGTCCGCGACGCTGACACGGGAGACGGCCGTCGAGAAGAGGCCGGTCCGCGCGTAGACGTTCTCGTCGGTGAGCGCGTACCGGATCCGGGCCCGCGCGACGTACTTCACGGGGACGTACAGCACCCACATGGCGACGACGGCCCAGGCGGCCAGCCAGACGAACCGCGACGGTGCGATCTCCGTCCGACCCAGCATCTCCGGGAAGACCTCGACGAAGGCGTACGCGAACGCCAGCACGAGCCCGCTCCAGACCAGCGCCGAGACGAGCGTCGACGCGATCGCCCGCCCCCGCGGCTGGTCGGTCCACACCACCGTCTCGTCCGAATCCACTGTCAGCCACCCTGGTGTCTCCATAGGTGGGCGATACCACCCCGACAGCATCAATCCGGTACCAGCATGTGAAGGGGGAGTGGCCCGGTGACGGGATATTCCGGCCGGTGTCCGGTGGGACACTCCGACGGCGTCGACGTCTCAGTTACCGGCAGGCGGCGTGCTGGCGTAGACCGCCGCGACCGTGGCGAGGCTGGTGATCGGGATATCGCCGGACGCGTAGTCCGATGCGGCCACGCCGAGTTCGCCGATATCGATCGCCCCGTCACCGTCGGCATCGTACGTGGCGAGGGGACCGCTCCCCGACTGCTCCCGGACGGTGAGGTCGACTCGCGGGAGTGTGTCCTCCGCCTCGCCGTTCGTGACGGTCCCGGTGATAGGGTAGGTGTTGCCGGGGTCCGCGTCCGCAGGCAGTCTGACCTCGTAGGAGACTGTCACCGTCTGACCGACGCGTAACCCGCCCACGATGACGACGACACCGCGGTCGTTCGCGGCTTCGAGGACCGGTTCGGTCGCGTCTCCGTCGACCGTGACCGAGGTGATCGCGCCCGCGCCGAAGGGCCGACTGAACGACTCCGAGACGGTCACTCGCGGCGCGATTACGGTGGTCTCGACCGTGACCGTCACCGTCCGATTGCTCGGTACGGCCGTCTCCGAGACGGTCCTGTTCGCGTCCAGTCCCACGGCTGTGGCGACCGCCGCGTCGGCCTGGACCAGTCCCGCGCCGCTGAACTGGTCGTCGCCTGGCGCCTCGATATCTCTCGCAGTGGCTTTCAGTATGTCTCGGACACTCCCGGGCATCTGCGCGTCGCCTGTCCCGTTCTCTGCGGCGAGCAACAGGGCGACGACGCCGGAGACGTGGGGCGCCGCGGCGGAGGTCCCGGAGAAGTACGTCGTCCCGGCGTCGGGGGAGAGCGTCGGTATCCGCTGCCCGGGCGCGGCGATGTCGACTGCCGGCCCCTCCGAACTGTAGCCGGTCGTCCGATCGTCCCGGCCCGTCGCGGCGACGGCGACCACCCCGTCGTACTTTGCGGGGTATCTGACCTCGTCGGTGTCGGCCGACCCGTCGCCGTAATTCCCGGCTGCGGCGACGACGACCGCGTGCTCGCTGGCAGCGTCGACCACGTTCGCCAGCTGTTCGTCCGCGACTGCCGTTCCGGCGCTCACCTGGACGACGTCCGCGTCGTCGTCCGTCCCGACGACGCCGTCGGGCCCTGCGACGGCCGCGTCGAGGCCGCTGATGAGCGTGCGTATCCGCCCGGTCCTGTCCCCCCGGAGCACCTTGACCGAGTAGAGTCTGACCCCTGGAGCGACGCCGACCGTGGCGCGGTCGTTGTCCCGGGCGGCGACGATCCCGGCCACTGCCGTCCCGTGCCCGTTGTTGTCGGCTGCCGTCTCGCGTCCGTATCGCTCGCTGCCGTCCGTGAAGTTCGCCCCCCAGACGACGCTGTCGCCGATGTCCGGGTGCGTGTAGTCGATCCCCGTGTCGACGACCGCGACGGTAACGTTCCGGAGAGCTGCGCGCCCGACGCGGTCTGTGAGGTTCCTGGCAGCGATCCGTCGGAGACCCCAGGGAACGGTCTGGTTCGTCGTCGCTGCCGTACTCCTTCGACTGGGGCTCACCCCTGAAGACGGCTGTGGGAGACGGATCTGCCGGTCGATCCCGACGGCTTTCACGCCCGCTCGCGCCTCGATCGCCGGGATCTCGGACGCGTCGCTCCTCGCGTACAACACCGGCACGAGTCCGACGTCTCTCCCGCCGGTGATAGTGACGTTCCCGCCGAACGATGCCGTCTCCCGGGCGGAGAAGTTCTCGAAGGTGATGTAGACGTCGACGGTGCCGTTGTCGGTGTCTCGCTCGTCGGTTCCGTTGTCCCCGACCGGCGTCTCGTCGCCCGCGCTACCGGGCAGGTCGACCGTTTCGCTGGCCGGAAGCGGAGCGGAGACGCCGCCCGCGGCCGTCCCGACTGCCCCGGCCCCAGCGACGGGGGGAACGACGGTCGCGAGGACGACGGCCACGAGAACCACGCTCACGAAGACAGCACTCGCGAAGGCGGCCCGTAGCGGGGCCGATGTGTCCGGGCGAGGTGTCGTTCTGTCCGAGTGCATCCTGGGAAAGAACGCGGCGGCGACCGTCTCAGGACTGTGCGAAGACCTGCGCGATCTCGGCGAGATCGCTGATCGGGAGGTCGCCGCTGGCGTAATCGCTGGCTGCGGCCGCGAGTTCCGAGATGTCTATGTCATCGTCGTCGTCGGTGTTGTAGTCGGCGACGACCCCGGAGAACGGGTCGCCGGAGACCGTTATCGTGTCCGCCGGGACGGTCTGCTCGGTGTCCCCGGCCGTGATCGTTCCCTCGATGTCGAAGGTGTCGCCGGTCTCGGCGCCCTGGGGGACGACGACCGAGTAGTCGATAACCACCTCCTGCCCCGCGCTGATGCCGTTCAGGGTCACCACGGCGCCGTCCGCGGTGCTCGCGCCGACCAGCGGGTCGACCGTCGAGCCGTCGACCAGTACGTCGCCGAGCGACGCCGTCCCGAACGGTGGGGTGAACGTCTCGTTGAGCGTGAAGCCGGAGCCAGGCGAGGTGATGGTGGCGGTCACCGACACCGCTTCGCCCGGACCGACGCTCGTCCGGGACAGCGACCGGGTCACCGTGATACTGCCGCTGTCGTCGCTCGAAACGGAGACCGACAGCGGGACCGACGTCGACGACTGGGCCGTCGTGACCCCGATCTCGCCGCTGTAGGTGCCGCTGGCGTCGTCCGGGACGTCCACCGTGACGTCGACGGTCGCGGTCCCGCCCGCAGCGACGTCGAACCCGGACTGGCCGAAACTCACGCTGTCGGCAGCGATAGTATCGCCGTCGCCGGCTTCGAGGCTCGTCGATGAGAGCGACACGTCGCTCAGTCCGGCGAACCCGGCCACCTCCTCGACGGTGACGGACGTCTCCGCCTGGGTGTCGCTTTCGACCCGCGGCGTACTCGGCGGGTAGACGTTCAGCGTCGGCGGCAGTGACGGGACCGTCGTCGCACCGACGTCGAAGGGCTCGTCACCGTCTGTTTCGACCGCGACCACCTCGCACTCGAAGTCGCCGTCCGTGTTGAGGATGCGGATGGACTCCTGGCTGATCCCGGGTCTGTCCGGCCCGGAGACGAGCACGCCCGGGATCTCCGTCTCGAAATCGCCAGTCTGGTAGTCGAGACCGACGTGGTTGTCCGACTCGTCGTAGAGGTGCAAGTCGAGGTTGCTCCCCGGGTACGAGAGGTTGAACGCGACCTGCTCCGCCGACGGGTCCGGCGTCAGCGCCGCCTGCTGGCTGTCACCCTGGGAGATGGCTCCGTCCAGCAGGGTCGAACTGTCCAGGCCCGAGGGGACGTCCGCGGTGACGAACGAGTCGGTGGCTGTCGCCTCGGTACCGCCTTCGACCGGCGTCGGACTCACAGTCAGTTGTAGTTCGTAGGCACCGAGCAACCACCCGGACGGGAACGTGTACTGGACGTCGATGTCCTCGCGCGTCTCGCCCGGTGGTATCTCCGGGAGGTCCGCCTCGATCGTCGTCGACCCGAGGTCCATACTGCCGATCAGTCCCTGGAGCAGCGGTTCGCTCCGGACGCCCGACTCCGAGTTGACGATCACCGGGCTGATCGGATCGCTGGACGTGTTCTCGATGTCGACCGTCGCCGTCGCGGTTACCTGCCCGTTCGAGGGGACGCCGCCGAGGACGTTCGGTGCGTCGATGTCGACGATATCCACTGTCCTGAAGAGGTCGGCTCCGGCGTCCTGGATCCGGTCCACTTTCATCGACGCCAGCGTCGTGACCGGGGAATCGATCCCGAGCAGGAGGTCGACTTTGACGCCGGTGTACTCCTCGATGACCTGCTCGGGCGTGAGACCGAACTCCTGGAGGATCTGGTCGGAGAGGACGCCCTCGGCGACGGTGGTGAGCGACGGCGTGGCCGCGTTGGCCGACTGCAGCACGCTCCAGTACGACATCGACGGGAGCGTCCACGCCAGCGAGGAGGCTGCCTGGCTCCCCGAGTACGCCCCCGAGACGGAGGCCGTCGTCGACGACGCGCCCAGCGTCCCGTAGTACAGTTGCGAGACCGAGAGGAACCCGAGGCCGACCCCGGCGTACTTCGCGCCGATTAGCACCACGCCGCCGGTCGCGAGCGCCTGTGAGTCGACCGTCCCGTTCGAGTCGTCGACCTCGACGCGCTTGCCGTAGACACGGCCCGTTTCGCCGCTCGATATCTCGTCGATCGCCCTGTCGACTTTCTCCTCGATATCGGTCGCCCGCTGGCTCAGCGCGGACTTCTTCTCGTCGACGAAGTCGATGACCCGACTGATCTCCGCCGCCGACGGGGACTCGCTCTGGAGCGTGTCGATCGCGTCGTCGCGCAAGGTGGTGAATTCCGACGCGAACGACGACTGGATATCGGCTATCGTCTGGCCCCCGACCTGGAGACTGGGTGCCGACCCGTTCTGTTGCTCGTCGGCCACGCCTTCGAGGAACTCCGAGAAGGTGGACTCCATCGTGGCCTGGTCCGCGCCGGCGTCGACGGCGTCGAACATCGCCTCGAAGAACTCGTAGAGGTGGGTGTACTGGGTGGCTTCGAGGTCGCCGAGGAGTTCGTCGAGCTTTCGGCGGACCTCGCCGTCGACGTCGTCGCGTTCGATCCCGTCGGCACCGGCCCGGTACCCGAAGTAGTTGACGTAGTTGTCGGCATATTCCTGACCGACTCCCGAGTACAGGGCAGCGTGTGCCCGGGCGCGCTGTGTGACCATCGTCGAGAGCGCGTCCGTCGCGGTGGCCTGGAAGTTGTCGAGCGCCCGCTCGACGTCGGCGAGGCGGTCCCTATCCGGACTCCCCACGCCGTAGGACGTCTCGATCGACTCCGTCGAGCCCGGGCCGACGGTGCCGAGGTCGTAGTAGATCAGACCGGCGCTATCACTCTGGGGGCTTACCGTGTATCCCTGGGTGAAAAACGACTTGCTGGGGTCGAAGTTGTCGTAGTCGTAGGCACTGTTCTGGGCGTCCTCCCAGGCGACGAACTCGATCTTGGTGGGCGTGTCGGCGACCCCGCCCTGGCCTGTCAGGTTCGGGTTCGGCAACTGGTCGTAGGTCTGCCAGCTGTCGAACGATACTGACTCGTAGCGTGTTTCGGTCGTCAGGACGTCGCCGTTCACGAAGATCGGCGCACCGTCCTGGTCGCTGACCTGGTAGTCGAACAGCCACCGGAGTTTGACCTCGCGGTCCTGCCCGGCCGTGTTCTCGACGTCGAGGGAGAACAGCGCCGCTTCACCCGACAGCCGGATCGTCTGAGTGAGGCGAACGCCGTCCACCTCCCACTCCGTCGTCGCCTCCGTCCCATCGGCGGAGATGTCTGTCGCCTGTGACTGGTACTGACTCAGACTCGTCCCGTTCGGCGTCCCGTACGCGTAATTCGTACCGTCTATCTGCACGGTGAGTCCCGAGGTTCCGGAGTTCGGGAACGTGAGGTTTTCGCCGTCAGCGGTGTCGATCTGCCACATGCCGCTGTCGGTTACCAGTACCGACAGGTGGTCGTTCGTGAGGTCTCCCGACTCCGCTGCCTCGACCGCCCCGTCGTCTTTCTCCGGTGTCGCCGCTGCCGACCCCGTGACCGTGCTCCCGACCCCGAACAGGGCCGAGGCGACCGATAGCTGCTTGACGACCGACCGCCGCGTCGTCCCGCGCCCGTCGAACCGTGATTTTTTCAGTCTGTGCGTCCCGGTATCGTCCGTGTTGCCTTCGTTGCCTGTCATCGATTGCCCTGAATCGTTCGTCCGCCCTTCGCTCGCTCCGGAATATTTCCCGTCCGTCCGGTTCGAGTGATTACTGTCAGTTTATATAAAATGAGGGGGCCAGTTATCCATCTCGATACTCTTCGTCAACGGCCGAGACGAGCGCCTCTCGTGAGCCCGACCGCGTCCAGTGCTTGCTCGTTCGTTCGAGGAACTCCCGGATAGCCCCGGGGCCTGCGGGCGGCAGACCCGCGAGAAGTGGCTCCGGCGACTCTCCCTCCGCGACGTGTGTCGCCTCGTATATCGACTGGGCGTGGGTCGGGTCCGCCGCGAGCAGGTCCATGGCCACGCGTTCGGACTCGATGTCTTCGACGTTCTCCACCCAGACGTGGTTCAGGTCGTGTAGTTCGTAGAAGGCCGCGTTCACGCTGGCCTCGTCCAGGGCGTCGAAAAATCGGTGGCTGTGTGCCACGTCGACCACCTCGTCCTCGCGGCCGTGCATCAGTAGCGCCGGTGGGCTCTCGGGCGTGACGTGTGTGACGGGACTCGCCTGTGCGTACCGGTCGGGGTGTTCCGAGCGGGGGCCACCCATCAGCAGTGGGATGGGTCCCGCCTCGCTCTCCTCATCTCCGACGATCGTGAGGTCGGCGGCGCCGTACCAGCTGACGACGGCCTGTACCGCGCCGGACGCTTCGGGTGCGACGGACTTTGTGACCTCGTCTGCGAAGGCGTCCCCGAGGTCGGTGACGTCGTCGACGACGCCAGCCAGCAGCGCGAGGTGTCCACCCGCCGAGGCCCCCCACGTGGCGACCCGCTCGGCGTCGTAGCCGTAGTCGTCGGCGTGGGCCCGGAGCCACCGGATCGCGGCTTTCACGTCGACGAAGTGGTCCGGGAAGTTCCCCCGTGGGGTGGGGTTTTCCGGGTCGTACATCTCCTCGACACCCGACCCGTCGGGGACCTCCTGCAGGCGATAACTCACGCTGGCGATGGCGAAGTCCCACTCGGCGGCGTACCGTTCCGGTTCCGGAATATTCGAGCGTGTCTCCGCGACCCACGCCCCACCGTGGACGTAGACGACGAGCGGTGGGTTCTCGCTGTCCGGGAGATAGAGGTCGAGTTTCAGGTCGCCGGACTCGCGCTCGGCGTAGGTGACGCCCTCGTGGACGGTGGTCTCGCCTTCGTGGACGGTTGTCTCGTCTCCGTGGACGGTAGCCTCGCCTTCGTGGCCTGTGGTCTCGTCCGTCATGGTGTCCGAACGAGGTGGAGCGGGCGGTATAGAACTACGCGTTCCGGCACTCTCGTCGGTCGTCGCGAACGACGCCATCGACGGAATCTGATACGCATGGAACGGTGATACGGAACTATCGGGTCCGGACCGAATCTCCTTCGAACTCCAGAACGTGTTTTGCCACCAGTCTCTCGATCGCGTCGTCGATTGCGTCTTCCTGGCTATCCGGGAGTGCTTTCACGTTCGAGCGGACGCGTTCCCGGATCGCCTCGACGTCGGATATCCCATCGTCGACAGCACCGAGCACGAAATATTCGACCTCGAATTCCGTCGCGAACTCGGAAATCCGGGACACGAACGGAGTCGGGAGTCCAGATACCGAGGTGACTGCGATCTCGATCGTGAACAGCGGATGGGCACGGTCACGGATGTGTCGCGCTTCCGTCGAACCGGTGTTGAACGGTCGCTGTGCTTCGATTTCTGCGAGGATCGCGTCGTAATCGAGTCCTCGCTGGGCGTACGTCCGCACGTCCTCGATATCCCGCCGACGTCCACTCGCGGGATCTCCGCCGGAAACCGCCTTCAGCAGGAACATATCCTCGTCAGCGAGGACGAACGCCGTCACGTGGGTCCCGGACCAGAACTCCTCGGCCCGGTCGTGCATTCGGTCGGTGATCCACACCTTCCCGACGACTTGCCGCTCGAAAAGGTCGATCTGGAGGCCACGTTCCTCGTCGTGCAGTTCGACTGTTTTTCCCACGTCCTCGAACGGTTCTGTCGGCTCGTCGACCACCCGAAACCCCCGTGACCGGAGCACCTGGAAGACGGACTCGAACTCGGAACCGACACTCAGGCCGAGGTCGATATCCTCGGTCCGGTCTTTCAGGCCCCGGATAGTCATCGCAGAGCCTCCCAGGAGATACACCGTCACGGACTCCGAGAGCCAGCCGTCGAGTTCTTCGAGGAACTCCCGTATCGCCGCGTCACCCGAAAAGACAGTCATGAGACGCCGTATTGCTCCTTGAGAGCCGTATATTCCGATTCGCTCGGTAACGAGACCTGGCAAGAGCGGTCCGCCGAAACGTCGACCTCTCCGTGAAGGTGACGGTACATCGCATCCACTACCGCTTCGAGACCGTACCATCGAGCGGTTTCCGTGAGCGTCTCCCGGTCGATACGCAACGTCTCGACCAGCAACATCGCGTAACTGACGCGACGGGACCCGCTGTCGAGGACGAGCGTGTGAGAGACGACCTCAGCGGGCGTGAGGTCCTCGTCGGGTGCATGCCAGAAGGCAGGCTCGCCGGCCAGGTAGAATTCCAGACCGTACTCCCGAAATCTCGCGAGGCCGGTCAGTTGCCAGTCGGGAGCCGACTGCAGTGCTGTCGTGTCGTCGGACGTCTGGACCCGGACGAGGGCCCGCTTCGGATCACACCACTCGACTGTCGCACTCGGAGCGGTCGTTCGGACTCGTGACCGGTGGTCGTGACGCACGACTGCGCGAGCGAACGCCAGCAACGGCGAGAGATCCTCACTCAGCGCGTACTTCGGGCCGGACGGTGACAGCATCGCTCGATCCTTGAGCGGTGATATCGCGCTGTGGACGCCCTGTCGAGTGACGTCGAGTCGCTTCGCGATCACGGTGACACGGCGCGGTTCGTCGAGAAACCAGCACACCCGGAGTGTGGCAGGCGTGAGGAGTTCGTCCCAGTCGACGTGACCGAAGGTCGAACGCAGGTCCCGATAGGCTTCGACCACTGGATGGTCAGTTACTCGCACCCGACGCTGGTTGTTCGTGCCACGAGTTTCGGTGAGGAGCCCCGTCGCGACTAACTCGTCGAGCACATCGTAGAGATGTGCCCGGGAGTATTCGGTTTCCGTCGCGAGTTCGTCCGGCGTCGCTTCGCGGCCGGTGCTGAGCGCGTCTACTACGGCGAGTCCGGCCTTCGAGATCATCTATGTAAATCATCAACCTGGTTCGTATAAATACGTTTCCTGATTTCTGTTTACAAGCGGAACCGCGAGTGAGTCACGCTCGTCACTCGAGCGCTTTCAGGTTGTGGACGGCGTCGAGCCAGTCGACCACGTCGGCCGTGGATTCTCGCTGTCCGGGAGGTACAGGTCGAGTTTCAGGTCGCCGGACTCGCGCTCGGCGTAGGTGATCCCTTCGTGGACGGTGGTCTCGTCTCCGTGAACAGTGGTCTCGTCCGTCATGGTGTCCGAACGAGGTGGAGCGGGCGGTATAGAACTACGCGTTCCGGCACTCCCGTCGGTCGCGGGTGACGGGGCACGTCCAGTCCACCGGGAGACGATCAGTACGTTCTCCCACAACTCATCCCCAGAAACTATGGTGATCGAAAAACTCTGATCATATAGTGGTGATAGAATGAGTTCGACAGACGGGTCCTCAGACGGGTCCTCGGACGGGACCGAGTACGGCGAGGCAGAGGTCAACGACCGCGGGCGATTGACGATCCCGAAGGACCTCCGGGAGGACCTCCGGATCGGGGCGGGAACGACGTTCACGGTCGTCCGGGAGGGCCCGGACATCCGCCTCGTCCGGCAACTGCCGGAACTGGAGACGCTCTCGTCGGGTCGGTCGGCCGAGGAGTGGGCGGAAGACGCGTTCCGCGACGCGGGCGAAGCGACGTTCGGGGGTCGGTGACGTGCGGATCCTGCCGGACCTGAACGCGCTCTCGATCCAGCTGGTCGACGACCACCCCGGGCATCAGTACGTCGCGAACGAACTCGTTCCGGCCCTCCAGGGCGAACACACGCTCCTGATGTTCGGGTATCTCCCGCTTCGCGTCCAGTGGGTCCTGGAAGACCTCGGTTTCTCGACGGTCGAGGCGCGAAACGCAGTGTGTTCACTGCTCCAGTATCCCATGGAGCCGGTTCCTGTGACGCCCGAGACCGTGCTCGAGGCGTACGACGTCAGTGCCGAGAAAAACCACGACGTGTACGACTGCTTCTACGTGGCGCTCGCGCGGGCGGCCGACGCCGACAGACTCGTGACGACTGACCGTGATTTCGCCGAACTCTGTGACGACGAACCGTTCGAGTACGTAAACCCCGTCCCGGAAGCGGTTCTCTCGGAGTTCGACGCGTCGGCGTGACAGCACAAGTACAACCGCGACGCCTCACTCTATGGCTTTCAGGTTGTGGACGGCGTCGAGCCAGTCGACCACCTCGGCCGTGGGTTCGACGGCCTCGGCGATCCGGTCGGCCGGCTTGTAGGCCATCGGCGCCTCGTCGACGACGTCCTCGACGACAGACTCCGAGTAGACGCCGTCCATCGACTCCCGGAACGCGTCGAGCGAGAGTTCCTCGTGGGCCTCGCGCCGACCCATGACGCGCCCGGCGCCGTGCGGTGCGGTCCGGTGATACGCCTCGTTGCCCTTGCCCCGGGCCAGCAGCGACCCCTCGGCCATGTTGAACGGGATGACCAGGCGCTGGCCCTCGCGGGCTGGCGTCGCGCCCTTCCGAATTATCAGATCTTCGAAATCGATATAGTTGTGGACGGCGCCGAAGCGCTCGACCGGCGTGACCCCCAGCGCCTCGCAGATGGCGTCGCTCATCAGCTCGCGGTTCCAGCGGGCGTACTGCTGGGCGAACAGCATGTCGACGTAGTAGCCGTCGGCCTCGCGCCCTTCCAGCCAGTCCAGCGCCTCGTTGCGCTCGCCGCTCCCGGGATTCGAGAGCACCTTGAACACGTCGTCGATCTCGTCGTCGTCGAAATCCTCCCGAATCTGCTCTTTCCGGAGGTGGGACTCACCCATGCCGCCGGTCACCCAGGCGCGCAGGTCGGCATCGTCCACGGTATCGGGGTCGAACTTGACGTACTCGGCGTACTCTTCGGGGATCGACGAGCGGATGGACGCCGTGTCGCGCCGGTCGGTCGCCCGGCCCTGCCAGTACTCGGCGACGGCCTTGCCCAGATAGCGCGACCCGCTGTGGATCACCAGCCAGTACTCGCCGGACTCCCTCGCGCGGGCGAACTCGACGAAGTGGTTGCCGCCGCCCAGCGTCCCCGCGCTCCGGATGACGTGGCCCATCCCGGCCCGGCCGGTCAGCACCCGCTTGCAGAGGGACTTGAAGTACTCGCCGTCGTAGCCGTCGAAGTCGAACTCGACGGGGTCGATGGGGCGGTCGAACCGCTCCTGGAAGGCCTCGTCGAACGACGTGAAGACCTCGTTCGCGCGGTCGAAGGGGAACTCGTCGACGAGGTGGACCGAATCCTCGTAGTCGTGGACCGACCGGCCCATCGGGACCGCCTCGCGGACCCGCCGCTCCCGTTCGGCGTCTTCGAGCGGGAGGTCCCCGCCGAGTTTCGTCGAAGTCATCCCACAGCCGACGTCGACGCCGACGATGTTCGGGACGACGCGCTCGGCCAGCGGCATCGTGAAGCCGATGGGTGCGCCGGCACCCCAGTGCGTGTCGGGCATGACGCGGACGGGTTCGGTAAAGGCGGGGTGGTCGACGAGTTCCTGTATCTGTTCGAGGCAGTTCGCCTCGACGAGCGACTCGTCGTCGACCAGTACCCGCGCCGTCGTGTGCGCCCCGTCCAGTTCGATCGTCATGTCGTCTGCCTGTCTCTCGGCGGGCCCGCCGAGTAAGGCTTCCGGGAGCGTGCTATCCAGTCACGGACACCGTCGGGACCGACGACACCGACGAAACTGCAATTCTCATCCCTGATAGCACGTAGCAAAAGTTACTTTGTTTCGCAAGTAACATTATCCAGCATGAAACAGTGGCTGGTCGTCGGTGTAGTTGCTGTCGTCTTGATGAGCTTTTTCGGACCAGTCACAGCCATCCAGCACGAAACCACGGACCGTTCCGTGAATATCGGACAGGAACCCGCAGGGGACCTGACGCAGTTCCGGGCTGGAAACAACTCCTCGGCGGAGAACGTTGGGACCTCCGGGGGAAGTGACGACAGTGCCGAGAAGACGACCGGGCAGTTCGCCCCCGGAGAACCGACGTACAACAGTTCGTTTGCCGGTGCGGTGCCCGCGCTCGCACTCCAGAACCGGTCGTCGTTCGCACCGAACAGAACGCTGGCTGCCCGCGGGAACGCGACTGCGACCCCCGCGCCGCCCAACGCCAGTCGCGTCGTCACCTACAGCGGGACGACGGCGAGCGGGGAGACGGTGGTAACGACCAGCGGGACGAACCGGTCGGTCAGTCCCCAGTCGACGGACAACGGGACGGTCCGGTCCCAGGTGTCGGTACTGGGCGCGGGCGGGGAGAGTCACTCGAACGGACCCCGGGTGTCGGCCGCCAACACCGGAATCGTCGGCGCGGATACGCGCGAGCGGATCACCGACGAGGACGGACTGACGTCGTTCCCGTGGGCGCCGATAGTCGAACTCCGGATGGTCACGCAGGACGACCGACGTGGGGGCTGTTCCGGGGTCGTCATCACCGAGGAGGACAGTTCCGAGGACTCCTATCACGTACTGACTGCCGGTCACTGTGTCTACGTCGACGGGCACGGCGGCTGGATCGACATCGAACCGCCGAGCGTCGACGGGGACGCGGCGAGTCACGTGGTCCCCGCGGCGAACGCGAGCGAGGCTCCCTTCGGGCGCGTCGAGATCAGCCGGATCCGCAGTTACGACGGGTGGACCGACTCCCAGGACCCGGCCTACGACATGGCGCTGTTGACCCTCGAACGGCGTATCGGCAGCGAAACCGGCTCGATGGGGTACGTCGGGGTCGACGACGCGAACAGCGACCTCTACACCCACACTCCGACTCGCGTCACCGGGTATCCCGGCGACAAACCGCGTCACACGATGTGGACGAGCACCGGGCAGGGACTCGGAACGTTCGGCCCGGCTACTGTTCCCGAGGCAACTGCCCACATCTACGACAACGACATCTTTAGCGGGATGAGCGGCGGCCCGACGTGGGTCGAAGACCGCCCGGAGTTCGACCGCCCCAGGGTCGTCTCGGTCAACGCCTACGCGGTCGACTCCGACCAGGACGGGGAGACGGAGTACAATCAGGGGACCCGGATCACGAACAGCCGGTTCGACGACCTCCAGCGGTGGATGGCCGAGGACGACCCGGAACAGCCCGAGAACGACCGGTTCGAACCGAACGACGACTTCTCCTCGGCGACGGATATCAGCCCCGGCCGGACCTACGACGACCTCCGGATAGTCGGCGGCGAGTGGGACGTCTTCGCGGTCGACCTCGCCGCGGGCGAGCGACTGACCGCGAACGCCTCGTTCGACGACTCGACGGGTGACCTGGACCTGTTCCTGTACCACCCCAATCAGAGCCGGGCCGACGCCAGTCGGTCCACGACCGACGACGAACAGGTCACGGGTCCCGTGGCGCCGCAAGCGGGGACGTACTACGTCGGCGTCCACGGATACGAGGGCGCGTCGGCGCCGTACGACCTCCGGGTGGCGGTCACCGACGAGACGGTGGTCGAGATTCGCGACAACGCGATGTGTACCGACGTACAGGAATCGGAACCCTACGACTGCCCGTCGGGGACGGTCTCGGAGACGTTCGACCCGACCGACGAGCGGGCGGTCTCCTGGCTTCGCTTCGGGGAGGTCGACGAGCCGGTCCCGCTCACGTGGCGGTTCTACACGCCCTCGGGCGAACTGTACCGGACAGTCGATACGGTCGGGAACCAGGACGGCGGGTACGAACCGGACTTCAGGGCCTGGGCGTGGGTCGATATCGCCGGGACCGAGGCGGCTTCGACGCCTGGCGAGTGGCGTGTCGAGGTCGACGTCGACGACCGTCAGGCCCTGACCGATTCGTTCACGATCAACTCGACCGCCAGTGAAGTCGGGACCGTCACCTTCGACGACCAGTCGCTCGCCCCGGACGCCGACCCGCAGGCCGTGACGGTGGCCGCGACGTCCCTCTCCGGGGGCGGGTTCGTCGCCGTCCACCGCGGGTCGCCCGACGGAGCGGTCCTCGGACACAGCCAGTATCTCGGAGCCGGGAGTCACGAGGACGTCCGCGTCGAACTCGAAACGGAACTCTCCGGGGCCGTGACGCTCGTCGCCGTGCCGTACCTCGACGCGAACGGGGACAGCCAGTTCGACCCCGCGTCCGGTGACGATCCGTACACCGACGACGGTGCCCCGGTCTCGGACGCTGCGAGCGTGTCCGTCGAGTCGGGAGACAACAACGACGACGGCGACGGTCCGACGCGGACGCTCTCGTCGACGACGGCCGCCCCCGGCAGCGAAGTGACGGTCACGGTCGAGACGACGCTCGTCGGTGGCGGCGCCACTATCAACGAGGCGTTCGACCCCGCAGTCGGGTCGGCGTCGATAGCGGCCGTCACCGTCGACGGCGAGTCGGTGAGTCCGTTCATCGCGGCGGCGAATCACGATGGAGCGGTCGTCACGCTCGACTCGCGGTCGCCCGGGTCGAACGCGACCGTCGAGTACACCGTCGAGATCCCCGACGACGCCGAGAGCGGGACGGTCTATGCGATCGACGGAAGCGTCACGCACTCCGAGGGGACGGTGGCTCTCGGTCGGACCGAAATCACGGTGACTGGGGATAGTCCCCTCGACGGAGCACCGGGCAGGTACGACAGTGACGGGGACGGCGAGATCAGTATCGGCGAGCTCAGTGATGCGAGCGTCGATTTCGTGACCGGTGACCTCCCGATCGCCGAACTCGCGGCCGTCGCGCAGGCGTTCTCACAGTCGTGACCGCGACGGTGACACGCTTCGGAACGACAGAGGAGAACTGCGGGTAGGGACTCGTACGGATTGTTCTGACTGAGTACAGGCATTCACCGACCGGGGTCGGCAGAATCCGGAAGTGACTCACAGCTATCCGTATTACGCCGTCCCGTTCGAAACAGTCACCCAGAGCCGGAGGAAGTCGTCGGGTTCACCCTCGATAGACCCACCTTTGTACAGGAGGATACGCAATCTGTACTCGCCCGACTCGCGGGCAGTAAAGGAGACGGTATCCTCCCACGTATCCTCGTTGGCCACCCGTATCGACCGGTTCCCGACCTGTCGGTCACCCAGCGTTGCGACGACAGCGTAGTCCATCGCCCCGTGTTCGTGGTTGGTGATGCCGACGACGAACTCGCCGGTCTCGCCGACTGTGAGATTCGTCGGATAGTCGCTCGCATTACCCTCAGTCCCGACGACGTAGAACTCGGTGTAGGGGTCGGCCGTCTGGGTCGGTGTAACCGAGACGTAGACGACGCCCGCGACCGAGACAGCCAGGACGACGAGCAAGACGAGCGTCAGGGCGCGCTCGATGCGTGACTCCGGGAGTACCCCCTCGCCGGACCGGTCGTCGTAGGACGCGCTCAGCGACTCCGAGCTGTCGGCTGCCGCGTCGTCGTCGGTCTCCCGTTCGGACCCACCGGTCCCGTCGTGGTCACTGTCGCGACTGTCGTTGACCCCGCCAGTCCCGTCGCTGCCGTCCTCACCGTCGGCCATCGTCGGCCCCTGCTCCGGTGAGTCCCGGCCGTGAGCAGTCGCCGTCCCGGGGACGGCTCACCGCTGAGTCCATCGCCTGTGACACCTGTAACCGTATCGGGAGTTGTCGGATTAAAGTATCCCGGTTCACTGCCCGCGGTCACGATCTGAGCGAACCTGCTCACGGACCCTGACTCAGTCGCCCGACCGGGTAGTTTATGGCGTTCGATTCCAGTTGCTCAAACAGCACGCCCGTTCGACTGGTATCGAGCCGGCGAATGGGCACTGATTGGGGTCGACGAACAGGTACTGACCATGGGATCGGACGAACAGGCACTGTCGGGACGCGGCGTTCGCTCGCTCGGTGAGCAACTGGACGACCGCCAGGGGACGGCGCTCACCATCGGCGCCATCGTCCTCGGGATCGGTGTCGCCGAGGCGTTCCTCTTCTCGGGCCGTCTCTGGCCGTCGATCTGGGCACACTTCCTGACGCTCGTCCTCTGTACTGTCCTGTTGCAGTGGACCGACGACGTCGCCCCCGTCCAGGCGCTCGCTCTGGTCCCGCTCTTTCGCCTCGTCAACCTGGGGATGCCGGTCTTCTTCCAGCTCACCGCCTACTGGTTCCCCCTCATCTACGGGCCGCTCATCCCCGCGCTGGTCTACGTCGACCAGACTCGCCCGGACCTGGATATCCCGTTCGGCTGGCGCCGCGGTCTCCTGTTCCTCCCGGTTGCGATCGTCCTCGGCGGTCTCCTGGCCGAGGTGGAACAGATGATCCTCCAGTCGGAGGCGCTGATCCCGACCTGGAGCGTCGCACAGGTCGCGATGATAACCGTCGTGATGGTCTGTTTCGTCGGCTTCGTCGAGGAGTACCTCTTCCGTGGCATCGTCCAGGGAACGCTCAAGCAGGAACTGGGTCGCTGGCCCGCTATCTTCCTGGCGAGCGCACTCTTCGGGCTGATGCACTCGGGCTACGGCGTCCCCGCCGAGATCCTCTTCGCGGGGACTATCGGCTTCGTGTTCGGCGTCATCTACGATTACTACGACAGCCTCGTTTTCATCACGTTCGCCCACGGCATTCTGAACGTCTTCCTGTTCGCCGTCTACCCGATACACGGGTCGATCCTGTTCTGAACGGTGTCTGTCAGGGTCGACTGTGTGGTTCGTTCGTAGTGACGTGGCTTCACCGTCTGTGATGTGAATTGTGATTCACGTCCACGACGGGCGACTCACATATTACTCGCTTCGCTCGTGATGTGCTCGTCGCGTGCGTGTCGGATGGTGGGGCCGGGCGGCTCGTACTCTGCTGAGACCCGCCGGTCTCGGCGCCGTACTCGCTCGATATCGTAGAACGCTCGACAGTCAATTCGAGGCCAGCGAGCGCGCTCACTGGGCGAACGTGGCCTGCACGATCCTCAGAACGCGAGCGAAGCGAGCGTCACAGCAGCGCCATCGTCCGGAACGCGACGATACCAGCGAACGTCAGGCCGAGCGGGATGGCCGTCGCCGTGAGCGTCCGCTGGATACGCTCGTTGCTCTCGGGCTGGGCCGAGATGACGTCGAGGTGTGCCAGCACGTAAACGAGCGTGATGGCGACGGCGATTCCCCCAACTCCGGTCCCCACCGGTGACAGTAGCGACGTAACCGTCGCCGAGACGCCAGCTGCGCTCGCCGAGGCGCTACTGGCTGAACTGGATATGACTGCGGTTGCACCCATCTGTTCTCGTTAACAGGTTACCACGAATCGGTTTAATCGTTTCGGATGGCACAGATTGAATCGACGGGTGAGGAGGAGACGGTTACTTCCGTATGTTGGGGAAGCGCCGCTAACGTGAGTGTTTTCACTGGAGTGCCGAGAGACAACCGGGAACGAGCGTGACCTCAGTCGCTGTGCTGTGCGAGCAGGCTGAGGAAGAAGGAATTGAACACCGTCTGGACGCCGAGAACGACGCCGCCAGCCGCGACGAGGTTCCAGGCTGGCGAGGGCACCGCGGCGTATCCCGTGATGGTCCAGGCGACGACGCCGTAACTCAGGTATCCCGCGCCGAGCGCGAAGAGGACGACCCCGACAGTAGCGCCCGTCTCCAGCGTGAAGCGGTCGCGTATCGCGTTCGTGATGGGGTCTCTCGGGTGGCGGATGGGGTCGGCGGCGATCGAGGAAAACAGCGCCAGACTCCCGACCTGGTAGCCGACGAGTGTGAAGAGGACGCCGCCGATCAGCGTCTGCATCCCGAACGTGACCGACCCGAGCTGGAGCCCGCCCATCGACGCGGCGACGATCGCCGCTCCGAGGAGACCGAACGCGAACGCCGGGAACGTGAACAGGTACCCGGGCGCGTTCGTGAGCATGAACTTCACGTGACGCCAGCCGTCGTTGAAACTCTCCAGCGTCGCGTCGCCGACGCGCTCGTGGTAGGTGATCGGGACCTCCTCGATAGTCATCCCTTTCTCGGCGGCGTCCATGATCATCTCGCTGGCGAACTCCATCCCGCCGCTCTGGAGTTCGAGGCGGTCCAGCGAGTCGGCCTTGATCACGCGCATCCCGCTGTGTGCGTCACTTACGCCTGCGTCGTAGAACGTGTTGAGGAACTTCGTCAATAGCGGGTTCCCGACGTGCTGGTGTAGCGGCGGCATCGCGCCGTCTTTGATCTCGCCCTCGAGGCGGCTCCCGAGTACCATGTCGGCGTCCTCCTCGTAGGCCACCTCGATGAGCTTCGGGAGCTCGCCGAAGTCGTAGGTCGTGTCGGCGTCGCCGATCGCCACGTACTCCCCGCGGACGTGCTCGAACGCGTACTTGTAGGCGTTGCCGTAGCCGTCCTCGTCCGGTTCGACCACGTTCGCGCCGAGTTCGCGTGCCACCTCGGGTGTCCGGTCGGTCGAACTGTCGCTGACTATCACTTCGGTCTTCAGCCCGAACTCCAGGACGACCTCCTTGATCCGTTCGATACACCAGCGGACACCCTCTTCCTCGTTGAGCGTCGGTAACACGACGCTCAGCGTCGGGTCGATATCGCTCTTTGCGTCCACGAGCATCCCACCACTCGGCTCCGTACTCTCGTCTAGGACGCCGTCGAGCGCCGGTTCGTCGTCGCTTTCTACGTCGACTGACATCGTTGGTTGTCTCTCTCCCTCGTGGGCTCACGCGAGCGGTCGCCGGGCGGGCCGTCGCGGTCCACCTGACAGACGTCTCACTGACCCCAACCGTTGTCGAGCGTTCCTGGGCGCCTGTCCGATAGGGATACAACACCCCACGTGCTGTCACCCACTAACGTACCATCTACTACCTGTAAGCCTGTATTAAACAGTTTCGGCTCCGCTGATATGTTCGGCTATCGGTACCGCGAATCGAACGACCGAACGTCCCTGATGTACGGCCGGACGACCCTAGTGTGAGTGCTGGGCGGTCTCGTCACCGCGCCGGTTCACCGACCCGCGGGTGGTAACAGCCGAGACGAGCTTGCGACGGCCCGTCGTGAATAGCGTCCCGACTGTGAGCGCGACGAGATACACGAACCCCAGAACGAGTATCGTCAGGACGTCGACGGTGTGGCGGGCCAGTGAGTGGGCGCGCATGTCAGTGACTTTCCGGCTCTCCCACTTAATGCCTGTCCTCTGATTATCGTATATGATACTGTATCGGGGTAGCGAACGCGACTGCGGAGGATTCAATTGTGCGGCGCGCTTCCCCCCCGGTGAATGGCCGAACGTTCTCCGGAGGGCCGCGGTCGTCTCGACCTGGCCGTCGCCGTCGGGTGGTGGTGTCTGTGCTGGGTCGTGGTCGCGGTCCCGCCGGTGAACGCGAGTCCGGTTCGGCCGCTCGTCGTCGTCCCGGCCGCACTCGTCCTGCCTGGATACGCCGTCCTCGTGGCAGTCGCTCCCCGCGACCAGTCGACGGACGTCGCTGGCTGGGCCGTCGAGCGACTCGTGCTCTCGATAGGCGCGAGCGTCGCTGTCTGCATCCTCGTCGGTATCGCTCTCCTCTCGACACCGCTGCCCGTGACTGGCGTGACGGCACTCCTCGCGCTGACCGGGGTGGTCCTCACCGGTACTGGTATCACCGCCAGGCGGCGGGACGGTCCGGCTGTACTATCACGATCTGCTCCCACGACTACGAGCGGGCCCGCTGGTGCACTGTCCGCCGTCGCTGGCGTCGTCGACCGACTCCGCGGGGTCGACCGGACCGAGGTCGGTACGATATCGGCGACGGTTGCGGTCCTCGTCGCCGTCGCGACCGTCGCGGGTGGCGTCGGAACGGCGGCACTCCTCGGGATTCACGATCCTGCTGGCCACGCGGCGCTCGCCGTCGCACCTGCGGACACGAACGCCTCTATCACCGAGATACGAGTCACCAGTGGGACACCACTGCGGGTCTCGCTCGTCCACGAGCGCTCGCAGCCGGCCACCTACACCGTCGTGGCGCTCGTCCAGCGGACGAACGGGAGCAGTACCGTCGTCGCGACCGACCGCCTCGACACGTTTACCGCTTCGCTCGACCCTGGCGAGCGCTGGACGACTCGCCACCGTCCGACCAGTATCACCAGCGAAAACGAATCGCGACTGGTCTACGAACTCTATCGTGGCGACGGTGTGAAGAGTGACCGTCCGCCCCGGTCGAGCGTTCACGTCTGGGTGAACGCGTCGACGAGTCCCGGAGCGAACAGGACGGCGAAAGCGGTGACCGGACCGAGCGGGACGGCGAACGCCGGGGTGGCTCCGCCGTGAGCTACCGCCGTGCACTCCTCGTGCGGTGGTCACGACGCGACAGACTCGCCGTCGTGGTCGTGGCGACCGTCGTCGCGCTCCTCGTCGGGTCGTCGCTCGTCGTTGTGACTGCCGCCGACGAAACCACGCAACTCGCCGCACACCTGAACACCACCGGCGCAGTCACTGCCTACGACGACCCCGCCACCGCCCGCGCGAACGCACCGACAGACACGCTCGTGTTCCCCGTGGCGACGGCGACGCGTGACGGCGAACCCGTCACGGTGGCCGGGATTCCGACTTCGGGCGTTCCGGAGACGCTGTCGGTCCCGCCGCCACCTGACGAGGGAAGGGTCGGGATCCCAACGGGGACGCATGCGAGGGTCGCCCAGGAGGCCAACGCGGCGCTCGCCCGTGAAGCGAACGCGACGTTCACACTCTCGGGTGAGTCGGAGGCCGTTCGCGTGCAGACGACGCCGCGGGACACGACAGGTATCGTTCCGTCGTGGTGGTACGTCACCCGCACGGCGACCGTCGAGCGACTCGGCGTGACCGGTGCGGTCGTCGTGAGTCCGGACGCCAGCGCGGTCGCCGACGCCCCGGTCCCCGACGCGCCGCTCGTCGGCGGTCTCCTGTTTTTCGTCAGGGGGACAGAGCAACTCCTCGCGGGACTCGCCGCGGTGACTGCCGGCGTCGCCGTGCTCGTGGTCGTCGTCGTGTTCAGCGTCACGCGGATGACCGTCGAGGACAGACTCTCGACGCTCGCGGTGCTCCGGGCGACCGGACTCCCCCGGCGTCGGCTCGTCGCGCTCTTTGCGACCAGGGCCACGCTCCTCACGACGGTCGCCGTCGTCGGTGGCGCGGCCGCAGGAATTGTCCTCACGAACGCCGCGGTCAACGTCGCTGTCTTCGCCGGTCTGCCGACGACCCTCTCGCTCCGGGTGACCGGCCGGGTCGTCGGAGTCCTCGTCCCGGCGCTCCTCGCCGTGCTGGTCGTCGGTATCGTCGCCGGTGGGGCCGCGACGCTCCCGGCTGTTCGTCTCTCTCCCGGTGGACTCGCCCGGCGAGCAGCGGGCGCAGGACCGGAAAGCGCACGGGACTCTTCGGGATTCCGGGACGGGTTCCCGGGCCCGGCTCTCCGCGAGCGGTTTCGTCCCACGCTGCTTCCGGGTGACGCCCTCGTTCCGACGGCCGCGACGCTGGCCGTCTTCGTCGCCGTCGTGCTGGTCGCCGTGACGCTGTCCACCACGGTCGCGCCGCTGTCGAACCCCGACGAGACCACTGTCGTCCAGTCCGGCAGTTCGAGCCCGTGGTCCAGCCGCGTCGACGCCGACTACGCGACCGCACTCCGTGCGAGTGGTGTCGCCGCGAGCCCCGAGGTGTTCGTCTTCTCCGTCGTCGACGACGCCCCCTTCCTGACGCGGGGCGTCGCCTTCGACAGGTTCGCGAACGTCTCCGATGCGACCCTCGTCGACGGACGCGAACCCGCCGGGCCGGGTGAGGCCGTGATCGGGCGTGACCTCGCGCGCTCGACCGACCTCGGGCTCGGCGATACCTTCGCGCTCGGGGGCGGCAACCGCGAGGCGTTCGCGACCGTCACTGTCGTCGGGATGTATCGCGCCCCCGGTCTCTACGACGACCAGCTCCTCGTTCCCCTCCGGACCGCCCGCCACCTCTCGAACACCGGCCCGGACTCCGTCAACGTGATCCGGGTTTCTCGCTCTGCTCCGGGTCCCGGTGGCGATGGGGTGACCGGGGAACCAGGGGACGCCGGGTCACCCACAGCTGCCCCGGGAGCGACGCCGGAACTCCCGGCCGGGATCACCGTCGTCGACGTCGCCGCCCCGGAGCGCGTCTCGCCCGGTGAGTCCGTCCCCGTCGAGGTCACCGTCCGCAACGAGGGGACGGCTGACGCCTCCCGGACGGTCACTGTCGCCCTTGGGAACGCCACGGGGACGCGAACAGTCTCGCTGGCGCCGGGCGAGCGTCGGACGGTCACCGTCACGTTCGACCCGCTCGCACCCGGTCGCTATCCGCTCTCGGTCGCCGGCACGACCGCGACGGTCACGGTCGCCGACGGGCCGACGTTGCTGATCGGCTCGATTCCGAACGGCGGACCGCCGAACGCGACGCTCCACGTCACTGTCCGAAACGAGACGGGACGGCCAGTCCCCAACGCGACTGTCTCGATCGGTCCCCGGACCGCCCGAGCGGACACAAATGGTGAGGCGCGGGTGACACTCCCCGGACCGGGGTCGTATCGCCTCGTCGCCGCGAAAGCGGGATACGCGAACGCCTCGCACTCGTTCTCCGTCGCGTCAGGCGCTTCCCGGCGACTGACGGGCGAACTCACGGTCGCGTCGACTGACTTCGGTCCGCTCGACCGGCCCGTGGTCAACCTGACGCTCACGAACCGCTGGAACCGGAGTCTGGAACGGCGCGTGACCCTCGCCGGCGTCGGTACCCGGACGCGGACCGTGACACTCGGGGCCGGCGAGCGGACGAGTCTCGACGTCGAACTTGACAGACCCGGACCGGGTACCCATACCGTGACGGCCACCGTCGACGGCCGCCGCCTCGCGAGAGTCACGCTGGCGGTTCGCGGTGACGACCGACTGGTCGCCGCGCTCGCGACCGGCGGGCGCACCGAGACGGTCGACAGCGGCCTGGGTCGGGCGGCGTCGACGGCCTTCGGCAACCTGCGCGTCCTGCTGGGGACGCTCGTCGGGCTCGCCGGCGTGGCGACGGTCGCGACGACGACGGCCGCCTTCGCCAGGGCCGTCCACAGCCGGCGTCGGACGGTCGGGATCTACCGCGCGACCGGCGCGACGCCGCGCCAGCTCTGGACCGTCGTCCTCGCCGACGCCGTCCGTATCGCGGCCCCTGCGACGGTGCTCGCGCTCGTCCTCGGCTACGCCGCGACGTGGCTGCTGGCGCGGGTCGGCGTGCTGACGGCCTTCGGCGTCTCGCTCGTTCCGGTGGTTTCCCTCCCGACGATACTGGTGACGGCTGTCGGGACGCTCCTGCTCGCAGTGGTCGGTGCGGCCGTCGCCGTTGCGGGTCTGGTGCGCGCGGAGCCGGCGACGCTCTTCCAGCACCCGGGCGAGCGGCTGCCCGATGCGGACGAAAATCGGCCTCGACCGTCGACAGACGGAGGTGGCCGGGATGCGTGAGCGACGACTTCTCGCGGGTGCCTGCGGGGTAGCGCTGTTCGCGCTCGCACTCAGACTGGGCCCGCTGTACTGGAGTCCGCTTCCGTTCAACCCCGATGGGGTCGGCTACGCAGGCCTCGCACGTGACGCCCTCACACTCGGGGAGTTCCCGCTGGACGGCATGGCCACCGACCAGGTCGGCTACAGCGCACTGCTCTCGGTCGTGACAGCGCTCGCAGGTGGGCAGGCGCTGACGACCGCACAGCCGACGAGCGCGTTCGTCGGGGCCGCGATAGTTCTGGTCGGCGTCGTCCTCGCGGCGAGACTGGCAGCCGACGCGGGCGTCGATCCGGCAAGAGTGCGCGCTGCGGGGCTCCTCGCAGGTCTGCTCGTCTCGGTCGAGGGCGTCATCCTCTATCGGTCGATGCCGACCGACGAACAGACGGCCGGTCTCCTGCTGGTCCCCGCCGTGGCGCTCGTCGTGGACCGGTGGCTCCGCACGGCCGGCCGGCGCTGGCTCGCGCTCGCCGCTCTCTTCCTCGTCGTTATCCCGCCGCTCCACAACCTGACGGGGCTGGTCACCGGCGTCACGGTCACAGTCCTGGCCGGCGTGACCGTCGTCCGGGACCCCCGTCGTGGGGCCGCCGTCCGGGCGGTCGGGACTGCGCTCGTGACCTGGGTCTACGTCGTCGGATACCACCTCGTAGTCGCGGGCACGACGGGCGCGGTGATCGTCCAGGCCGACCGACTCGTGCGGGTTCCGGGGCTGTTCGTCGCGTGGGTCGTCCTCGCGGTCGTCGCCGGAGCGTGGTTCGTCACGACGTCGTCGCGGGTCCAGCGCGGGGCCGCTCTCGTCGTCCTCGGGGTACCGTTCGGTCTTATCGCGGTCAACGCCGTCCGGACGGTCTTCCCGTCGACGACCGCGACGCCGAGTGGACTGCTGGTCCTGTTGCTCCCGCTCGCTATTCCCGCGATCGCGGCCGGCCTCGCGGCCCACGTCCCGGCACGGAGTCGGACCGCCGGCGGCGTGACGGTCGCGCTCGTTGCCGCACCCGTCGCTATCGTCTGTACGGGGCTCACCGCGGCGCTCACGTTCGAGTATCTCTCGCTGGTCTATCGGTCGCACCTGTTTGCCCACGTCCCGCTGCTGGCACTCGCCGGCGTCGGCGCGGTGACCGTCTTCGGCGCGGAGCGCGAGCGACTGACAGCAGTCTGTGTGGTCGTGGTGCTCGTCGCCGCGGCCGTCAGTGCGCCGGTCGCCTACGCCGGGCTCGAACTCCGGACCTACAAGAGCATCACCACGGAGGCGGAGTTCGGCGCCACCGCGTACGCGACGGCCACGGTCGATAGCTGGGCCACCGACGACCACCTCGGTCGGGTTGCCGGCTACCACGGCGGCGGTGGGGCTCGCGGGCCGGTGTACGACTGGCTCCGTGGCGGTGGGCCCCCACCGAACTGTCCGGTCCTCGCTCAGCAGTCCTGGACGACGACCGGCGCGCAGTTCCACCCGCAGCGACCGGCGACGATCACCGAAGCGGCGTATCGTGACTGGCTCTATCGAAACCACGTCGTCTACGCCGTTGATGCGTCCGATCCGCTGGTGCTCGTGGTCCCGCGTGGCAACGCGACGAGGTGTTGAGCCCGCTCGACCGGACCTTCAGAACGCCCCGCCGCGGTGAGTAACGCTTAGGGGTCGTGAGAGGGTTGGTCGGAGCGTGACAGACCCCGCACTGGAAGCCGAGGAGATCGCCGTCGTCCGGGGTGAACGCCGGGTTCTCGACGGACTCTCGCTGTCGGTCGCGCCCGGCGAACGAGTGCTCGTCCAGGGCGAGAGCGGCGCGGGCAAGACCACGCTCTTCTCCGTACTCGGGTTGCTCGAACGCCCGGATTCGGGCCGGCTCGCGGTCGCCGGGCGGGACGCGAGCACGCTCTCGGAACGCGAACGGGCACACCTCCGCCGGGAGACGCTCGGCTACGTGTATCAGGACTTCAGACTGGTGCCGGACCTTACGGCACGCGAGAACGCCGCCCTGCCACAGGACCACGCGGGCGAGCGCGACGAGGAGTGGCTCGACGAACTCTTCGACCGACTCGACGTCGCCGACACCGCCGACAGACGCCCGGCCACGCTCTCAGGGGGCGAGAAACAGCGCGTCGCCACTGCCCGCGCCCTGGCCAACCGTCCCGACGTGATACTGGCCGACGAGCCGACCGGCCAGTTGGACCCCGATACCGCCGAGCGACTCGTCGACCTCCTCTGTTCGCTCGGGTCCGAGTTCGGAACCGCCCTCGTCGTCGTGAGCCACGACCCGTCGCTCGCCGACCGGTTCGCCCGGGTCACCCGACTCCGGGACGGGGCCCTCGCCGACGTCCCAACCGAACGCCGATTCTGACTTCCCTGCTCTCCCTGCTTCCTACCCGTGACTCCCGATCGATACACGTTTCTTTAATATCGATATAGATTTTGGTATTCTTGAGGTGTATAAATAGGCGTCAAATACCGGTATTAGGCGGTATAATTCAAATATTCCATTCCAATATTGTTTTTGATACTGAGGCCATACGAGTTATAGTGGATACGCGGCTCGTTTCGTGTATGCACAGTCGGGAACTGAACTCTGCTACCGTCGTCGGAGCAGCCCCGGTCGGTCGCCACTGCGGGGAGGTCGAGTAATGCCGGAGATAATTCCACAGCTGTTCAACAGCTACGTCGAACTCCACACCGCACAGCTCGGCGTACTCGCTGGTCTCTTCGTGGGATTGCTCTATCGCGAGCACCCTCTCGCGGCGTACGCGCTCCTGTTCTGTACGGTCGTCTTTGCCTTCGGGAACGGCACCCATATCGGCTACTCGGCAATCGACAGGAAACCGTGGTACTTCCTCTCGGCGGTCTACGCGTCGACCGTGGCCAACCTTCTGCTCCTCGAACACGGGCGCGTGCTGCTGGCACGGCTCCCGTCGCTGCCGAAAACGACCGTCGAGGACGACGAGCAGCCGTCCTGAGCGACTCTCTTACCGCTCGAAAGCGAGCGGTGCGTTCGTCGGATAACCGTAATTGGCGCTGACCACGTCGCTCGTGCTCCCCTGAGACCTGACGGTCTCGGTACTGCACTCGTTTCATTTCGTGGATATTCCGGCAGCCGACTACGAGGGTTGCGAGCGTGCTCGCAGGTCGAACGTGGCCGGCACCCACCTCCTGACGCGAGCGAAGCGAGCGTCAGATCCCGACGAACGGACCGATGACCGGTTTCATCAGTCCCACAGTCAGTCCGAGTACCAGTCCGAAGACGATGTGAGCCGTCAGGAACCGGAGAATGTTCGTCCGCGGTTCGTACTCCATCTCGAAGATGCCGACGACCGAGTAGAGCATCCCCAGCGCGAACAGGACGACGCCGAATATGGCGCCGGTCACCAGCGAGAGCGGGAACGCCGCGAACAGGTTGCCGGCGCCGCCACCCATCAGTTCCTGAATGATGCGCGGGTAGAATCCGGCGAGGATCGCCCCGTAGGTCACGTGGAGATACAGTCCCTGACGCTGGTAACTGGAGACGTCACCCTGGCCGATCCGCTTGGCCCAGAAGTCGACCGGTGCGAACCGTCCGTCGCCGCCCGTCCGCTGGTTGAACACGAACATGGCGACGGCACCGAACCCACCTCCGGCGACCGCGAGGTACGTGACCGGATGCACCGGGTCGTTGATCGCCAGCCCCAGTCCGATGCGCAAGACGATCACCAGCCCGATCGTCACGAGGATACCACCCACTGCCCCTGGCAGAGTCTGCGGGTGTTCGGCCACCCGCTGTCTGTACTCTGAAGACGACATACGTTATTACTCTAGAATCAGCCGGTATAATTCTACGGGATATTTCACGAGTGTCTGGCTTTCTCTCGTGAGTGAGTGTCGCTACTGTCCGTTGTCCCCGCTGACGGTGTGAATCGACTGTGTGAATCGTGATACACTTTTCCGGGACCCCGCCCGCTTCCTGTACCCTGCTCGACGTAACGTTTATCCTCGGGAGCGAACTGGTCGGGAGCATGCCTCGACAGATAGCCGAGGGACTCTACTGGCTCTACGAGGCCGGGCCCGACAGGGTCGAGCGGTTCGAACTCGACCGCCGGAACCCGGACTGGTACGACCCCGACCACGAGGTGTACATCCCCCAGTGTGCCTACCTCCTCGAGGGCGAGGACGAGACGCTCCTCTTCGATACGCTCTCGCCGGCGTGTACCGACCACGTCCTCGACGCCCTGTCGGACCTGGTCGGCGAGGACGGACTCGACTACCTCGTCGTCTCTCACCCCGACGTCCCCCACGCCGGGAACGCGCCCACCATCCTCGACGCCCACCCCGGGGCGGAACTCGTCGCGCCCGGCTACGGGAACGACCACGAACTCTACCAGCTCGGTGAGGCGACCCACGTGACCGAGGGTGACACGATCGACCTCGGAAACCGCGTCGTCGAGTTCCACGAGGCAACCTTCCTCGACGCGCCGGTCTCTGTCTGGATGACCGACCGTCGCACGGACACCCTCTTTACCGTCGACTGGATGGGTTTCCCCCACCTCGGCGGGGACGCGCTCCGGTTCGTCGACGAGACCGACCGCGAGTTCGACGTCGAGCAGTTCGTCGAGTTCCACAGCCGCGTCCTGTTCTGGTACCAGTACGTCGACGTCGGGACGGTCCAGCGGGAGATCGACGCCCTCCTCGAGACGTTCGACCCGTCAATCGTCGCGCCCTCCCACGGGCTGGTGATCCGCGAGGACGCTACCGACTACGTCGAACTGATGAAAGAGGTCCCCGCCATCGTCGACCGGCGCGGCCGCGTCGGTACCCTGGGGTGAACCATGTCTGTCGAACTCACTCCGACGGTCGAGTGGCTCCCGCAGTGTTACCCCCACGAGGACGGTGAAGGCTCCGAGAGTGACGGCTACCACGAACACGTCTCCGTCTACCTCGTCCGGGCCGACGACGGCGATATCCTCGTCGACTCCGGCTCGGTCTACCACCGCGAGGAAGTCCGGGCGAGCGTCGAGGCCGCGGCGGACGACGCGGGACTCGACGCGCTCGTCCTCTCGCACTCGGACTACCCGCACGCGGGCAACGTCTCCCCGCTCGGTGCGGCCTCCGAGGACGTCGAACTCGTCGCCTCGTCGGGGTCACCCGCCCAGCAGGGGCTTCCCGAGGCCCGGAAGGTCTCCATCGGGGACGAGGAGCGGGTCTGTGGGCGGCGCTTCAGTTTCGTCGACCCGCCGCTGGCCGACCGCTCGCACACGACCTGGATCTACGACCACGGGGACGGCGTCCTGTTCACGGCCGACGGCTTCGGTGCCTACCACCCGCCGGACCGCTGTGAGGCGACGTCCGCCGACTTCGAGGACGGGATCCCCGCCGAGGCCGCCTTCGAGTACCACCGCGACAACCTCGTCTGGCTGCGGTACGTCGACCCCGACAAGATCCGCCGGGCGCTCGACGAGATCTTCGCGACCTACGACGTGACGGCGATCGCCCCGGTGCACGGCCCGCCGGTCGTGGCTGGGGACGTCGAGCCCTACCTCGACGGGTTCTACGACGCCGCCGAACGGATCGCCGACGAGTACGAGGTCGACGGCTCCACGTAGTCGCCAGCCGCGACGTGCCGAAAGCCGGTATCACCGCCAGTGCCGGGCCCCGGTATCACGGGCAGTGCCGGGCCCCGGCATCACGACCCGTGCCTGGCCGGGAATGGGAACGCGTAACTCGCCGGGGACACAATCGCCTCGTATGCCGGGCCCGCTCGACGCCCTCGGTGGACAGCCGGTCGGCCTCGGGGTCTTCTTCGCCATCGGTCTGCTGGGCGGTGCCCACTGTCTGGGGATGTGCGGGCCGCTCGTGACGACCTACGCGACGCGCATGCGCGGGGACCAGACGGAACGTGACCCATCGACTGCCACCGACGGGTCGGGCGTCACGAGCAGGGCTCCCGGAGACGAGTCCCGTCTGCACTGGCGCGAGGTCCGCCAGCACGGCCTGTTCAACCTCGGGCGAACAGTTTCCTACGCCGTGATGGGCGCGCTGCTCGGCGGCCTCGGGGCACTCCTGTACGACGCCGCGGCGCTCGTGGCCGTCGCCGACGCCGTCCGGGCGGTCACGGGCGTCCTCGTCGGCGGCTTCATCCTCGCGACAGGCGTCCGGTACCTGCTGGGCGAGACCGGGGGCGGTCCGGGCGGCCTGGACGCGATCCCCGGCGTTTCGGGGCTGTTCGACCGGGTCTCGGGTGCGCTCCTCGCGCGAGTCGACGCCTGGGTTCGCGGGCCGCGGATAGTCGCACTCGGGGCTGTTCACTCGGTTCTGCCCTGTCCGCTGCTCTTCCCGGCGTACCTCTACGCGTTCGCCCGCGGGTCGCCCGTCGAGGGAGCACTCGCGCTCGGAGTGCTCGGACTCGGCACCTTTCCGACGCTGTTCGCGCTGGGGACGCTCTGGACTGAAATCTCCGCGCGGACGCGGGTCCGCTTGCATCGCGTCCTCGGCGTGCTCTTTCTCGTGCTCGGACTGGTCGCGCTCACGCACGGCCTGCGACTGGCCGGCCTCCCGGTTCCGAGGATTCCGCTGCCGGTGTACCAGCCGCTGTCGTGAACGTTTCACTGCGTTCGACGTTTTCACTCGGTGTAGGTCTCCTCGATGTCGGCGTCGCCCCCGACCAGTCGGGTGAGTGCGCGCGTGACGAGGTCGAAGAGCGTGACGACCGGCCCGAGCAGGCGTTCGACCAGGGCGATGGGGCGGGCGACCCTGAGACTCCACGTCCGGGCGTGGCCCAGTCCGTAGGACTTCGGGACGATCTCGCCGAAGACGAGCACGAGCGTCGCGGCCAGGACCGTCGCGACCGCCACCGACGCCCCGGGTTCGAGATAGCGGGCGACCAGCAGCGTGACGATGCTCGATATCGCCACGTTGACGAGGTTGTTCCCGACCAGCAGCGTCACGAGCAACCGGTGGGGGTCCGCGCGGAGGTCGGCCAGCGTCGCAGAATCGTCGTCGCCACCCGTCTCGTCGCTCGGACCTGTTTCGCCGCTCTCTGACGGGTCCGACGCGGCGGGAAGCGAGAAGATGGCCGATTCGCTGCTGGAGAAGAAGGCGCTACACCCGACCAGCACCACGAGCGCCGCGACCCACGGTCCGACCGACAGGAGCAAACTCATACCGGATGGTGGGGTCGTCGCGGTATGAATCACCGCCATCGTAAATAGCTCGCTTCGCTCGCGATTTGAGGTGGCCTGCGCCGGCCACGTTCGGCCTGCGAGCACGCCCGCAGCCCTCGTAGTCGGCTATCGAATTCCCACGGTACCAAGCGAGTGCGGCGCTGAGACCGCCAGGTCTCAGCAGAGCACGAGCGACGTGGCCCGCGCCCCCCTGCTGCCCGACGAACGCAACGCTCGTGGAACGAGCGTTAAGTTCGTCGCCTGCACGTACCGGTTACAGACGGCCGAACGTGGAGTAGCCGCCCCCAGTCGCAGTCGCCATCACGGTCGTGACTTCGGGACCAATTCACCCCTGGACGGGGACGCTCCCGACCCGGACCTCGCGGTCGACGAGGATTTGCTCGCCGTCGTCGAACTCGACGGCCGTCACCGCGAGCGTGCTGGGGCGGTCACCCGCGGGGAGGTCCCACTGGGCCGAAACGGTGGCGCTCCCGCCGGGGTTGAGGCGACCGCTGGACGTCGACCCCGCGATCCGGCGGCCGCCGTCGGTCGTGACCGCTCCCAGTCGGAGTTCGTAGGGCAGGTCTCCAGTGTTTTCGACCTGGACCGTGACGGTGAGCGTCCAGCCGTCGCTGCCCGAGCGGAGCGTGACCGTCGACACCCGCTCGGTGCGGTCGGTGTCGTCCAGCAGGTCCCCTCCTTCGACGACGGCTGCGGCGGGTGTCGGGGTCGCCGACGGTGCGGCCGTTCCACCGGGTCCGCCGACGTACGACGCGACCAGGCCGATGAAGGTGATCCCCTCGACGACGAGGGGCACGACGAACGCGATGGCGAGGACGTACATGATGAGTCGCCGTCGGTTCATCTCCTCGTCTTCGTCGGCTGTGCCGTTGTCGCCCTCGCCGTCGTCGGTCCCGCCGTCAGTACGGAGGGGAGGGCGGGAACCGGGAGCGGAACCGGAACCGGAACCGGGAGCGGGGCTCTCCGGCATATCAGACCGGGAACGGGCTACCGCCGGGGAAGAAGATCCCGTCCGAGAACATGTCGAACAGGGGGAGCGCGTAGGCCAGGACGACCAGCAGGACGGCGATGGCCGTCCAGAGTTTGAGGTTGTCGAGGACGCGCGGGCTGTGTTCGGGGCCCGAGAGGGGTTCGGGGAGGTGCCCGTTGACCGAGAGCTGGCCGCCGCGCCGGCCCAGCCAGGTCGCCGCCATCACGTAGAGGAAGACCAGCAGGGAGACGAACAGTATCGTCCCGCCGATAGCGATCTGCCAGCGCATCTCCGTGTAGCCGCCGACGATCCCCTGGAAGCTCTCGCTCACGATGTTGAACTCGGGCTCGGCGGTCCGGCGCGGGACGCCAGCGAGGCCGGCCCGGTGCATCGCGTTGGACATCAGGACCATCCCGATGAACCAGAGGAACGGCTGCAGAGCCGCCAGCGTCTTGTGTTTGAGCTCCTTGCCGGTGATCTGCGGGACGAGCCAGTAGGCGATGGCCATGGCCGTCAGCGCGAAGGCCGTCCCCACTGTCAGGTGGAAGTGGCCGGGCACCCACAGCGTGTTGTGGATGAGGTAGTTGATGTTCATCCCGGCGTTTATCATCCCGGAGAAGCCACCCGCCGCGAAGACGAGCCCCGCGAGCGCACAGCCCGAGAAGGCCGGGTTCTCCCAGGGCAGGTCTTTCACCCACGCGATTCGGCTGGTGACGCCCTTCTGTCGGGCGGCGTGTTCGAGACTCGCGACCAGGGTGAAGGCGGTCAGCAGACTCGGCAGCAGGAGCATCATCGTGTTCGTCATCGCGATCATCTTGAAGCCCTCGGGGATCCCGGGGTCGGTGTACTGGTGGTGGAACCCGGTGGGCGTCGAGAGGAGCAAGAAGAGGACGAACACGACCCTGGCCAGGGGGTCCGAGAAGAGGCGCCCGCCGGCGAGTTTCGGCATGATCGTGTACCAGACGAGGTAGGCTGGCAGCAGCCAGAAGTAGACGACGGGGTGGCCGAAGTACCAGAACAGCGTCCGCATCGTCAGCGAGTCGACTTCGGGGATGATGCCGAGCGACCACGGGATGAGGAAGACGACGACCTCGACGGCCACGCCGATTGAGGAGAGATACCACATCAGCATGGTCGTCAGGACCATGAACGTCTGGAGCGGGATGCGCTCGCCGGGGTTGTCCTTTTTCCAGTCCCAGTAGGTGAGGAAGTAGTTCGCGCCGGCGAGCCAGGACCCGACGATGATGAGCGCCGCGCCGACGTAGAAGGCCGGGTGAGCCTGCAGCGGCGGGTAGAACGTGAACAGGACGTCCGCGCTCATGTCGATCGGGGTGAGGCCGGCGAGGATGGGCACCGCGGCCATCACGGTCCCGACGAACATGAGCCCGAACGCGACCCACGCGAGGCGCGTGCTGTAGAGCGGTCGTTCGAGGCTCTTCGTGACCGCCCAGATGAAGATGCCGACGATGAAGAAGGTCGTGAACACGAGCGCCAGCAGGACGCCGTGGCCGGTCAGGATCGTGTAGTAGTCACCCGAACTGACGAACCCGCGGTAGATGCCGGTGCGATGCAGTGCCTGGATGACCCCGAAGAGGCCGCCGACCCCGAGCGCGCCAAAGGACACCAGGAAGCAGGCCCGGATCACCTGTGCGGCCCCCGGGTAGCTTTCGAGGTAGGCGAGTCGCTCGCCGGCGTCGAGGCTGGTCGCCGTGCCGGTTCCCGTGCTCTCGGTCTCGTCGGCCGTCGGCGTGCTCATGCGTTACCCTCCGTGCCGTTGAACTGGGACTGCGAGACGATCCGGACCTGGCCCTCCATGGTGTGGTGGCCCGACCCGCAGTACTCGTGACAGACGATACCGTAGCTGCCGGTGTCGTCGAACTCGGTGGTGACCGTCGCCACCTGTCCGGGGATGACCATCGTGTTGAGGTTCGTCCCAGCGAGGTTGAACCCGTGGACGACGTCCGCGCTGGTGACGTGGAAGGTCACCGTACTGTCCTCAGGGAGTACGATAGGGTTCGACGTCCCCGGCTGGAAGAGGAACTGCCGAGCGACGACGTACACCTCGTACTCGTTCTCGCCGACCTGTCTCACCCCCGGGTCGTCGAACTCCGTCGCACCGAGGTTGTCCGGGTCGACCGTGCCGCCCGAGTCGTCGACCATCTTGATGCCTTCGTTGAGCGAGCCGTACGTGATGGTGCCGACGAACGAGACGATCAGCACCAGCGACAGCAACAGCCAGAGTTTCTCGAATCTATGGACTTCCATGATATCACCCGATCACCGTGGGACCGTTGTTGAGGAACTCGACGAAGTACATGAACACCCACATCACGACGAGGATACCCAGGTACACCAGCACCAGCCCGAGCGTCCCCGTGGGGTCGAACTCGTCGTGTCCGATTTCCTCTGTCGGTTCTTCGACCGCCGCTTCCGTGACCTGCTGTGACTCGGCGGCGCCTTCCCCTGCGGCGCCCGCCGGGAGCTGTCGGTTGAGGCGGTAGCCGAGCAGGATCGGCGAGGCCAGCGCGCCGAACAGCACCGCCGCGAAGACGGCGAGGCCGGTCGATGTCCCCGGTGGGCGAGTGACCGGTTCGCCGCCTCCGCCCCCGCCGCCCTCGTTGTCGCCGCTTCCACCGACGACGACGGCGCCTTTCATCCCGAGTTGCTCGTGGGGGACACAGATGTACCGATAGGTCCCCTCGCTCTCGAAGGTGTACTCGTAGGTGTAGCCGGCCTCCGAGACGAACTCCTCGCCGCTGGAGAACGTGCCGTCCTCGGCGACGACGTTGTGGCCGCCGCCCTCGCCGGTCCACTCCCAGACGACGGTGGTGCCGGGCGAGACCTGGACGGCTGCCGGACCGAACCCGAGCGCGCCGCCGTTGGCCTGGACGCCCACGTCGACGGTGACCTCGTCCTGGCCGGTCATGTCGACGACGCCGTCGAAGTTGCTCACGTTGTCGAACCAGCCGCCGAACTCGCCCGATTGGGCCGTTGCCGTTCCCGCTCCCCCCGCGAGGGCGGCACCGCCCGCTACTCCGACTGCCGACCTGAGTGCCGTCCGCCTCGTCAGCTGGCGGTCAGTGTCGCCGCTCGCGGGTCCCTGTCGATCCGCCTCAGCACCCATGCTCGTCCCCCACGGCTCGCGGTCGTCGCCGCTCGATTCCTCGACTGCTCGTCGTCGACCGCGGCGGTTCCAGGCTCGTGGTGCGTGTCGACACCACCCCCTGCGGTCGTCCCTTCGAGGCCGGAGCGTCCCTGCCGCGGCCCGCGCTTTTGCCGAGCTTCATGTGTGCCCCGTTTATCTACCCAGGCATAAGAAGCCACACGAATTCCCGGGCACTGAAAACACGCCCCTATTTTATGAATCGACCGCCAATACCCGGTAGGTATGTCACCGACACGAACCCAGCTGGTCGTCGCCGTGCTCGCCGCGCTGCCGCTGGTGCCGGTCGCGCTGTACATCGCTGACCGGTCGACACCGTACGTCGCGCTGTCGCTGGTGAGCGTTCTCCTGATCGTCGCCAGTCTCTATCTGATGTTCAGTCCGACGGAGGGAAGCGAACACGGCGCGGTCTGACGGATGGCCTCCGAGCGCGCCGGGACGTCCGCCTCGACGCCCGACAGTGACGGCGCTCCCGGCGACAGCGACTCCTCGGACAGCGGTTCCGCCGACTCCGGAGGCGACGCGGCCCCGGATCGCGACGCGGGCTGTCGACTCTGTGACCTGCCGGTCGGCCCCGATCCGGTGACGGACCCGGACGTCGACGGCGAATTCTGCTGTCAGGGCTGTCTCTCGGTTGCGAAACGACTCGGCGACCTCGACGACGCACCGGGAGACGACGGTCCCGCGACGGGCCCGACGGGCGCGACGGGGACGGCGGACGCGACAGGCCCGACGGATGCGACGGACCGACTCGACACGGGCGAGGACGCCGGAGACGTCGAGGGCGAAGACGCTTTCCTCGCGGTCGACGGAATGCACTGTGGGACCTGCGAGTCGTTCCTCGAAGCCCGGGCGACCGACCGCGAGGGTGTACGGGCGGCCGACGCGAGTTACGCCGCGGACCTCCTGCGAGTGGTCTACGACCCCGAGACGGTTTCGGCGCCGGAACTCCCCGAGGTCGTCAGCGGCGCCGGCTACGAGGCGCGACTCGTCACGGACGCCGAGGACGCCGACCCCGGGGGCACGCAGGAAGAGACCGTCGGGCGACTCCTCGTCGGCGGCTTCTTCGGGATGCTCGTCATGGTGTGGTACGTCCTCTTTCTCTATCCGACGTACCTGGGCGTCGACCCCGCGAGGCTCCCGCTGGACCTGACGGGCATCGCCGGCGCCTACCTCCTGGGGAACGTCTGGATCATGTCGACGATCGTCCTCGTCTACACGGGCTATCCGATACTGCGCGGCGCGTACGTCAGTCTCCGGGCGGGCGAACCGAACATGGACCTGCTGGTGTCACTCGCGGCCGTGACCGCCTGGACCTACAGCACCGTCGCGCTCGCGCTCGGCCACACGGAGGTGTACTTCGACGTCTCGGTGGTCGTCGTCATGGCAGTCACGGTCGGCGGCTACTACGAGCGCCGCGTCAAGAACCGCGCGACCGACCGGCTGACCGACCTGACGACCGACCGCGTCGGGACCGCCCGGCGACGCTCTGGGATGGGTGACAGCGACGCCGGCTCCGACGAGTTCGACGGCAGCGGCGACTCCGAGATGGAGGAGGTCCCGGTCGAAGACGTCACAGCGGGCGACGAACTCGTCGTCAGGCCGGGCGAGCGAGTGCCTCTGGACGGGACCGTCATCGAGGGGACCGCTGCCGTCGACGAGGCGCTCGTCACCGGGGAGTCCCTGCCAGTCAGGAAAGCGCCGGGCGACGAGGCGGTAGGCGGGAGCGAGGTGACCGACGGCGGACTCGTCGTGCGGGTCGACGAGGGCGAGGCGAACACCCTGGACCGCATCGCGCGCCACCTCTGGGCAGTCCAGAGCGGTCGCCGCGGCGTCCAGCGACTCGCCGACCGGCTCGCGACCGTGTTCGTCCCGGTCGTCGTGGTCCTGGCGGTCGTCGCGACGGTCGCCCACCTCGGGCTGGGTGCGGCGCCGACTGCCGCCCTGTTGACGGGGCTGACGGTGCTTGTCGTCTCCTGTCCGTGTGCGCTCGGGCTGGCGACGCCGCTATCGGTCGCGGCCGGGGTCTCGGCGGCGCTCAAACGGGGGATCGTCGTCACCGACGCGTCGCTGTTCGAGCGTGCCAGCGAGGCCGACGTCGTCGCCTTCGACAAGACCGGGACGCTGACGACGGGTGACCTGACGCTGGTCGAGCGCCCCGACTCTGACCTGCTGGCCGACGCCGCGGCCGTCGAGGCGTTCGCCGACCACCCGCTGGCCGACGCGGTCGTCGACGCCGCAGGCAGTGACGCGGCCACTGAAGTCACTGACGTCGAACAGTACCCGGGGCGGGGCGTCGGCGCGACGGTCGACGGTCGGGCGGTTCTCGTGGGCCGGCCCGACCTGTTCGAGGAACGCGGCTGGACAGTCCCGGAGGAGTTGGAGACACGCTTCGAGAGTGCCAGAGACGACGCGAAGGTGGCAGCCCTCGTCGGTCGTGACGGAACTGCAGCGGGGCTCCTCGCCGCGGCCGACACGCCCCGGGAAGGATGGGAGGACGTCGTCGCGGACCTCGGTGTCGACCGCGAGGTGGTCGTGATCACCGGCGACGAGGGCGCGGCGGCCGACCGGTTTCGCGAGCACGAAGCCGTCGACGAGGTGTTCGCGGGCGTCCCGCCGGAGGGCAAGGGCGAACTCGTCGAGCGCCTCCGGGCCCGCGGCACGGTCGCGATGGTCGGCGACGGGAGCAACGACGCGCCGGCACTCGCCGCTGCCGACGTGGGAATCGCGCTCGCCGACGGTGCTGCCCTCGCGGCGGAGGCCGCCGACGCCGTCATCACCACCGGCGACCTCGACGCAGTTCCGACCGTCTTCGACGTCACGCGGGCGACCCGGCGGCGCATCAGAGAGAACGTCGGCTGGGCGCTGTGTTACAACGCGGTCGCCGTGCCTGCGGCCGCCCTTGGTCTGTTGAACCCGCTCGTCGCCGCCGTCGCGATGGCCGGGAGCAGCCTCCTCGTCGTCGGCAACGCGTCAAGGTCGTTGCTCGGTGAGTGACGAGGACGTGATCGAGAGAGGTTGACAGTTCGTGTTGCTCGGAGTATCGTGACCGCACTCACGATCGCGAGATGGAAGCTCTCGGCGCGCTCGCGGTCGCTGAGCGGGATATTCTCGCTCGGACAACCGCACCGCGCCGCACTCGCGAGAATAGAGCCCGCTCAGGGGACCACGGGCCTTCGGCCCGCGAGCCCGCCTCACGGGTCGTCCCTCCCCGTTCGGCAAGTGGCGCGTCGCGCCACGCACGCCTCGCCCTTCCAGTCCGCCAGGAAAGATTTGTCTGGTCGGCTACCGAGCGTTCCACGTCGAGTCGACCGTTACAACCAGATTTCTCCTGGTGGACTGATAGTGATTATTGTAGATTATTTCCGGATGGCGTCGACCCCGGGGTCGGCGCATACCGGTAAATCGCTACAATAATCACTATGAAAGGGCGAGGTCCGGTCGCGTTCATCTAGTCGTCTGCGTGACCCCTATCCGAGCGAAGCGAGGATATGTCACGCAGCGACCGCGAGCGGGCCGAGGGCTTTCGACCATCACTGTACGTAGCGGTGAGATACACGGCAACATGCCAGCAAACGAGTCCTCCGACAGCGTCCACACGGTTCGCGACGGATCTACCACGTCCAGCTCGAAAACAAATCACCGGCACGACCACCGGACCACGCAGGCACGCTATCGTACCGAGTCGCTTTTCTCCCCCGTCCGGTAAGGAGCGAGCGTGTACGCGGTCGAACTGCACTGCCACTCGGCGGCGTCGTACGACGGTCGTGACTCGGTCGAGCGGTTGCTCGCGCGGGCGAGCGAACTGGGCCTCGACGGCCTGGCCGTGACCGACCACGACGAGATAACGGCGAGCCTGCAGGCCGTCGAGCGCGCCGAGGACTACGACCTCGTGGGGATTCCGGGGATGGAGATATCCAGTGCTGCCGGCCACGTTCTCGGCCTGAACATCTCCGAGGCGGTCGACCCCGGCCTCTCCTTCGAGGAGACGCTCGACCGGATCCACGAACAGGGTGGCATCGCCGTCGTGCCCCATCCCTACCAGGAGGTCCGCAACGGCGTCATGGACAAGATCGGGCCCGACCAGCTCAGGCAGGCCGACGCCATCGAGGTGTTCAACTCGCGGCTGGTGACCGGCTACTCCAACCGGCAGGCCGACCGGTTCGCGACGAAACACCGGATGCCCAAGACCGCCGGCAGCGACGCGCACGTCGCCGAGATGGTCGGGCGCGCGGTGACACTCGTCGACGCCGAGGAGCGGACGGCCTCGAGCATCTGCGAGGCGATCCGCGAGGGGCGCACCGTCCTCCAGACCCGTCGGACGCCCTTCCGGGTGAGTCTGCGCCAGGCGGTCGGCAACACCCGCCGACGCCTCCGACTGTTCGTCTCCGGACTGCTGGAGTGACGCCGATGCCGGCCGACCTGCGCGGTGCGGACGCCGCGACCGTCCGGGCGGCCGTCGAGTCGGGTGACCCGCTTCCCGGGACTGCGGGCTTCGCGGGCGAACTCGACGGCGTGCTCGTCCGGGACGTCCTCGGTCGCGAACTCGTCTACGTCGACAGTCAGGACCCGACAGCGTGGTCGTTCGACCCCGACGACCTCGGCGGCCCGGAACTCCTGGCCGCAGGACATCTCCGGCCACTGGCCGACGACTCGGACGCGGATGGGACGTCCAGTCGCCCAGTCTGGACGCTACCCGACCCGGACCCGGACCCGGAACTCGACGAGGACGCAGCTATCGAGCGCCTGCGGACGGCTGTCGCCGGGAGCATCGACGCCGCCGCCGGGAGTATCGACGCCGTCGGCGAGAGCACCGATGGGGCCGAGAAGTCGGGGCTGGCGGTCGCGTTCTCGGGCGGTGTCGACTCGACGGCGATCGCCGCACGGACCGACGCACCGCTGTACGTGGCAGGGTTCGAGGGGAGTCACGACCTGGAAGCCGCACGCTCGGCGGCGGCGGCCGTCGGGCGGGAAGACGACCTGCGCGTGGTCGAGGTGACACACGAGGCCATCGAGCGGGCGGTCGGCGAGGTGGTCGCGGCGACCGGGCGGACGAACGCGATGGACGTCGGGATCGCCGTCCCGCTGTATCTCGTCGCAGAGCGGGTCGCCGCGGACGGGTACGACCGACTCGCCCTGGGTCAGGGCGCCGACGAACTGTTCGGCGGCTACGCGAAAGTCGCGAAGGCGCCCGAGGACCCGAGAGTGTCGGCCGACACCGTCAGGGGGGCCCGGCGCGAGACGGTGCTGGGACTGCCCGACGGACTCGAACGGGACCTGCGGACGCTCCGGGGGGCAGGCGTCGAACCAGTCACACCGCTTCTCCACGACCGGGTCGTCCGACTGGCGCTCGAACTCCCGGGGGAGTTGCTCGTCGCCGGCGAGGAGCGGAAGGTGGCCTTCCGCCGGGCAGTCGCGCCGTGGGTGCCGGCGTCGGTGGCCGACCGCGACAAGAAGGCACTCCAGTACGGCAGCCTGGTGGCGCGGGAACTCGACCGACTGGCCCGCCAGAACGGCTTCAAGCGGCGCTTGAACGACCACGTCCGCAAGTACGTCGAATCGATAACGGAGTCGTAGGGGCCGGATACCCCGGTGCGCGCGGCGAAATCCGAAACGGGCGGACGCGTCCCCGTGTTCGACGGACCTGTAACTGGACTCACAGTGGGACATAAGGGAGGGGGTACGCAAAGAAAGATATCGCATGCGGGGGAGACGACCAGCAGTCGGGGATAGGGCCATCTCAAAGGAGGGGATGGCAGCTATCGCGTTCGCCCTGACGATCGCCATGATGGCCGTCACCGGCGGCCTGTTGATACAGTCGGGGGACGACCTCGACGCCGGCGGGCCGATACTGTCGGCCAAAGCCGAGCCCATCGACGCCTCGAACGGTCCGAACGGACAGTGGCTCCGGATCGCCCACGAGAGCGGTGACACCGTCGACGTCGCCAACCTGTCGATCAACGTCACGATCCGGGACCACCGCAAGCGGGCGACCGTCCACGGACTCCCCACCGCGGAGCTCACCCAGGACGACTACACTGGCAACCACCTCTTTACGATCGGATCCGGCGGCGTCGGCGGCGAGGCCACGCCGAACGGGAGCGACGGCGTCTGGACCTCCGGCGAGACGATCGAACTCCGGATCGAACACAGCCGCGTCGACCTCCAGCCCGGCGAGAACGTCCGCGTCTCTATCTATCACGTCCCCCGGGCGCGCCAGCTCTTCAGCGGGACTGCCGACGTCGTGTAAACGTCTCACTTCGTTCGACGTCTGGAGTGGTCTGTGCCGGCCACGTTCGGCCCGCGACCGGGGTCGCGGCCCTCGTGGTCGGTTGTCGGACGTCGAGGTTTCCACGATACCGAGCGAGTGCGGCGCTGGAACCGGCAGGTTTCGGCAGAGTAAGAGCGACGTGGCCGGCACCAACCACTGCTGCCCGACGAACGCAACGCTCGCCCGGCGAGCGGTAAGTGAGTCCCCTGCACGTACCGATCACCGAGGACCGAAGTGGGGTCGAGACGGATTCTACGACCGCTCACTCACCGACGACCTCGACCACCTCGCGGCCGATCTCCTCGACGTCGGGGTCGACGTGCTCGGCGGCGAGGTCGGCGGGGGAAAACCACGCCCAGTCGTCGGCGGGTTGCTCCCCGTCGGCGGGACGGATCGCCCGCGTATCCGCTCGCGCGAAGTAGACCATGTCGACGTGCTGGTGGCCGACGACCTCGTCGAAGACGTTGACGTCCGCGAGCAAATGATATCGTGGCTCGGGGAGCGGGTCGACGGTCTCCGAGCCGAACGTGCCCTGCTCGGCGACGAGGTCGACGTCGAGGCCGGTCTCCTCGCGGACCTCGCGCAGTGCCGCCTCGTGGGGGAGTTCGTCGCGGTCGACGTGTCCGCCCGGCGGGAGCCACTTGCCCAGGCCGTCGTGTTCGTGTAACGCGACCGCACCGTCCGATACGACGTAGGTCGTCGCCGTGAAATGGCGTGTCGTCTCCATAGTCGCCGGAAGGCGCCCGCCGGTAAAGGCGCTCGGAGACCGGAGCGAAAGAGAAACCGGGGCGGTCGCGGCACCTGCCGGGGACGGAGTGGCCGCCGGTCAGGCGGGGGTGATGTCCTCTTCGGCTTCGAGGAGTTCGTGGTAGCGGTTGCGGATGGTGACCTCGGAGATGTTCGCGACCTCCGAGACTTCGCTCTGGGTGACCTTCTCGTTGGCCAGCAGCGAGGCCGCGTAGACGGCGGCGGCGGCGAGACCCACGGGCGATTTACCGGAGTGGACGCCCTGCTGTTTGGCGGTCGAGAGCAGTTCCCGTGCGCGGCGCTCGACCTCCTCGGGGAGGTCCAGGTCGCTCGCAAAGCGGGGGACGTAGCTCTCGGGGTCGGCGGGCTGGATCTCCAGGCTGAGTTCCCGCACCACGTAGCGGTAGGTGCGGGCGATCTCGTCCTTGTCGACGCGGGAGACGGCGGCGATCTCGTCGAGACTCCGGGGGGTCCCCGCCTGTCGGGCGGCCGCGTACAGCGCCGACGTGGCGACGCCCTCGATCGACCGGCCGGGCAGGAGGTCCTCGTCGAGAGCCCGGCGGTAGATCACGGAGGCGGTTTCGCGGACGTTCTCCGGGAGGCCCAGCGCCGAGGCCATCCGGTCTATCTCGCCCAGCGCCTGCTTGAGGTTGCGCTCCTTGGAGTCACGCGTGCGGAAGCGCTCGTTCCAGGTGCGCAGACGCTGCATCTTCTCGCGCTGGCGCGAGGACAGCGAATTGCCGTAGGCGTCCTTGTCCTGCCAGCCGATGTTCGTCGACAGCCCCTTGTCGTGCATCATGTTCGTCGTCGGTGCACCGACGCGGGACTTCTCGTCTTTCTCGCCGGCGTCGAACGCCCGCCACTCGGGGCCGGGGTCGATCTCGTCTTCCTCGACGACCAGTCCACACTCCGTACAGACCGTCTCGCCGTGTTCGGCGTCCGTCGCGAGGTTGCCACCGCACTCCGGACAGACGAGTTCCTCCTCGCGCTCGCCTTCGACTTCCTCCTCGTGCTCCTCCTCGGGTTCTTTCTCGCGCGTACTCGCGTATCGTCGGGTCGTGGTGTCGGTCATTGGTTGGGGACTTCGGCGGCCGGGTGCCGCGAAAACGCTCTCACTCGTCTTCGTGTTGTGAGCGCGGCGACTTAAATCTTTTGGCGAAAACCGAAAGATAAGTTTCCGATATGGCAACGCTCGCGCACAGACGGGAAACCGCATCTGGCCGGAACCGGCGGACTGGTCATCGAAATCCTTACCGCCGCGCCGGGATACCTCGGAGGTATGAGTGACGAAACCGACGTCGATGCCGACGCCGAGGTCGAGGTCGATGCCGAAACAGGTGTCGACGGCGGCGCCGACGCGGCCGATGGAGCGGCCGACGCGGTCGACCCGGAGGAGGTGCGCCACGTCGCGGACCTCGCGCGGGTGGATCTGGCCGACGACGACGTCGACCGGTTCACCGAGCAGTTCGCCGACATCCTCGCGTCCTTCGAGGCACTCGACGAGGTCCCCGAGGTCGAGCGAGAGGAAGAACTCGCCAACGTGATGCGCCCCGACGAGGAGCGCGAGGGGCTCACGCAGGACGAAGCACTCTCGAACGCGCCCGAGACAGAGGACGGCTACTTCAAGGGGCCGCGGGTCTCGTGACGATGGCGACCGACTACAACGCCTACGTCACGGCCGAACCCATCGAGGGCGCCGAGGAGGGGCCACTGGCGGGCAAGACCGTTGCCGTCAAGGACAACATCTCCACCGAGGGGGTCCGCACCACCTGCGGGTCGGCGATGCTCGACGACTACGTCCCGCCCTACGACGCCACCGTCGTCGAGCGCCTGAAGGAGGCCGGCGCGACCATCCCCGGCAAGACCAACATGGACGAGTTCGGCATGGGCACGACCACCGAGACGTCGGCCTTTGGTCCCGTCGAGAACCCCGCCGCACCGGGCCACGTTCCCGGCGGCTCGTCGGGTGGGTCGGCGGCGGTCGTCGCAGCCGGTGACGCCGACATGGCGCTGGGCTCGGATACGGGAGGATCCATCCGGTGTCCCGCCGCTTTCTGTGGCGTCGTCGGCATCAAACCCACCTACGGACTGGTCTCGCGGTACGGCCTCGTCGCCTACGCCAACTCGCTGGAGCAGATCGGTCCCATCGCACCCAGTGTCGAGGAAGCCGCCGAGTTGCTGGAGGTCATCGCGGGTCCGGACGGGCGAGATGCGACGACGCGCGCTCCACCGAACGCGGACGCGGCGGGCGGGGACGGGCACGATCTCGACTACGCGTCCGCGGCCGACGGCGACGTCGACGGCCTCGATATCGGCGTCCCGACCGAACTGGTAGCGGGGGCCGACGAGCGCGTGACCGACGTCTTCTGGGACGCCATCGCGGACCTCGAGGAGCGCGGCGCGAGCTACCACGAGGTCGAACTGCCCTCGGTCGAGTACGCCGTCGAGTCGTACTACGTCATCGCGATGAGCGAGGCCTCCTCGAACCTGGCGCGGTTCGACGGGGTCCGCTACGGCCAGACGGGCGGCTACGACGGCAACTGGAACGAGACGTTCGCCGAATCGCGCCGGAAGGGCTTCGGCGACGAGGTCAAACGCCGGGTCCTCCTGGGGACGTACGCCCTCTCGGCGGGCTATCACGACAAGTACTACGCCAAGGCCCAGGACGCCCGGGCGTGGATCCAGCAGGACTTCGACGAGGCGCTGGCGGAAGCGGATGTCCTCGCGTCGCCGACGATGCCGGTCCCGCCGATGGCGCTGGGCGAGTCACTCGACGACCCGCTCACGATGTACCTCGCCGACGCGAACACGACGCCGGTCAACATGGCGAACCTGCCAGCGATCTCCGTCCCGGCAGGCGAGACCGAGGAGGGGCTCCCGGTCGGGTTGCAGTTCGTCGGACCGGCCTTCGGTGAGCGGGCGATAATCCGGGCCGGTAGCGCGCTGGCGTAGCGGTCCGAGAGCGCTGTTTTCCAAAGATTTACTCGTTCCGTACTCAGCAGGGATTTAAGCTATTCGGGCGTGTACCGCCGGTTGATGCCCGAGATCACCGTCTCGGAGGAACTGTACCGCCAGATCCGCTCTGAAACGACCGACGAGGACATCGACAAGACGCTGTGGAAGATGGTCGGTACGTACCGCCGGTCGAACAACCCGCAGGCGAAGTGACTGACCGGTACTTTCCGTCGGCGCTACACAGCCTGGAGCGAGAGGTGCGTTCGCGCGAACGACGGTGCCACTGCCGAACATCGGTGTCGCTACCGAACGGCGGTGTCGCTGCCGAACAGTCAAAGGGTTCCGGGTAGAACGGGGGGACATGACAGAGGCCGGGGGCCAGTCAGTCGACTCGAGCGAGGCGTTCAGTCTGGTCGCCAGCGAGACGCGATTCGCAGTCCTCCAGGCGCTGTGGGACCTGACGGCCGGAACGGAGACCAGTACCGTCTCGTTCGCACAGCTCAGGCGGGAGGCCGACGTCGGCGACTCGGGACAGTTCAACTACCACCTCGACCAGTTGACGCCACAGTTCGTCAGGAAAGTCGACGGCGAGTACCGACTCACGATCGCGGGCCAGCGCGTCGTCGGTGCGGCCGTCTCCGGCGAATTCACCGACCTGGAGACGACGATGGAACCGCGCCCGGTCGGCGACTGCCCCGAGTGTGACGGGACCGTCGAACTCGGCTACGAGGACGGCCACATGGTCGTCGACTGTCGAGGTTGCGAGACGAGAGTCGCCGACATGCAGGCGCCACCGGTCCTGGTCGCGACCGCCGACCCGGAGGAACTCCCGGAACTGCTCGGCAAACACCTCCTGACGGAGATACAGCGGATGAACCGGGGGTTCTGTTTGCACTGTGGCGGCCCGCTCGAGGGACACGTCGAACGCGACGACGACGGCCGGTTGCGCGACAGCTGGAACGTCTCGTTTACTTGCCAGGTGTGCGGACACGTGTCGTACTCGCTCGTCTCGGGAACCGTCGCGGACCACCCGGCAGTCGTCTCGCTCCTCCACGAGGCCGGTATCGACATCCGGGAGACTCCTCTCTGGGACGTCGACCCGATACTGGACGCGACCGAACGGATCGCCGACGAAGAGCCGCTCAGAGTCGAGACGACGATCGGAACCGACCACGCCGCGCTGACCCTCACCCTGGATGCCGATCTGGATGTCGTAAGCTACGAACGCCGTGACGGGGCCGACACCGGGTGAGAACGCAGTGGAGTGTGATACCACACAACACGCCTAAATGAACGGGCGTCGAACGGCCGGCCATGCAGCCACTGGAGCGGCCGCGGTTTCGGACGGAGACCGGCAAGCGGATCTACCAGTACGTCGAGCGCCACGGGACGGCGGCGCGCCACCGGACGCTGAGCGCGCTCGACGTCGAGGCCGACGAGTTCCAGGACGAACTGGAGTGGCTGGTCACGAACGGCTATCTGGAAGACGACGGCGGGACGCTCAGGGTCGACCTCGGGGCGGGATCGGTCGAGCGACACGAGAGTGACGGCACAGAGTACGCCATCAGGCCGGCACGCCAGGAGGACTTCGAGGGCGTCGTCGACGCGATCAGGGACGTCACCAGCGAGGAGACGTACGTCGTCGCGGAGAGCGTCGCCGAGCGCCTCCTCTACGAGGACGCCGTCAACCGGCACAACACCGTCGAGTCGCGGGTGTTCTTCGTCGCGACGGTCGACGGCGACGTGGTCGGCTGGGCCCACCTCGACCTCCCGCAGGTGGACAAACTCCAGAGCACCGCCAAGCTCACCGTCGGCGTCCGCGGGGAGTACCGGCGACACGGGATCGGGAGCCAGCTCGTCGACCGGGCGCTGGGCTGGGCCGAGGCCAACGGCTACCGGAAACTGTACAACAGCGTCCCCTCGACCAACGACGGGGCACTCGCGTTCCTCGAGGAGCACGGCTGGAACACCGAGGGGATCCGCCGGGACCACTACACGATCGGCGACGACCCCGTCGACGAAGTGATGATGGCCTACACGTTCTGACCCGCCGCTCGCTTCGCCCGTGCTGTGTTCGTCGAACTACAGTAGTCGGCGCCGGGCACGTCGCTCCGACACTGCCGAGTCCCCCGGGTCACGTCGCTCGTGCATTGCTGAGACCTGGCAGTCTCGATGCCACACTCGTTCGGTATCGTGGACAGTATTCAACCGACTACGAGGTCCGCGACCCCAGTCGCGGGCCGAACGTGGCCGGCACAAGCCCCCTAACGCGAGCGAAGCGAGCGTTCCGTTCCACGCCGCGTGGAATCACACACCCGCCGTAGCGCGTTACACATCAGATAATTTAAATTTTAAGGACGGGTTCGACGGAGTTCGGGGTATGGACCGCGACAGGTACCCTCCAGAGACCGGTCGGCGGCGATTCGTCAAGGGAGTCATCGGCAGTTCGGCGCTCGGGTCTGTCGGGACAGCAGGTGCGACGGCCGTGAACGTCTCGACGAGTCCGACCGGGAAAGGGGGCGGGTCGGTACAGGCGATGGTGATCGAGAACACGGACGGCCCGGCGCCACGCGGGATGAGCCAGATCCCGGTGACGATCGAGGACGGCTACGTGAAGGGCGTCTGGCCGGACGGCTGGGTCGAGGACGGCGTCGCGAAGGAGGAACTCGGCGGCGTCGAGTACCGCTCGGACTGGTTCCAGTACTGCGGCGTCGAGGCTCACCCCGGACTCGCGCCCGAGGCCGACCTCGACAACACCTTCCGCGCGAACGAGGGGAAAAACTACGAGTGGCAACGCGCCGCCAAGGAGGAGGGTGAGCGCTACACAGTCGAGGACTTCGCCGACTACGAGACCTGGAACAACGACATCGGCGAGGCGGGCGTCGGCAAGCCCGCGGCAGCCACCTGGCGTTCACAGGACGCCAAGAAGTCCATCCCCGTCCAGATCCTCCGGAGCAAACGTATCGAGGAGGCCGCGAAAGACGACGAGTGGCTCGCCGCCAGCACCGAGAAAGGGTTCATCGCCTGGCTCAACAAGTGTACGCACTACTGCTGTGTCCCCGGCTTCAAACACCCGCCCGCGATGGACTCCGGCTCGGAGAATCAGGTCCTCTGCCAGTGTCATCAGTCGACCTACGACCCGTTCACGCAGAAACTGAAGACCTTCCCCGGCCGGCCCCGTCCGAGTGACTGAACGGGACGACGACGGACAGTACTCACGCCGTCGCGAGGCGTTCCTCGACGGGGTCGGCCCGCTCCCAGTAGTAGTCGTGGACGTCGCGACCGAGTTCGACGGCGGCCTCGCCGGACCCGACGAGGACGGTATCGAGGTCGGAGACGCCGTCGCGGGTCGGCAGCGACAGGGCGAACACCGATTCCGTGACAGCGAAGGAGAAATCGAGCGAGCAGACGCGTTCGTCGACGCCCGTTGGAGGGTTCTCGACTGTCGAGGAACCGGCACCAGCGTAGCGCTCGACGGACCCGGAGACGAGGCGTTCGTCGACGATGGTCTCGGCGTCGATGACGCCCCGGCTGGCGAGTCTGTCGACGACTTTCGCGAAGCGCGGGTAGTACACCTGCGCGCCGACGAGTATCCAGTCGGCCTCGCGGAAGAGTTCGACCGCCCAGCGTTCGAGCAACTGCGGGTTGCGCGCGGGATTGCGGTAGAGTTCCCACTCGCCGACACCCGCGAGGCGCCGTCTGAACCGCCGGGGCATCACCGACACGTCGTGGCTCTCCCAGAACTCGTCGTCGAGGAGGTCGTCGAGAGCGCGCTGTCGCGCCAGTTCGTCGGCGACGATGCGACCACGAGCCGTGAGTACCCACTCTTCGGCCTCGGCTTTGCCCTCGTCCTCGCCCCCGCCATCGTCCTCGGTCTCGCGGACGAGTCCACGGTCGGTCAGTTCGTCCAGCGTCTTGTACACGCCCGACTGGCTCACGTCGAGGTCGTCGTGGAGGGCACGCGTCGAACGGGGGACACGCTCGATGGCACGTAACACCGTCGACCGGAGCGCCGAGCGCGCCACGTACGTGACCAGGGACTCACTCTCCATGGCCAACATGTTCGCCCGGGGGTGTGTTAATGAACACGGTCACTCCGCGTCAGTTTGACCGAATTGACGACCGAGCACTCTCCAGACGGTGTATTCGATTACACGGTCTATGGAATCAACCAGTCCAGGAGCCACTCCTATCCGCGACAGTACGATTTCAGGCGTCGACAGGGGCTTCGAGCACGTTCGCGTACACTTCGGTGAGTCGGTCGACCGAGTGGGCGACGCTGACGGAATCGCGACGGGTGAGACACTCTTCCCGGAGGCGCTCGCGTTCGTCGAGTGTCCGCGCGATCACGTCGCGGAACGCGGCGATATCGCCGGGCGGCGCCTTGTAGCCGGTCTCGCCCTGGTCGATAGTGTCGGCCAGTGCCGCGCTCGCGACGCCCGCGACCGGCGTCCCGCAGGCGTTGGCCTCCAGGGCGACGATCCCCTGGGTCTCGACGGGGCTCGGGAACGCGAAGACGTCGAGTGCGGAGTAGAAGGCGGGGAGTTCCTCTCGGTCGAGAAAGCCCAGAAAGTGTGCGTCGACGTCGGCCTCGGCGGCCCGAGCTTCGAGGTCCTCCCGGGCGGGGCCGTCACCGCCGAAGACGAGCGTCACGTCGAGTTGCGCGGCCGCGTCGACCACGTCGTCGAGATTCTTCTCGTAGCCGTGACGGCCGGTGTACCCCACGAGGGGGCCGTCGGGGAGACCGTGGCGCGTGCGGAAGTCGGCAGTGTCGACCGGCCGGAAGAACTCGACGTCGACGCCGTTGGGGACGACGACGACGCGGGTGCTGGTCTCGACCTCCGCGCGGACGTGCTCTGCGGTCCGCTCGCTGGGGGTAATGACGACGTCGGTCCGGTCGAGAAAGCGCCGTTCGTAACTCGTCGCGCTCCGTTCGATGGCCCGTTCGATCCGGTCGGCGAAGGCGAGGTAGGCGGCGTACTCGCTGGTGGGCGTGTGATAGGAGGCGACCACCGGGAGGTCGTGCTTGCGGGCGAGGCGGAGGCCGGCCAGTCCCAGACCGAAGGGGGTGTGGGCGTGGACGAGGTCGACGTCGGCGACAGCGTCGGGAAGCCCGGGCAGGCCGACGCGAAAGCCCTCGTAGAAGGGGAAGGGGACGCTGCTGACGGGGTGTTCGTCGGGACGTGGGTCGTGGTCGCCGTCGGGGTAGACGACGTGCATGCGGCCGCCGCGGTCGACCCACTGCTCGCGCCAGGTGTCGACGGTGTAGGTCACGCCGTTGACCGTCGGCAGGTACGTATCGGTGAACGCGGCCACCCTGGGCGGGCCCATGCCACCCACGTTGGACGACCGGGCCTTAATGTATTGCTATCCGGCTGGTTCGCCGATACATGCGTTGAAACTCCGGTACGCGGGCGAACCACGGGATCGCGGGTATCGGGGCCCGCTGCATATCTGTCGCTTCTCGACCACGACTTTAGTCGTGTGCCGACGAAAGCCGTGGGCTTTCTCCTGTCATCTGTAATGAAGCGTCCCGCACGGGGATACGGCGAGATAGTCCTCCGGAGGGAGTGAACGGGACCAGACCCGGTAGCTACGCCGCGTCCTCGACCGGCGCGAGCAGTTCGGGGTCGGACAGCGTCACGGTGACGCGTTCCCGGGCCAGGTTCCGCAGGAAGACGTCGAGTTCGCCGCGTTCCCGTGCCCCATCGAACAGTCGTGTGGCCGAATCGTCGTCCTCCCCGTAGTAGGCCGGGAACACGACGGCCAGTTCCCGGAAGCGGTCCTCGAGGACGACCAGGAGCGCGACGTATCCCAGGACGTTCGTCCGGTAGATTTCGCTCTCGACGTCGCCCGGGGAGAGACGTTCGGACAGTTCCTCGAACTCGTCGTCGGGGACGAGCACGCTCAGACCGACGTGGTCGCCGTACTCCCCGTCGAGGGCCGTGACGTCGGCGGTGTGCAACTGGAGCGAGTCCCACCCCCGGTCCTCGTACTCGGCGGCCGTCGCGCGGGCGTCGTCTTCCAGTTGGTCCCACCAGTCCATCGGACCCACCGACTCGCCGTCTGCCGTGGGGGCGTCCGTCCCGTCCACGCCGTTCTCCCCGTCAGTGGCGTCGGCCCGCTCGCCCGCGCCCTCCGCGGCGTCGGCCGTCTCGTCGTCGTTCATACCAGACAGGCGGGGAGTCCGGCGGAAAAGCGTTCCCCTCGGGTCCCCGGCTGTCGACGGGGCGCCGTCCGGAAATGTGTCCTGTCGCCGTCGTCGTGACACACCTTTTTTGTGTGTCCGCGTCGGTTACTACGGGTATGTCGGAGGAAGACTCGTCACTCGACCGGCGGAGTTTCGTCAAACTGGCCGGCGGTGCCGCGGCCAGCGTCACGATCGCAGGGTGTTCAGGTAACGGTGGGGACACGCCGACCGAGGGCGGCGACGACGGCGGGGATACCCCCACCCCGACCGAAGAAAGTGACGGCGGCGACGGTGGCGACGGGATGGACACCGCGACGCCGACGGAGACGGAGGCCGGGACGGCGACGGACGAACCCGTCGAGGAGTTCCCGGTGACGATCACGCAGGGCCAGCCGCCGTCGACGCTGGACCCCCACGACCATCGGGAGACGCCGACCGACACCGTCGTCCTCCACGCCTACGAGGGCGTCCTCGCGCGGAGTCCCGGCGGGGAGATCTTCGAGAACCTCGCGACGTCGTTCGAGCGGGTCGAACCCGGCGTCGTCCGGTTCGACATCCGCGAGGGCGTCCAGTTCCACAACGGCGACGACCTCACGCCGCGGGACGTCGCCTACAGCGTCAACCGGATCGTCGACGGGAGCGTCGGGTTCGAGAGCCCCCAGAGCGACCAGCTCGCGGGCGTGACCGGCGCGTCGGTCGTCGACGGCGAGCGCGCGGTCGAGGTCGAGAGCGACGGCCTCAACCCGGTCGTGTTCTCGCTCTTTGCCAACTACTGTGACGTGATGCAGCGCAGCTGGGTCCGGGCCGACGACACCGAGCCAGCCACGCAGATGAACGGGACCGGCCCGTTCCAGCTGTCGTCCTACGAGGAGGGCGTCCAGGTGGTCTTCGAGCGGTTCGACGGTTACTGGGACGACCCGGCCGAGGTGACCGAGCTGACGTTCCTGGGCGCCAGCGAGGCCAGCACCCGGGTCAACCAGCTCCTGGAGGGCGAGACGGACATCGTCGTCAACGTCCCGCCCCAGGAGATCTCGCGGCTGAGCAACTCGGACGCCGCCAGCGTGGCCGCCGAGGCGAGTACGCGGATCATCTACAACGGGATGCGCTACGACGTCGAACCGTTCTCGGACCCGCAGTTCCGGCGGGCGATGAACTACGCCGTCGACCTGAACTCGATCATCGAGAACGTCCTCCAGACGTTCGGCGACCCGACGGGCCAGCCGACCCTGGAGGGGTTCGTCGGTCACAACCCGGACGTCGAACCCTACGAGTACGACCCCGACCAGGCCGAGCAACTCGTCAGCGAGAGCGGTTTCGAGGGCGCGGAAATCGAGTTGCACACGCCGAACGGCCGCTATCTCCGGGACTTCGAGATCGCCCAGGCGGTCGTCGAACAGATCGACAGCCTCTCGAACGTCTCCTGTGAGGTCAACCAGCGTGACTTCGGCGCGCTCGCGGGCGAACTCACCGACGGCGACATCACCACTTCGCCCCACTTCTATCTCATCGGCTGGGGCAACGCCACGTTCGACGCCAGCCAGACCATCATCCCGCTGCTGACGTCGGACGGCGCCGTCTCGTCGTACAGCAACGAGGAGGTCGACACGATGATGGACAACGCCCAGAGCGAGGACGACCGCGAGGAACGCGACTCGATCCTCCAGGAACTGAACGCCTTGCTCCACGACCAGGCGCCGTGGATATTCCTGAACAGGCAGTACAGCGTCTACGGGTCGAGCGAGCGGATCGACTGGACCCCGCGAGCCGACGAGCGCATCGACGCGTACGCGATCTCGCCGGCCGAGTAACTGGCCCGGGTGACGACTGTGTCGCTCGGACGGTTCCTACTCAAGCGCGCGGTGCAGGGTCTGTTCGTGGTCTGGGGCGTGGTGACCGTCGTGTTCCTGCTGCGGTTCATCACGCCGGGCGACCCGGTGACGTTCATCGCCCCGCTGGACGCCAGCCAGGAACTGCGACGGCAGATAGCCGCTGAACTCGGGCTGAACCGCCCCATCTACGTCCAGTACCTCGACTACCTCTGGGGGCTCGTCTGGGGTGACATGGGCTACTCGTACATCTCGAACACGGAGGCGGGCGCACGCGTGTTCGCCCGACTGCCCGCGACGATCGAACTGGCGGTCGCGGCTACCGTCGTCGCGGTCGTCCTCTCGATCCCGCTGGGCGTCGTCAGCGCGACCCGGCGCCACCAGCCCGTCGACTACGGCGCGACGCTGTTCTCGCTGGTCGGCATCTCGACCCCGAACTTCTGGCTGGGGATCATGCTCGTCCTCGTCCTCGCGGTCCAGTTCGGGTTCTTCCCGACCAGCCAGCGCGGCATCGGATTCCTGCCCGCCATCGGGCAGACGCTCGCGCAGTTCGACGTGGGGTTCGTGGTGGGCCGACTTCTCGAGTTACAACTGTTCGACGTCTGGAAGTACCTGACCGAACTCCCCGTGACGACGTGGCTTGCCCACATCACGCTCCCGGCTATCACGCTGGGGACGTACTTCACGGCGCTCATCACGCGCCTGACCCGGAGCGGCATGCTGGAGGAACTCGGGGAGGCGTACATCCGCGCGAGCCGCGCCAAGGGTCTGCCCGAGTCGCTCGTCCGGTACAAACACGCGCTGCGGAACACGCTCGCGCCCGTGGTCACCGTCGTCGGCCTGCAACTCGGGACGCTGATTGGCGGCGCCGTCATCACCGAGGCGGTGTTCGCCTGGCCAGGGCTGGGGACGGAACTTATCCGCGCTATCAACCTGCGTGACTGGCCGATCATCCAGGGGTCGCTCATCGTCATCGGCGCCGGGTTCGTCATCGTGAACACGCTCGTCGACGCGCTCCAGGCCTATCTCGACCCGCGGGTGGTGGCCGACTGATGGTCGACCTCGACCCGCTGCCGTTCGTCTCGAACGAGACGCTCACGCGGATACGCGAGGCGCTCACGCCGTCACCCCGCACCGTCAGAAACCTCCGGAAGGAACTCCGCCAGAGCGGGCTCGCCAAACTGGGGATCGCCCTCATCGTCGGCGTCCTCCTGATGGCGGCGTTCGCGCCGGTGCTCGCGCCCCACAACCCGACGAACCAGAACCTGGACGAGAACCAGCTCCCGCCGCTCGGGTTCGACCGCCAGACGACCAACACCACGTCCGAGATGGTCAACGGCTCGATCACCATCGTCAACCAGACGTCCTGGGTGAACTCGACGGTCGAGCACCCGCTGGGCACGGATTCGCTGGGACGGGACATGCTCTCGCGGACCATCTACGGTGCCCGAACGTCGCTCATCGTCGGTATCGTCGGGACGAGCATCGCCGCACTCTTCGGCGTCACCGTCGGCCTGCTGGCGGGCTACTACAGCGGCCGGATCGACGACGTGCTCATGCGCAGTGCGGACGTCATGCTGGCGTTCCCGTCGCTGGTACTCGCGGTGGCGCTCGTGGGACTCATCGGGACTGCATCCGTGCGCGTGCCGGACCCGTTCGTCCTGGCCGGACTGACGCCGAACATGCCCGAGACGTTCACGCTTCCCGGAACCGTGATCATCGTCGTCGGCCTCGTCAACTGGGTGTGGTTCGCCCGCGTTTCCCGCAGCGAGGCGCTGTCGGTGCGCTCCGAGGAGTACATCAAGGCCGCCCGCTCGGTCGGCGCGAGCGACCGGCACATCGTTCTCAGGCACGTCCTGCCAAACAGCATCACGCCGATCATCGTCCTCGCGACGATCCAGGTGGCGGCGATCATCCTGCTGGAGAGCGCGCTCGCCTTTCTCGGGTTCTCGGGAACGACGCTGTCGTGGGGCTTCGACATCGCGCAGGGTCGCCAGTACCTCTCGACGTCGTGGTGGATCGCGACGGTGCCCGGACTGGCCATCGTCGTCACCGTCGTCGGCATCAACCTCCTCGGCGACTGGCTCCGCGACGCCCTGGACCCCGGTATCGAGGGCGAGGGAGGTGGTCCCTGATGGCTGCCGACTCGGGCCGCGACCTCCTGCGCGTCGAGGACGTCTCGACCCGGTTTTTCACCGAGGAGGGCCAGATAAACGCCGTCGAGGAGGTCTCCTTCACCGTCCGCGAGGGCGAGGTGTTCGGCATCGTCGGCGAGTCGGGGTCGGGCAAGAGCGTCACCGCGCTGTCGCTGGTCGACCTCGTGGAGTCGCCGGGCCGGGTCACCGCGGGGGAGATATGGTTCCGGACCCCGGACCTCGCGGAGACGGTGGCCGACGACCACCCCGACGCCGTCGACGGCGAGTTCGTCGACCTCCAGCGGATGCCAGCGGGCGTCCGCCGGTCGCTACGCGGGCCGTCGTTCTCGATGATATTCCAGGACCCGATGAGCAGTTTCAACCCCTCGGTGACCGTCGGCGAGCAGATCGCCGAGGCCGTCGAGGTCCAGCGCCGCGCCAGCGCCAACCCGCGCTCGACCCGCTCGCGCAGCCAGGGCTACGGCCTCGGGCGCCTGCTCTTCGACACGGTCGTCCCGACGCGGTCGTACGTCTCACGCGAGAGCCGCGAGCGCGCGGTCGACCTCCTCGACCAGGTGGGGATCCCGGACCCGGCCGAGCGCGCCGAGGAGTACCCTCACCAGTTCTCGGGGGGGATGCTCCAGCGGGCGATGGTCGCCCAGGCGCTGGCCGGCGAACCCGACGTGTTGATCGCCGACGAACCGACGACCGCGCTGGACGTCACCATCCAGGCACAGATCCTCAACCTCCTCGACGACCTCCAGGGGGAGACGGGGATGAGCATCGTCCTGATCACGCACAACCTCGGCGTGATCGCCCGGATGTGTGACCGTGTGAGCGTGATGTACGCCGGCGAGATCGTCGAGCGCGGCTCGCTCGATGCGCTCTTCGAGAATCCGGCCCACCCCTACACGCAGGGGTTGCTGGGGTCGATCCCCGACCTGGAGGACCCCGCCTCGCGCCTGCAACCGATCGAGGGGTCGGTGCCGGATCTCGTCGACGCCGAGATGGACGACCGGTGTTACTTCGCCGACCGCTGTCCGAAGGCGATGACCGAGTGTCTCGACAAACCGCCGGAGTTCCCGGTCGACGGCGACGACGAACACGCGGCCAAGTGCGTCCTCGCCGACCACGACTACGTCGAGTCCGAGGCACTCGCCGACGACTACTTCGCGTCGCCCCTGGAGGGGATGGACGACACCGTGGAGGGCGAAGCCGATGACTGACCCGCTCGTCGAGGTCGAGGACCTCGAGAAGTACTACTACGAGGACGACTCGCTGCTGGACCGGCTCACGGGCGCGGAGCCGACGAGCGTGAAGGCCGTCGACGGCGTCTCCTTCACCGTCGAACGCGGCGAGACGCTCGGCCTCGTCGGCGAGTCGGGCTGTGGCAAGTCGACCACCGGCGAGACGCTGTTGCGCCTGCGCGAGGCGACGGGCGGCCGCGTCTCCTTCGACGGCGAGGACGTCTTCGCGATGGACGGCGCGGACCTCACGGAGTTCCGCAAGCGGGCGGGCATCGTCTTCCAGGACCCCTTCTCCAGTCTGGACCCGCGGATGACCGCCCGCGAGATCATCGCCGAACCGCTCGCAGTCCACGACGTCGGGACGGCTGCCGACCGCCGGAGTCGCGCCGCCGAGCTGATGGAGCGGGTGGGACTCTCCTCGGCCCAGCTCGACCGCTACCCCAACGAGTTCTCGGGCGGCCAGCGCCAGCGGATCGGGATCGCCCGCGCGCTGGCCCTCGAACCGGACTTCGTCGTCTGTGACGAACCCGTCTCGGCGCTCGACGTCTCGGTCCAGGCCCAGATACTCAACCTCCTCGACGACCTCCAGTCCGAGTTCGACCTGACCTACCTGTTCATCGCTCACGACCTGAGCGTCGTCCGCCACATCACCGACCGCGTCGCCGTCATGTATCTCGGCGAGGTGGTCGAGACGGGCCCGACCGACGACATCTTCGAGGACCCGGGTCACCCCTACACGGAGGCGCTCCTGGAGAGCGTCCCGCGGGCGGACGCGAGCGAACACGGCCGGCGCGTCGACGCGCTCCCGGGGGACGTCCCCTCGCCGCGGAACCCGCCCGCAGGCTGTCGGTTCCACACCCGGTGTCCCTACGCCCGCGAGGTCTGTCGCGAGACGGACCCTCAGTCCGTGGCCGGTGACTCCGCCGGGGACGAACAGCGTCGTATCGCCTGTTTCCGGACCGACACCGACCACGACTACTGGGGGAGCGAACCACTGGAGCACGCGCGAGCCGAACCGATGGCTGACGACGATTGAGGGGATGAGTTCCCGAGTCAGGGCCGTTCCTGGCCGTTTCGTGTCGACACAGAATGATTCTGGCCGAATATAGATATCTGTGCAGAGAGACCAGGGACACACGACGGTGATCCATCGGATCGCTATCGGATCGAATTCCCCGTTCCCTGCTACGCTGTGGATTCGACAGGATCCTGCGTTTCTATCGCCATGCTGGGCGATGGTTATTTATATAATAACAAATATATAGGCATCAGAATAACGATAAAAATTCGAGACCAGACGGGTAACCAGTACTGCAAGAACTGCGAGCAGGACGTACAACGCTCCGGCAGTGTCGAACGCGTGGCCCGACACTCGAACTGTCCCGGTATCAGAGAGGAGGCGGACGACTTCGTCGGCGACGGGTTCGGCCTCGTCCGCGTCGTTTGGCGGAGTCGTTCCAGGGGACGTGACCAGTCGGCACCCGAGGAACAACTATATCGCGCGAAACGACGAATACGCGGTAATGGGTTGTGACCCGGTCGGACGCAGGGCGTTGTTACAGTCGGTGGCTGTCGCGGCGTTTCTCACTCCGTATGTAAAGCAAGCCGGCGCCAGTGCCGGGCGTGAAGCAACCGTCTCGGCCGGCGACTGGCCGATGTACGGACACGACCCGACACAGCGCGGGTACATCCCCGACGGCTTCGGTCCGGCGTCGGTCGACCTCACCTGGGAACGGGAGTTCACGAACTGGGGGACCTCCTCGTTCCGGGGTCCATCGCCGGTCATCGACGGGGACACGGCGTACGTGACCGGCGCCGGGGACGAGTTCCACGCGGTCGACGTCAAGACCGGTGAGACGAAGTGGAGTCTCGACGTGACGGACACGGAGCTGTCGCCGGCCGTAGCGAACGGCCTGGTGTACGTTCCGGGGTCGATCGAGTCGAACTTCGAACCAGAGTACTTCTTCGCTGTCGACGCCGAGACCGGCGAAATCGAGTGGATATACCGCGGAGACCGGTATCTGAGCAAGAGCACACCAGTCGTCAGCGACGGTCGGGTGTACGTCGCCTCCTGGTCGGACCTCCACGCGCTCGACGCGACCGACGGGAGCGAACTCTGGCAAACGGAGCGTTCGACGGTCCTGGAGGAACGCCCGGTCACCGTGGCCGGAGACCAGGTGTTCGCGAAAACGTATTACGGGCTCCAGGTCTTCGACGCGGCCAGTGGCACCAGGAACTTCCAGACGACGGACGTCGGCGAGGGATACGCAGTTCCCGCCGTCGTCGACGGCACTGCCTACGTCGGGGCCGGCGACCGAGTGTCCGCAGTGGACGCCTACGACGGAACGATCGAGTGGGAAGTAGCGATCGACGAGTCGCTGATAGGTGAAACGGCCGTAACGGACGATACGGTCTACGTCGGGTCCTCGGAGTACATCTACGCGGTCGGGCGGAAGTCGGGTGAGCCAAAGTGGAAGTTACGCCCGGGAACCGTCGAGTACGCCCCGCTCGTCGTGGTCGGCGACACACTCTATTACACGACGGAAACCAACGAGGTGAGGGCATTCGATACGGTGGAGTTGACCGAGCAGTGGCGGTACGAGTTCGACAGTGACGTCTCTGGGCCGACAGTGTCCGAGGGCCGAGTGTTCTGTACGACCACGGGTGGGGACGGGGCGGCTCGGTTGTCGGACCCACAGATCAGCGAAGCCCGGGGCCTCCTGTCGGAGCTGGCAGAGACCATCTCGGACGCCGAGGCCAGTGGCATCGACGTCGAGAGCCACCGTGCCGACCTCGCGAGGGCCCAGTCGGCGTTCGACAGTCGGGAGTTCGAACGTGCTATCTCGCTGTCCGAAAACTCACTGGTCACACTCAGAGCGACGCTTGACCGCTACGAGGACGCGACGCGGGGGATCGACCGGCTGGCGAGTTCGATCACGGAGGCGCAGGCCGACGGCGTCCCGACCGACGACGCAGAGACAGCACTCGCGTCCGCGCGGGTGGCGCTGTCGAACGCTGACTACGAGACGGCGTTAGAACGCGTCGATCGCGGGCGAACACTTCTCGAACGAGCGACGGTGGCTGATTCGAGAGTGACGGAACTGGCGACACGGCTCGCCGAATCGAACCGGGAGTATCCACCGATCGGCGACCGCCTGGCGGCGGCCCGGTCGGCGCTCGACGCCGGAGACTACGACGAAGCGATCTCGATAGCCGACGGAGGGCTGGCACTGCACGACACCGCACGCGAGGCGGCGGAGGCGGTGACCGCGCTCGCAGACAATCTACGTCGTGTCGACCGGTCGTTCCCGCAGATTGCCGACCGCTTGGCGGCGGCCCGGTCGGCACTCGACGCCGGGGACTACGACGAGGCACTCTCGATAGCCGACGAAGGGTCGGCTCGATTCGAATCGGCGGGCGCCGCCGCACAGTCGGTCTCGGAACTCGAAAACCGGTCGAACGCCGCTGCAGACGACGGACTGAACCTGCCGTACGTGCGGTCCCAGCTCGAAGCGGCGCGGGTGGCGCTGGATGCCGGCGAGTACGAGAGCGCGGAGTCGTACGCGAACGCCGGCCTCGAAAACGTCGACGCGGCGAGGGAGACGGCGACCCTGTTAGAGGCCGTCGAGCGACAGGACGGAGTCGATGGGGTCCTGACCCCGGTCGCAAACGCACTCGGACGGGAGGAGTTGCTCGAAGGAGCACGGCGCGCTCAGGCCCGGGGCGACTACCGTCTGGCACGGCGCCGGGCCAGGGCTGCGAGAGGGAAAGAGGGGACAGCGGTCACCGCGAGCGGTTCTCTCGGTGCTGCGACCGCACTCGCCGGAGGAGCAGTGTGGTATCGACGGCGACGGCGCCAGCGCGCGTGGCGTTCGCTCGTCGAAACCCACGCGGAGCTGCGCGAGCGGGCGACCCGCCTCGAAGAACGCCTCACGGAACCCGCACCTGGGCTCGGAGAAGCCGTGGACAGGGCCGACCCCGAGCGGTTCGACGATCTCGAGTCGGCTCAGAACGCGGTCGACGACCTCGCGGGATCCCTGGACTCGTTCGGATCGCTACTCGAGAGGATCGAGTCGCTAGACGACCTGAACAGTACGCACCCGGCGCTGTTCAGTCGTCTGGACGTCGGGGAACTGGTCGAGAGAGCGGAGCGAGCAGTGGCCACAGGCGACGACGATGCCGCGATCGTCTGCCACCGTGAGGTTTCGCGTGTCGCCGAAGCGAGAACGGCGGCGAACTACCGGCAGGAACTGCTCGACCGTGCCGAGAACACCTCTTCCGGGTGGTTCCCGGACGAACTCGCGCAGGTCCGGACGAAACTCTCGACGACGGACGTCGCGTCCGACCCCCGACAGTCCGAGGAACGGCTGGCAGTCCTCGAATCGGCGCTCGACGCAGTTGTCGAAGCGACGGAGGCAGTCGACCAGCCGTACAACGTCCCCGTTCGTCAGCTGGCGGCCGACCTCCAGGAAGCGATCGAGGCGGAATCACCTGCACGAGTCGACGCGGTCCGCGACCGAGCGGCCGAACTGAACGCCGTTCCCACACTCGTGGCGGACGTCCGAACACGGCTCGAGGCAGTCCGTGACCTCGGGGACCTCGTCGGTGACGTCGTGGACCCGGCCGCGTTCGAACGGGAACTCCAGCAGGCGATCGAAGCTGGAGACGTCGTCGCTCTCGGGGACCTCCAGACGAGGCTCGAGAACGTTCAGTCCGGAACCTGGACGACCGACGACCTGCTGGCGTACACCCCGGAGGAGTTCGAGCGACTCGTCGCGAAACTGTGGCAGTTCGACGGGTACGACACCAGCGTGACACAGCTGTCGAACGACAAGGGGATCGACGTCACCGCGACCGACGGCACCGAGGAGATCGTCATTCAGGCCAAGCGAAACGCCCCGAAAAACAACGTCGGGCGGCCGACGATACAGAAGACCGAGGGCGCCCGGGTGCAGGTCGGCGCCGACCGCGCGGTCGTCGTCACGACTTCCGACTTCACGACGGGCGCGCGGGACGCGGAACGCGACCTCGGCGGTTCGATGGAACTCGTCGACGGCCGCGAGTTGTTGACCCGACTCACCCAGTCCCCGCTACCACCGCCGCGGCAGTCGTGACTGTGTTTCGTCCGCTGCGATGTGGCTCCCTCGGGTAAGACGTACTGTACAGATGAGGACCACCCCGCGGACGTCGGGGTCCGAGCCCGGGCCGGAACTCTCTACGACTCGAACTCAGAGCGCGTCGAGCAGTGCGTCGACATCCCCGGCGGTGTTGAACGCGTGAACCGACACCCGAACCGTCCCGGTCCCGGGGATATCCCGGATCACGATATCCGATTCGGCGAGTCGCTCGACAGTCCCCTCGGGGTCCTCGGCGTCGATGGTCACCAGCCCGGACTCGTATTCGCGGGCCGAGACGAGTCGGTCGGTCGCGATGCCGTCTTTCAGCCGGTCGGTCAGCCCCTCGATCCGCCCCGTGACGGTGTCGTATCCCAGTTCCTCGACGACGGCGATCCCCTCACGGAGCCCGGCGACCGTGGCCGGCGAGGCGGTCCCGACCTCGAACCGGCGCGCGTCGGGATGGAGTTCGTAGGGGTCGGCCTCGAAGTCGGCGAGGCTCCGGTAGCCCAGCTGGACGGGTTCGAGAGTCCGGGCGAACTCGTCGTCGACGTAGAGGAAGCCGGTCCCGGTGGGAGCCAGTAGCCACTTGTGCCCCGCGGCGGCGACGGCGTCCACGCCCCAGGACTCGACGTCGACCGGGTGTTGCCCGACCGACTGGACGGCGTCGACGAGCACGCGTGCGCCAGCGTCGTGAGCGATGTCCGTCAACTCCGCCACGGGCATGCAAGAACCGTCGGTCCAGTTGAGCGAACTGAACAGGGCGAGTTTCGCGTCGGCGACTGCATCGGCGAATTCGTCGTGGTCGACGTCACCGCCGGCGGCCTCGACGACGCGGACCTCGATGCCGACCTCGCGTTCGAGGCGCTGCCAGGGGAGGATGCCGGCGGCGTGTTCCTGGTCGGTTCGGACGACGACGTCGCCGGATTCGAAGTCCATCGCGGCGGCGACCCGGCCGATGCCGTCGGTCGTGCTCTGTGTGAGCGCCACCGACTCCGCGGGGGCACCGACGTGGTCGGCGACGACGGCGCGTGTCTCGTCGAACGCGTCGAACATCGCGGGGTAGGTGCCCTCGCCGCCGAAGACCTCGTACTCGTGATATTCGAGTGCCGACTCGACGGCCGCAACTACGCGTCGGGGACTGGGGCCGGCCGCGCCGGTGTTGAGATAGACGGTCCCGTCGAGCGCCGGGATGTCCGCGCGCAGGTCCGCTGGATCCATCGGTGGTTTCGAGGGACGCGGCGCGGTTAAGCCTCCCGACCGGCAGCTGACACGCCCAGCGCGTCCCGGAGGTCGCCGGCGAGTTCCGCGAGCGCACCGTGTGCGCGGTCGACGTCCTCCGAGTCCGAGAGCATCCCCAGGAACCCGTGGACCATCTCCGGGTAGTTGCGAAGCCGGACCGGCACCCCCTCGTCGTCGAGTCGGCGCGCGTAGGCGACCCCGGCGTCCCGCAGCGGGTCGAACCCCGCGGTCACGACCGTCGCCGGCGGGAGTCCCGAGAGGTCACACGCCCGCATCGGGTCCGCACAGGGGTTCCGGAGCGTGAGATCGCTCCCGAAGTAACAATCGTTGAACCACTCCATGTCGGCCGCCTCCAGTACGTACCCCGCGTGGTCGCGCGTCGACGGATACTCCTCTCCCATGGCGACTGCGGGATATATCAATAGCTGGTGGTCGACGTCGGTAACGGGTCCGTCGCTCCCGGCGGCAAGCAGGGACGTCACGGCCGCCAGATTCCCGCCGGCACTGTCGCCCGCGACGGCGATCTGGCCGTCGGCGTCGAGTTCGGTCGGACCGCTCGCCGCCCACTCGAGTGCGGCCCGGGCGTCCTCGACGGCCGCGGGAAACGGGTGTTCGGGCGCCAGCCGGTAGTCGACGGAGACCACCTCGCAGTCGCTCCTGACCGTCAGGTGCCGACAGAGGAGGTCGTGGGTGTCCGGGCTCCCGAGCACCCACCCGCCGCCGTGGAAGTAGACGACCGTCGGGAACGGCCCCGTCCCGCTCGGCCGGTAGCGCCGCACCGGAATGTCGCCGGCCGGCCCCGGAATCCCGAAGTCGGCCGTCGCGACCGCCGGCGGGTCGGCGTCCTGTAGCCACATCCCGACTTTCGTCAGGAGCCGTACCCCGCGCGGGCCCATCCTGTGGAGCGGGAGTGGCCGGAGCCGCTCGCGGTCGGCCATGACCCGCCGGACGTCCGGGTGAGGTTCGTCGGCCGCCAGCGACGGGTCGCCTGGTTCGGGGAGTCGGTCCCCGTTCATGGTCCGAGTCCGAGCAGGTCCCGGAGGCGCGTCGCGAGCCCGCCCTGCAGGTCGAACACGCGGCCCATCTCCTCGTCGGTGAGTTCGAAGTCGAAGACCGCGAGGTTCTCGCGGAGGTGCTCGCGACTCGACGCCTTCGGGATGGCCGCGACCCTTTCCTGCTGGACGAGCCACCGGAGTGCAACCTGAGAGGCCGTCTTGCCGTAGCGGTCGCCGATCGCCGCCAGCGTGTCGTCGTTCGCAACCTCCCCTTTCGCCAGCGGGCTGTAGGCCGTCAGCAACACGTCCTGCTCGATGCAGCACTCGAGGAGGTCGGACTGGTCGGTGAACGGGTGGTACTCGACCTGGTCGGTGAGGATCGCGCTGTCGGTGGCGGCCATGGCCTCACGGAGCTGGGGGACCGAGAAGTTGCTGACGCCGACGTGTCGGACACGGTCCTCCGCCTGCAGCTGGGTCATCGCGTCGAGCGTCTCCTCGACCGGCACCGACTGACTGGGCCAGTGGATCAACAGCAGGTCGACGTACTCCGTGTCGAGTCGGTCGATGCTCTCGCGTGCCGACTGGAGGGCGTCCTCGCGACGGAGGTTCGACCGCCAGACCTTCGTCGTGAGGAAGACGTCCTCGCGGTCGACGTCGGCCGCGGCGATGCCTTCGCCCACCGCTCGCTGGTTCTCGTAGAACTCCGCGGTGTCGACGTGGCGATACCCCAGTTCCAGGGCGTCGCGGACGGTGTCGGCGCAGGTCCGTCCCCGGAGCCGGTAGGTGCCCAGCCCCAGCGCCGGGACGTCGACGCCCTGTACCGTAACGGTCTCCATACCGCCAGTTCGTGCGGGAGCGTCAAAACGCTCCGCCTCGCCAAGCGATTTCACGACCCCCGGCGAAGGGCCGGTATGAGCTTCTGGGACGAACGCTTCCGGAAGGGCGAGTACCCGATGGACCCCGACCCGGCTCCGGTGCTGGAGCAGTACGTCGAGACGTTCCCCGACGGCCGGGCGCTCGACATCGCGACGGGAACCGGTCGCAACTCGGTCTTCCTCGCCGAACAGGGCTACACCGTCGACGCGATCGACAGATCGCGCGTGGGGCTCGAAGTCGCCCGCGAGAACGCCGAGAAACGCGGCGTCGCCGACCGCTGCACCTGGATCGAGGCCGACGCCCTGGAGTACGCCTATCCCGGGGACACCTACGACGTGATCACGGCCCGCTCGTTCCGGGTGATCGACCGGCTGACGGACGTCAAGGCGGCGCTGAACCCCGGCGGCGTCCTCTACTACGAGGACCACCTCCGGACGTCGGAGGGCGTCGACTACGGCCCGCCCGCCCGCCGCCGCCTCGGCGCGAACGAACTGCTGCGGGCCTGTCTCGACCTGACTGTCCTCCACTACCGCGAGTTCAGGGACGGCGAGGACGACCATCGGGGCGCCCACGCACAGGTCATCGCTCGCAACTCCAGCGGAGCGACCCAGTCACACCCACACCGCGAGGTATTCGACGCCTGACCGACTCGGGCGACGTTGGGGAGTGCGACGAGGGGTCAGTTCGGTCCGAGACGGGTATGCGGATACCCAGCGGGAGTGTCACAGGGCACGTTCTCGCCAGTGCGACCACTCGTAGCTGAACACTACCAAATACTACTGAAAATCAGAACGGTAAGCTAGAACGCATGGTAAGTGGACAGACCTTTGGAGTCGCCGCCTCCACCACCGTCCGATGGATACGGACAGGTGGCTGCTCGCATGGGCACTGGCTGGCGTCGCCCTCGGTGGGGCGTCCCTGCTGGTACCGCTGTACGTCGTGGCACTGGGCGGCAGCGCGACCGCACTCGGGGTTCTCGCGGGGACAGCGGCACTGGCCGGGGCACCCGGCGCGCTTCTCGTGGGTCGACTCGCCGACAGGACGGGCCACCGGCGGACCTACCTCGTCGGGAGTCTCGGTCTCGTCGCCGCGGTCCTGGTCGCGCTACCCGTTCTGCCCGGCATCTGGGCCGTGGTCGCGGCCAACGCAGTCGTCTGGCTCGCCGCGGCGGCGGCCGGACCTGTCGTGACACTGCTCTCGACCGTCGGCGCGCGCGAGGCCGAGTGGCCGGCCCGCTTCGGTCGACTCAACAAGTACCACGGCTGGGGCTGGGCCGGTGGCCTCCTGCTCGGGACGGTATGGGTCGCGGTCGGGACGCGCGTCGCCACTCCCGTGCTCGCCCAGCGAACCTTCTTCCTCGCCTGTGGGGCGTGTGCCGCGGTGGGGACGCTCGGCGCCTGGCGCTGGCTCCCTGCGGACGTACGCAGAGCCAGAGTCGGACCCGTCTCGCGGGCACTCTCGCGCTCCCAGCGCGTCGGCGTCCGCGGGACGACCGTGCCGGTCTGGCCCTCGCGGCTCTACTTCGCGACCCGCCGGCTCGACCCGCGGGCGTTCGTCCGGCGACTGACGCCGCGGCTCACTGCCTACTTCGGGGCCGCTGGCCTCTTCTTCGCCGGCTTCGCCGCGTTTTTCGCGCCCCTCCCCCTGTTTCTCACCGACGCTGTCGACGGCGCCGGCTTCGGCGACGGCGTCGTCTTCGGGCTCTACCTCGTCAACAGCGTCGGGTCGGCCGTCCTCTACGCCCGGGTGGGCGACCTCGCGAGTCGGCGCGACCCCGCACTCCTGCAGGTTGGCGGGCTCGGGCTCCGGGCGCTGGCGTTCCCGGCAGTCGGTGCCGCGGGCCTCTTGGTCGCCGACGACCGGGCGGCACTCGCTGCCGTCACCGCGGCGTTTCTCCTGGTCGGGGTGACCTGGGCGGTCATCGCCGTCACCGGGACGACCGTCGTGACGCGACTGGCCCCGCCCGCGATCAAGGGCGAGGCGCTGGGCGTCTACGCGGCGCTCGCTGCCGTCGCCGGGGCAGTCGGGAGTTTGGTCGGTGGTGTGGTCGCGGAGTCGGGGTACCTCCCGGCCTTCGTGGTGGCCGGTGGACTCGTCGTCGCCGGTGGAGTCTGTGTCCTCACACTCCGGTGGGCGGGGTCCGGACAGGCGGCCAGGGCCGGTCGAACCGCCGAGGGAGAGTCGGACTGAATCGCGTGTTTCGCACCCTGAAACAGCGCACCCCCTTGAACAAGGCCGGGTCGCGAACGTCCGCGTATGGCAGACAGTCGACAGTCGGACGGCGCGTCGCCGGGCGGACACGCACCTCCAACCCACGAACGTGACACCTCGACAGACGGGAACGACCCACCCACCTACGAGAGCGACCCGCCCACCTACGACGGCCTCCCGGTCATCGGCAACACACACCAGCTCGTCCGCGAGCAGGGCGGGCTGTTCGAAGACGCCGCGAGCGAGGGCGACGTCGTCAAACTCCGGATACTGGGGATGGGCGACCTCTACCAGGTAAGCCACCCCGACCTCGTCGAGCAGGTCCTCGTCTCGGACCGCGACCGCTTCGACAAGGCGACCCAGAGCCAGGAGGACCTGGGCGAACTGGTCGGCCAGGGGCTGATACTCAGCGAGGGCGAACTCTGGGAGCGCCAGCGCGAGCGGATCCAGCCCGCCTTCTACATGGACCGGATCGCCGACTACGCCGACACCATCGCCGCGGAGGCCCACGACGCGGCCGACGACTGGGACGACGGCGCCGTCGTGGACGTCGAAGACGAGATGAAGGCACTGACCCTGCGCATCCTCGTCAAGGCCATCTTCGGGGCTGACATGGACTACGAGGAGCGCGGCATCCGCGAGACAGTGCAGAACCTGCAGGAACCCGGACAGCCGGCGAAACAGCCCGTCGCGCGGATGGTCCCCCGCTGGGTGCCGATCCCGATGTGGCGACGCTACCGCGAGGGCATCGACGAGATGGAAGAGGTCATCGAGACGTTCGTCGCGGCGAAACGGGAGAATGCCGCCGACAGCGACAACGACGACCACGACGACCTCATCTCGATGTTGCTGGCTGCGACCGACGACGAGGGCGAGGGAATGTCCGAGAAACTCCTCCGGGACGAACTCATGACGTTCCTGTTCGCCGGCCACGAGACGACCGCGACGGCGCTCACCTTTACCTGGTATCTGCTCTCGCAGTGTCCCGAGGTCGAAGAGCGACTCGTCGCCGAACTCGACGAGGTACTCGGTGACCGGCCGCCGGAGTTCGGGGACGTCCCCGACCTCGAGTACACCGGGCGGGTCCTGAAAGAGGCGATGCGGATCTACCCGCCGGTGCCCCAGATACCCCGGGAGACGACCGAGCGACTCGAACTCGGTGGGTACACGATACCCGAGGGCGCGACGGTGGCACCCTCCCAGTGGACGATCCACCGGGACGAGCGCTTCTGGGACGATCCGATGGCCTTCCAGCCGGAGCGGTTCGCCGGCGAGAGCGACCGCCCGCAGTTCGCCTACTTCCCCTTCGGTGGCGGACCTCGCCGGTGTATCGGACAGCAGTTCGCGATGGTCGAGGGCAAGCTTATCCTCGCGACGCTCGCCCGGGCGTACAGCCCCGACCTCGTCTCGGACCCCGACGTCGACCTGTCCGTGAGCATCACGACCCGGCCGGTCGACCCCATCGAGTTGCGGGTCGACAGACGCGACGGGGCGTGAGACGGTCGGTCGTCGGTCGGTTCCGGGATTCGCCGGCCACTCCATCTCTTCGCCGGTACGAACGCGGTGGGCGAAGACCCTCGACCCGTCACTGTCGAGAGCCACGGCAAGTCCGCAGTGGGGGCCCGGCCGACAGTCCGGTCCTACGGACAATAGACGCCCCGGTTGGTGGGGCCACAGGTGAGCACAACCTCGTAACTGGCGACCTGCGAGAAGTCCACGTCAACGGCAGGCCCGGGGAAAAATTCGAGTGTCACCTCCTCGTCGGGAGCGGGTTCGCGGGACCCCCTTGTTATTTTGATAGATCCGATGGCGCCGATGATCGACTCCTCGGCATCGAATAGTCTGATCTCCATCTCGTGGTATATCACCGTGGGAGTCTCCTCTCCGACATTGCGAAGTGTCACAAGCCCGGTGAGACTGTCGTCGCCGACCCTGACATTGTGTTCGAGAACCTCGAAGCCGGTGAGGTCGTTGCTCACTTCGCCGGCGACCTGCCGTGTCGACGTTTGGCTGTTCTCTCCCGACTCGGGTGTCGAGCTATCGTCGCCGCTTTCGTTGCCACTGTTGTCGGTGCTCCCGCTGTCTCCATCGCTCCCGCCGTCGTCGTTCTCACTACTGTCGCTATCGTCACTGTTGTCGCCACCGTCGCCACTGTCAGTCGTAGACAACCGAATCGAGGTGTCCCCGGAGTCAGTATTTGTGAAGTCCACGAGTTCGATAGGATCATTGAGGTCGGCACCGTCTACGAACAGCCAACTGTCGATCCCTTCACGACTTGTAGTTGCATCTCTGGCGGTCCCTTCCTGGTGGTGCGTAATGGTGGCATCGAAAGACTCGCCCAGCGGTCCTATCGCACCGCCGTCGGTCAGACTACTGTCGCCTGACCAGCCCCACACCGCCGAGATGGAGTCGCCTTCTGTCTCTCCGGGTGTCTCGTACGCTTCGCTTGCTGACCTGGGCTCCGGGTCGTCCTTGACAAGCCATCCGGCGCCCTCGATCCCCTGAAAAGTCATGACTGCATCTCCGGCGGTCCCACCGTCCGGACTGTCGTGAACAACGACGAGACTACGATCGCCCGTTGAGGTGTTTCGGTAGACGAACGAGATGGTGGCGTCTTCCACCTCTATCTCATCGGCCAACGCCGAGCTGTTTTGCGTCTCAGTATCGTATCCGTAATAGTCCTCAATTGACTGGTCGCTCTCGACGGGCGCGACGCAGTGGGTAGTTTGATCTGGCCCTTCAACGACGATCCCCGTGTCTGCACACAGTTGAGTGGACGTATCGCTCACGCCATCTTCGGCCTCGGTATCATCGTTACCACCAGGTAATTCACCAGTACAACCGGCCATCCCGGCGAGACCCACAGTGGCCGTGAGAACCGTCCGACGATCGACAGTCGCTATCGTGTCAGTCTGCTCTTCTTGTGGGCCGTGTTCGTCGGAGATAGTATCTGTCATGGTTCATTTCCAGCTATAATTCTCATATGTCTGTTAACTCGTCACCACATAATTGCGCTGTTCAAATGAACAGCAAGGCTAAGTGCTTAGTGGGCTGTTCCCGGGCCCGGACCGCAACGTATAGGGACGACTCGGCCCGACCTCCGACGGTGAGCACCGAGGAGATCGCCCGCGAGCGCATCGAGCGATTGCAGGCGCTCGCACGGGAGGCGACTGTCGACGGCCACGAGGAGCGGGCGCGCCGGTACGTTCGCCGGGCCCGCCGGATCGCCGAACGCAACAGGCTCACGCTCCCCAGGGAGTTCGTCCGGTTTACCTGCGACCGGTGTGACGCGTACCTCCGGTCCGGTCGTAACGCCCGGGTCCGTCTGCAGGACGGCCACGTCGTCGTCACCTGTGACTGTGGCCACCAGGATCGATATCCCTACGAGGGGTGAATCCGGCCGGACGTGGCGCCGAATCCACACATTCCCGGATACCGGTCACCGCCTGTCCGACGGCACGGGCGGACCGGATCCGAGCACAACTAGCAACCAGACGTAACTTACCAACAATTAATAAGTGCGGCGATCGAACAGGTGCGTCGATGGTCGATACGACTCGACGAACGGTATTGCGAGGGATCGCGGGAGCATCGGCCGGGTCGGTGCTCGGTGTCAGTGGGACCTCGGCGGTAGCAGCACAGTCCGCTCAGTGGGACGACGCACCGGGGATCGACCGCGATTTCAGCTTCGACACCGGCGGACCGGTGCCGTCACGGGTCGAGTACGTCGACGGTGACACCCCGTCGGAGGAGACGTTCGAGCTCACCGGGAACGCGCCCGCGGGTTCGAACGGGACGGGCCTGTGGCTCGCCGAGTACGACGGCACGGGCACCGAGCAGTACTCGACGACGATCTACGACCCCGACCCCGGATATCCGACGTGGGGGACGCCGCTTCTCTCGTCGACGGGCACTGACCTGAACTTCTTCGCCGGTTTCACTCAGGACGACGCCGGCGACCGGCAGGCGATGTACGCCGCCGGAGTCGAGAACGACACCGACGTCCAGTGGACGGCGACCTTTGCCGACGACGTCGACTGGGAAGAACGTCAGTTGGGGGTGTCCGGTTTCTCGTGGTACTCGGAGCGCGGCGGCAACAACCCGACGGAGAAGATCGCGACTGGCGGGTCCAACGACCCCGTCGCACACGACGACTGGATCGGTCTGGACGGCACGGTTACCCGCAACATCACGGTGAGCGACTCGTCCATCGAATCGGTCGACGCCGTCTCCCACTACAGTGAGTTCGAAGACGGGAGTGAGAAACCCTGGATCTACATGTTCGGGACCGGCACCGACGGCGGCGTGTTCGCCCAGGCGGCCAGCCCGAACGACCAGCAGGAGTGGCACACGCCGCTGTCGGAGTTCGCCGACGAGGAGGTTCTCACCGGCAGTTACAGCTTCACCGCCGACCAGGAACCGGCCTACGTCGTCGCCAGCGACGCCAACGGGACCGGTTCCTGGATCAAGACGCTCGACGGCGACGGCAACGTCGTGAACGAGGCGACGTACTCGCCCCCGGCCGACGGCGACTCGGCCACCCAGGTCCCGTTCAGTTTCCTCGGCTACTTCACCATCGGTCCGACCGACAGCGGGTCGTGGGTCCGGTCGATCGCGGACGACCTCACCGAGAACTGGACGACGTCCCTCGACGGGGAGGCCCGGAGCGTCGGTCCCGTCGGCGATTTCCTGAACCCGGACGGCTACCTCGTCTCCGGGCGGCGGAACGACGCCCCGACGTTCTGGCGGCTCGACTCCGGCGGTTCGATCCAGTGGGACGTCACGCTCGGCAACGACCAGTCCGACTTCCTCAGGGAAGCCGGGGTCGGTCCCGACGACGCGTTCATCCTCGCCGGCCGGACGGGGAGCATGGGTGACGGCGATGCCAACCCCTGGCTCGTGCGTGTCGAGGACGCCGACGGTTCGGTCGCATGGGAGGAGACCTACGGCGGCGCCGACTGGGACAACCTCCCGTTCGTCACCCCCCCGGAAACCGACGATGGCGTCCTCTTCGCCGAGAACAGCGACAGCACGGTCGACGTGCTGGACCTCTCGACCGCGGTCACACGCGACCCCGACGACGGCGATGGCGACGACGATGACGACGGCGACGACGGGAGCGGTGGTATCGTCGACCAGTACGACGAGGACGACGACGGTGACATCAGCATCGGCGAACTGGGGGCAGCCGCCGGCGACTTTGCCCGGGGCGACATCGGCATCGGCGAACTGGGGATGATCGCCGCCGCCTTCGCCGGCAACTGAACCTCCGGGAGCCAGCGGCACCCGTAACCTTTGCATTGGTCCCCGCCAACGTGGGGATACATGAGCGACGGGACCCGACGAGAGCGGATACACAACCTGGACGCGACGCTCCGGGTGGGCAAGAACGGCATCGACCCGGTGGTCGACGAACTCGGTGACCAGCTGGAGAACGCGGAGTTCGTGAAGGTGAAGTTCCTCCGGGCGGCCCGCGGCGGGACGACGACCGAGGAACTCGCCGAGGAACTCGCGGACCGCGCCGGGGCCGACCTGGTGCGGACCCGCGGACACACGGCGGTGTTCGAGCGATGAGTCTGCCGGTCGCGATCCCGCTCCAGACGGACCAGGTAGAGGTGTCGGGGCCGGTCGCCGACCTGCTCGTGGAGGCACTCGGGCTCAACGTATCGCTGGCCAACGCTATCGGGTCGGCGGTCACGTTCGTCGTCGTGGCCATCGTCGTGTACTTCCTCGGACGGGTGACAGTCGTCCCACTGGTCAATCGCGTGCTCAAGTCGCGGGAACTCGACGAACACGCGCGCAAGCCGCTCCGGAAACTGACCGGGATCGTCGTCGGGTTCGCCGCCGTCGGCATCGCCTTCGCCTTCGCCGGCTACGGGAACATCCTGACGGCGATCGCGACGGTCGGCGCCGCGGCGACGCTCGCTATCGGCTTCGCCATGCAGGACGTCCTCGCGAACTTCGTCGCCGGTATCTTCATCTTCACCGACAAGCCGTTCCGCATCGGCGACTGGATCGAGTGGGACGGCAACTCGGGTGTCGTCGAGGACATCAGCCTGCGCGTCTCGCGGGTACGCACCTTCGACAACGAACTCCTGACGGTGCCCAACTCCCAGTTGACCGACGGCGTCATCAAGAACCCCGTCGCCAAGGACGAACTCCGCCTGAAGTTCCTCTTCGGCATCGGCTACGACGACGACATCGACAAGGCGACGGAGATCATCATCGAGGAGGCCGAGAAGAACCCGGACATCCTCGAAGACCCCGGCCCGTCCGTGCGCCTGATCGAACTCGGTGACTCCTCGGTCGGTCTCCAGTCGCGTATCTGGATCAGCAACCCGAGTCGGGCGGACTTCGTGAAGACCCGCGCCGACTACGTCAAGGCCGTCAAGCAACGGTTCGACGAGGAAGGGATCAACATCCCGTACCCGAACCGCACCATCGGCGGCGGCATCGAACTCTCGAACGTCGAGGGTCTCGCCGAACCCGCCGACGACTGACGAGGCCTGCACCGGTCACTCCCAGAGGTCACGCCGGTCGAACGGCGTCGCGGCCTCCCAGTAGTCCCCGAAGGTGTCTTCTGCCCACGAGAGGACGACCTCGTCGTCGGTGTCGATAGCGGCCCGCATGACTCCGCTCTCGTCGCGGACGAGCAGGTTGACCACGCCGTCGACGATCGAGCCCGCCAGCGGGATGTCACCGTCGTAGACGCGGAGGGACACGTCGTCGGCGTCGAGGAGGTCCCGCAGGGTCCGCCGGAGTTCGTCGTCGCTCGCCAGGGCATCGATCGCGCCCCGCGAGAAGACGCCCCTGAACGCCAGGTCGCCGTCGCGGGCGCGCTCGGCCGTGAGCGAGAGGCTGCGCTCGTTGAACGCGTGGGAGAACGCCCGTAGCTCCGCCCCCTCCCGTTCGAAGTCGAGGAGTCGCTGCAGGGGCGCGTCGGGCCGGGTTCCCGACGGGACGGTGACGGTGGCGTCCGAGAGGTGTCGCAGGTCGAAGGTCAGTTCCTCGGCCGGCAGGTACTCGACGACGCCCCGTAACTCCCGCTCGGTCGCCAGGATATCGAGCAGGTCGGTGAACCCCTGGCTGACGAGGCGACCGGTCGCCGTGGCGACGTACTCCCCGTCGCGGCGCTCGACCCAGGAACGCTCCTCGAAATCACGCAGGATACGCCCGAGTGTCGCCTGTGACGCGCCGGTTTCGGCGGCCAGTTCCGACCGGTCCCGAGGTCCGTCGGCGAGCAACCGGAGTACCTCGACCCTGTTCTCCGAGAGCGCGAGGAACTCGACTTCCGCCAGCGACGCTTCCATGCCGGTCGTCGGTCCCCCGTCGGGAAACCGTTTTCGCACCGTGAAACGGTTTCAGGGGACGAAATTTCGACGGACACCGCGGCTGTTTCCCGGCGCACAAAAATTTCTGGACGGACCTATAAGGCTCCCTGCCCTCCGATCCGGTAATGGATCTGCAGGACTGGTCGGCGGGTGCAGCGGGCGCCCTTCGCCGTCGGATGTCGGATGAATCGGAGGCAGAGGTTTAGATGCAGCGGCGAGCGGTCGTGTTCTTCCTGGCGACGAGCGTGCTCTTCGGCGGCACCTTCGTCGCGGCGAAGGCCGGATTGTCGTACTTCCCGCCGCTGTTGTTCGTGGCGTTGCGGTTCGACGTGGCGGCAGTCGCGTTGCTGTCGTACGTCGTGGTCACCCGCTCCCGCGAGGAGTTGCTGCCGCGGACTCGCGGCGACGTCGCCGGAATTCTCGCGACCGGCGTGCTCGCGGTCGGCTTCGCGAACGCCCTGCTGTTCGTCGGCCAGGGGTACGTCACGAGCGGCGTCGCGTCGATCATCGCCAGTCTCAACCCGGTCCTGACGCCGGTGTTCGCGGCCCTGCTGGTCGCCGACGAGCGTCTCTCACGACGGGGCGGTATCGGGATGGCGCTCGGACTCCTGGGTGTCGGACTCGTCGTCAGCCCCGACCCGGCGAACCTGCTGGCGGGCGGTGTCGTCGGCAAGTTGCTCCTGCTCGGGTCGGCGGCGTCAGGCGCGCTCGGGAGCGTCCTCATCCGGCGGGCCGACAGCGACCTGTCGAGCACCGTCCGGACGGCGTGGGGGCTGGTCCCGGCCGCCGTGCTCAGTCACCTCCTGAGTCTGGGTGCCGGCGAGTCCGCCGCGAGCGTGACCTGGACGCCGGCGGCGCTGGTCGCACTCGGGTACGTCGGCCTCTTCGCCGGCGCGGTGGCGTACATCACCTACTTCGGGCTCCTCGACGCGACCGGCGCGATCCGGGCGAACCTCGTCTTCTACGTGGTGCCCCTCGTCGCGACGCTCGGCGGCTGGGCGGTGCTGGAAGAGACCATCTCGACGTCCGCGGTCACCGGTTTCCTCGTCGTCTTCGCCGGATTCGTCGTCATCGGGAGCGACTCCCTGAACTACCGGGCGCTCGCCCGTTCGGGGAGTCGGTCGATGACTGCGCGCGTTCGGCCGGTGACCACGCGGGTCCGGCCGATAACCACGCGTGTCCGGTCGCTGACCACGAGAGCCATCCGGACGGTCCGACCCTACCGCCGGAACGCCGAGGAGGTCGCCACTGACGGCGGCGTGTCCCGGCGCTCGACCGACGACGACCCCTGTTTCTGCAAGGGCGACTGAGTCGGGCGGTTCTGGGTCTTTTCTACCCGGTAGTGGTGTCGTGGCAAGACGTCGACCGGGAGACAGCACCGCACTCGACGTCGTGCGATGAAAGCCCTCGGGCCGCTGGCGGCGAACGGAGTGAGCGGAGTCGCTTGCGCGGGCTCTATCCGCGCGGTGCGAGGCGCTACGGGCCTCGAAAGCGCACGGCGCAGCCGTAAGCGGGCTGTGCGGAGAGCGCGGATATCCCGCGCAGCGACCGCGAGCGCGCCGAGGGCTTCCATCTCACGATCACAGTGCGGCCATGATGAGCACGACTCCGGTCGTGACAACTGAAATAGCTCGAAATTTCACACTCTCGGCCGCCTATTCCCCGTGATGCACGCGAACGAACGGCGCCTCCGATGGAACTCCGTTGTCGAGAGCGAACAACATGTAGTAGCCGGGCGGCAGGAGGTTCGGCCGGTCGGGAACCCTCGCGACGACCGCGCCATCCGTCCGCTCCTCGACCGGAAGTTCGACGAGGCGCTGGTCGGTCGTCAGGCAGTGGGTCGCAGTTGCGGGTCGCACGAGTACCACCTCGTCGATTTCCGTGGCGTCCGGCGTCTCGACCGCCAGCGTTTCGCCGTAGGTCACCTCCTCTGGGACGTCCTCGACAGTCGGGCGCGACCCCTGGAATAGGTAGGGCGGTCGGTAGGTCTCGATGCGGAGTTCGTCGACGCGCCGGGCGGGATTGCTCCCGCACATCATCACGCGGCCGTCCGGGAGGAGCAGCGCACCCGAGTGATAGAGCCGGTCGACCGCCATCGCGTCGAGGGTCGTCCACGTCTCGGTCTCGGGGTCGAACAGTTCGGCCTCGTGGACGGCGTTCGGAATTGACGGGAGCGCTCCGGCCTGTTCCTCGAAGTGGTGGTCGACGTGGCCTTTCGACCCGCTCCGGCCGCCAGCGACGAAGACGTCACCCGTCGGCAGGAGGACGGCGTAGGTGTAGTAGCGGGCGTGTGTCATCGGCTCGACCGACCGCCACGTCGGTTCGTCGGCGCCGAGGTCGATGACCTCCGTGTTCCTGATGGCTTCTTTCCCGGTGGGTGTCCCGCCACCGGTGAGCACGACTCGCGGGCGGTAGTCGTCGCCCGGCCGAAGGGGGAGGAGCATCGACGCGCCCTCCTCGCGTTCTTCCTCGTTCGGGAGCGAGTAGTCCGTCCACTCGGCGGTCTCGGGGTCGAGCACCGCGGTGGGAAAGCCCTTCAGCGAGAACGGGAACGTGTAGTGGGTGTTGTACGACCCGGCGTAGAAGACCGTGCCGTCGGGAAGCAAGTGGAACCGGGGATAGAGGGGTAGCCACCGTCCGGCGCCCTCGACGGTTTCCCACCCGTCGCCCGGCGTGTAGCGTTCGATCTTCCGGAGGGTGACCCAGGGGAACGTCTTCGTGAGCCCGGCTGCACAGAGGACGCTCCCGTCGCCCATCGTCACGAGCGTGGGGTACCACCGGCCGGCGTCCATGTTCTCCACCCGCGTCCAGGACTCGTCTTCAGGGTCGAACAGGTACGCGTGGTCGAGCCCGCCGAACAGCGGCAGGGCGGGCAGCCCCGGGAGCGAGATGTTCCCGTCGTAGCTGTCGGTGCCGCCGGCCGCGAGCAGTCGACCGTCCGAGAGGGTGGCGTGACCCACACAGAAGACGTCGCCGGCGAGGTCCTGGTCGACGACCTCGACGGTGCCGCTCTCGGGGTCGAAGAGTTCCGCGGGATACGGGTCGTCGAGTCGCGTCTCGTCGTTGCCCGACCCGCCGAGCGCGACGACCTTCCCCGTGTGTAACAGCGCCGTATGCACCGGCAGGGCGTCGAATCGATGCTCGATCGGCTCCCACTCGCCCCGCGTCGCCCGTTCGTCGGTGACGCTTTCCGTCGTCGTCCCGCCAGTCGTTCCCCCGCTTTCTGTACCGGTCGTTCTCCCGCTCTCTGAACCAGTCGGTCCCCCGCTCTCGGACGTGCCCCCGTCGTTCGCCATGTCTGACACCTCGTCTACACGACTCGCGCGGAGACGTCAAATAGATTGCAGACTGTTCGGTGTTTCGTCACCCAGATGTTCCATCCCCCGGTGACAGGGACTGCCGCGACCGCTAGATTTATGGTATGTCACCACGTACCATGCAGTCCCGACAGAGCGGTCGGGGACACACCGGACGCTCCGGACCGGATCACCCTTGAACGGGCGAGACGGACCGGAGTAGAGGCCAGAACCGAAGGACCGGTAAGACGGTCACGAGGACACAGGTCTCGAAGGAGAACCACGGCGGCCCGACGCTCGACCACCATGGTGGTGGAGGGCGAAGGCCAACTACCGGACCACGCGCAAGCGGAGTTCGGGAATACGATGGCAACCGTCGGCGAGGATCCGACTGAAGTCCGTTCGCAAGGCAAGGCCGGTGCAAGCCCGGCTAAACGCCAGTTCGCTGGCAACGGTCGGTGCAAGCCCGATTAAAGCCGGAGTGGACAAGCGTCGGTGAGAATCCGACTGAAGCCGTCACCGGCCGTGTGGGCCGCGGAAAACGTCTCCCGTCCGGGTCCAATCCGTTCGTTCTGTCGGTTCTTTCGGCGTTGTATCCCCGAGCGGTGCTGCTGTCGGTCATTGGACGATGGTCTCTCATCAGTAATCGAGCCCGTTCGGGTCGTCGCCGACTTTATCTGACAGCTGAAACTACCTGTATCGTATGACTGAACGGTCTGTCGACGTCGAACCAGCCGGCGAGAACGTCGCCGGTGAGGTGCCCGCCGCGGAGCCGGAGTCCGTCACCGACGACACGACCGTCCACGACGACGACGTCGAACTTGAACGGACCATCGGGCTGGTCGGCGGGCTGGCGATCGGGATCGGGACCATGATCGGGGCGGGCATCTTCGTCTTCCCGGGACTGGCAGCGGACAACGCCGGTCTCGCAGCCACCCTCTCGTTCGCGATCGGCGGACTGATCGCGCTGCTGGTGGCGCTCCCGACGTCGGAACTCGCTACCGCGATGCCGCGGAGCGGTGGCGGCTACTACTTCATCTCGCGGGGGATGGGGACGGCGTACGGGGCGATCGTCGGCCTGGGGCTGTGGCTGGGCCTGATGTTCGCCTCCGCGTTCTACCTCGTCGGACTCGGCCACTACGCGAGCGCGGTGTTCGCCGAACTCGGCGTCACGCTCCCGTTCAGTCCCGTCATCGGGATCGGCCTGCTGTTCGGGGTGGGCCTGACCGCGTTGAGTATCGGCGGCACCGAGAACACGGCCAAACTCCAGAACGTGGTGGTTGGGGTCCTCCTCGTGGTGCTCACGGCGTTTCTCTCGTACGGTGTCCTCGACGCCGTGGGCGTGTTCGGTGGCGGAACCGTTCCGGAGCAGTTCTTTTCCAGAGGATACTTTCCGGTGTTGTCGACCGCGGCACTCGTGTTCACGTCGTATCTGGGGTTCGCCCAGGTCGCGACCGTCGCGGGCGAGATCAAACAGCCGGGCCGGAACCTCCCGCTGGCGATGGTCGGATCGGTCCTGGTCGTCACCCTCTTTTACGTCGTGACGATCTTCGTCGCGACCAGCGCGTTCGGGGCCGACCAGCTGGGGCAGTTCGGGGAGACTGCGATGGTCGAAGTCGCCCGCGAGTTCCTCGGGTTGCCGGGTGCGGTCGCGATCCTGGGTGCCGGGCTGCTGGCAACGTTCTCGAGTGCGAACGCGTCGATCCTCAGCGCCTCGCGGGCAGTGTACGCGCTGAGCCGCGACGCCTTGCTTCCCAGAAAGGCGAGCGAAGTCAACCTCCGGTACGGCACGCCACACGTCGCGTTGCTCGCCGCCGGTGGCCCGATCCTGGTCCTCGTCGCGACCGGGAAGGTCGAACTGCTCGCGGAGGTCGCCTCCTTTCTCCACCTCGTCATGTACGGGCTGATGTGCGTCGCCCTGATCGTGTTACGACGGCGGGACCCCGAGTGGTACTCCCCCAGCTACCGTGTGCCCGGCTATCCGGTCGTCCCCGCCGTGGGTGCCCTCGCCAGCTTCGGACTGATCGCCTTCATGCAGGGTGCGTCGATCGGTATCGGTATCGTGGTCATGATCGTCTCGTACCTCTGGTATCGTTATTACGCTGGGGACGTCACACTCAAAGGAGACATCTGACTATGACGGACCGACCATCCATACTCGTCCCGATCCGCGTACTCGAAGGCGAATCGGTCCCGGAGGGCGTTCCCGAACTCCTCGCGCACGCCCACGTCGTCCTGCTGGGGTATCACGTCATCCCGGAGCAAACGGCACCCGGACAGGCACAGATGCAGTTCGAGGACCGGGCCAGGGAACGGCTCGACGAGTACGAGACGATGTTCGAGGAGGCAGGCGCCACCGTCGAACGGCGGCTCGTGTTCACCCACGAGGGCCAGAAGACGATCGACCGGACGACGACCGAACACGACTGTCTGGCCGCGCTCGTCCCGAACGCCACCGGCCCGGTCGAAGACGTACTCGTCGCTGTCCGTGGTGCCGTGGGGATCGACCGCCTCGCCCGCGTCGTCGCAGGCCTGTTCGGGGAGACAGACGTTTCGGTGACGCTGTACCACATCGCCGATGACGAAGAAACGGACGAGGACGTGGGGACACTCCTCGATGGACTGGTGGATCGACTGGGAGACCTGGGTATGGACACGTCGATGGTCGAGACACGTGTCGACCGCGACCAGGAGCCACTCGACGCGATCGTCGAGACCGCCGACGCGTTCGACACCGTCGTCATGGGTGAATCCGACCCCTCTCTGGCGACGTTCGTGTTCGGGCTGCCGGCCGACCAGGTCGCCGACCGGTTTCTCGGTCCCGTCCTCGTGGTACAGCGTGAACCGCCTCGAGAGACCGAAGAATAACGCCGGCGAGAAGACACAACGCAGTCGCTCACGAGTGTTTAGATGGACGCCCGGGATAGCCCGGACGTTCGAACGTGGGGAATCCCGCGTGCCTCCTCCACCCCGCGACCCTCCGAGCGACGGGTGTCCAGAGGTCCGCTGCTCACTTCCGTGCCTGACGGAGTGCCTCCGGTTAACCGTGGGAGTACGCCCCTGCAGGCGCAATCCCGCGGACCGCCGTCCCCGCAGGACGAGGCTTCCACGTTGGCTTGCGGGGCCCGCGCCCGTCGGTCCGGACGCCCCCGGGATTCGGCCCCCGCTGAAGGCCATAGGGCGGGTGACGAGCAGGGCCTAGCTGCCCGGCCTAGTCCGACCTGAAGTTATCGCGGTGACCCATAAGGGCCTTTCGGACCGTCGCCGTCAGTCGGTCCCGTTCGGAGCAGTCCGAGTCGCGACGCCCACTCCCGCTCAGAGCAGTCCGAGTCGCGACGCCCACCACCCGCCCGCCGCCGGAACGACGGCACCGACGGCGCTCAGCACCCAGCGGTGAAACGAGAGATACGTCGGAGCCTCGACGCCGACGCCGGGCACGACGCCCGCGGGGACGGTGACCGCCCAGAGGACTGCGATGCCCGTCATGAACAGCCCGAGGACGAGCGCGACCCCGGCGGCGAACCCCGGGTCGGTGCGTCGCTCGCGGCCCGCGGCGAAGACGATCACCGCGATCAGCGCGAAGAAGCCGCCGACGATGGGGTTGATCCCGCCCGTGCTGTAGTAGAGCCCGACGGTCGTTCCCGCCGAGCCCGGGACGAGAACGTAGGGGACGACCAGCAGTCCGGCGTACAGCAGACAGCCGACGATACCGACGAGCGGGGCCAGCCGCGTCCTGTCCATATCGCGAACTCCGAAGCGGTCCCTGTTAACGGCGACGTTCTCGTCCGAACAGCAGAAGAGACGGGCGGAAACAGCGCCGAGCCGAAAGGGGCACAACGGGGGCGGTCGAACGGCGGGTATGCCCTTCGGGGACACCGCCAAGAAGATCCAGCGTCTGAGCACGCTCGCCGAGCAGACCTACGAGAAGATAAACCAGCTCGTGAGCCAGCTCCAGGACCTGCGCGAACGCGTCGAGTCGACGAGCGACCAGCTGGACTCGATGGACCGCGAACTCGCTGAACAGCGGGCTATCGTCGAGGCCCTCGCCGCCGAGCAGGGGGTCGATGTCGACGAGATCGTCGCACAGGTCCACGAGGAAAGCAGCGAGGCGGCCGAGAACGGCGAATCCACCGAGAGTGCCGAGGCCGCCGAGAGCGCCGAGAGTGGCGACGGGGACACGAACGGGAGCACGAGCGAAGACGGAAGCGACGCGAGTGACGGCGGCGACAGCAGTACGATCGACGAGACGTGAGACAGTGAGAAGAGACGTGACGGCCCCGCCTCGTCGGTGAGTGGTCGCCGAAGGCAGGTGACTGGTGTTCAGTCGACCAGTCGGCCGTGTTCGACTTTCAGACAGCGGTCCTGGACGAACAGGCGGCCCGACTCCTCGACGCGCCGGCCGGCCTCGTCGTGAGTGATCCCCAGTTGTAACCAGACGGCGCGGACGTCGTCGCGCGCGAGTACCTCGTCGACGATGCCGGGTGCCTCCTCTGCCGGCCGAAATACGTCGACGATATCGACCGTTTCCGCGACGTCCGAGAGCGAGTCGTAGGCCTCGCGGCCGAAGATCTCGTCGGCGTAGGGGTTTACCGGGATCACGTCGTAGCCGTGGTCGCGCATGTACTGCGGGATGTCGTGGGCGGCCTTGCCCGGTGTGGTCGAACACCCGACGACGGCGATGGTGTCGTAGTCGAGTATCTCGCGGAGCGTGTCGTCGTCTTCGACGGGCATACACGAAGAGAGGAGTGAAGCGAGCAAAAGGGTGGTGGTGGACGGGCCGTCGCACCGTCGCTGTGCCACGCCGTCGCGCTACGGTTCGGTCTGTTCGGGGTCGACGCCGGGGAGGGTACTCGTAATCTCGCCATCCGCATCGACCTCGACGACGCCGTCGAACAGCTGTTTGAGCGTGTTCAGCGTCTCGTCGTCGTGGGCGGTCGATTCGATGACGTGGACGCCCAGCGCGTCGGCGTTCTCGATACGGCTGGTGAAGACGTGCATGAACCGGAACACGGTCTGGACGTCCGAGTACATGAGCAGCGTCGTCAGCGAATCGACCATGACGCGGATCTCGTCGAGGCCACGTTCGGTGCGAAACTCCTCGACGAACTCGGAGAACTTGATCCCGATACCGGTCATGTCCTCGGGCGAGGAGGCGTACCTGACGACGTCGGTGTCCCGTGCCGACCGGCCCTGGTGTTTCGTGACGCAGTCGACGATACCGACGTCGACGGTCTCGGGGCTTGTGACGAGCTGTTCGTAGTCCGAGAGCACGCGGTCGGCGCTGTCGCGCGTCGTGACGACGACCGCACCCTCGCCGAGTTCCGACCCGTGTGCGAGAATCGAGAGGGCGAGTCGACGCTTGCCACTCAGCGGTGGGCCGGCGATCAGCACGTTCGTGCCCGGCGCCACCGAAGCGTCGTCCAGTTCGGATCCGAGGTCGTACATCGTGTGTCACCGAGCGACGACTCCCCGACTCGCTCGTTACCTACCGGTATGTCCCGGGGCTGGTTAAAGTCTTTTTTATGACAGTCGCCGTGCAAACGAAACGAACGCCGAAACATCACGCGCGATCGCGATGATACGGCCAGTCGACCGAACCGAGTGGAGGAACAAACCGAGGGGCTTAAGCGGCCCTGTCAGGTAGCGTCTGTCGCGAGGGCGCTTAGCTCAGTCTGGACAGAGTGCTTGGCTTGGACGACGTACGCCGTCCTTCGGACCGTCGTCCATGACGGTGTTTCGAACGCTGAAACACCGAAATTCGGCCAAGCGTCGCGGGTCGGTGTCACGGGAACGGACACCGATGTCGAACGCTAATCGAGACCCGACTAATGACGTCAGTCGACGGTGTGAGGGAGCAATTCTCGTCCCCGAACCGTCGAGAGAGGTACTGAACGACCGACAGCAACTCGACTATGCGGAACACAGACAGCGTCTCATCCGATGGATAGCGACTCGGGGGAAAGACACCCGAACGGTCGAGGGATACGCTGAGACGACTGTGCGACGACGTGCGACGAATTTAGATGCTTTCTATCGATGGGTGTGGGACCGACGAGATGGATATACGACCCACATCACCCACGACGACGGCCACGACTATGTCGACGAACTCGTGTATCGGGACTGTTCGGGGACCCACAAATCGAATCTGTTGAAGACCCTGAAAATGTACTATCGGTGGCGTGAGTTCGAATACGGAGACGAACCGTGGTCGACGGAGGTTTCGTTTTCGACGGAGCAACACGATAACCCACGGGATTATTTCACGCAGTCGGAACGACGACGTCTCCGTGAAGCCGCACTCGATTATGGGTCGGTCCCACACTACTGTTCGGTCGACCCCGACGAACGACGGAAGTGGAAAGCACAACTCGCCCGACGGTTCGGGAAACCGATGGACGAAATCGGTCGGGGCGACTTCGAGAGAGCGAACGGACACAAGGTCCCGTCACTAATCTGTACGTCCCTGGACGCAGGATTGCGTCCCATCGAAGTCGAACGTGCGACGACGTCGTGGGTGGACACAGACAACGATGTACTACGGATTCCCGCCAAAGAGTCCGCGAAGAACCGAGACAACTGGATCGTCGGATTGCAATCACGGACGAGTGCCATCCTCGAACGGTGGTTGAACGAACGGCGGCTATACGACGAATATGCCGACACCGACCGACTGTGGCTGACGAGAGAATCGAATCCGTATCAGTCGACGTCGCTGAAATACCTACTCGAACAGTTGTGCGACGATGCTGGAATCGACACATCGGACCGTCAAATCACCCAGTATACCCTCCGTCACTCGACAGGGACCTACATGACTCGGGAGGAGGACCTTGCAGCGACGAAAGCACAGCTCCGTCATCGGTCCGTACAGACGACGATGAAATACGACCAAGCCCCCGTCGAAGATCGTCGGAATGCACTTCGGAGGATGGAATAACTGACGTAACGCATCGTCGGGACAGTCACGGCCCCTCTCCCGACGAACGAGTATCCAAACGGAACAGTGGGGGAACGTGTACGTCGACAGACTGTGCGTCCATCGACTGTACTGTCCATCAACTGTGCGTTGTCAAACGTACAGTATAACAACTATACTGTTGTTAAAAGTACACCCGTCCCCTGAAACAGCTGTTCAAGATGGTGGACGGATGGTGTTGTTGTCCGTCCATGCTTGTACTGTCACTTTCGTGATTGCACCGTGTCCTGTCGTATCTGTGTCCCTGTAGTCGTGGGGGAACGATCCGTTCGTGCAGGGAACGTCTTTGCACTGATAGCCCCGTCGATATATGCTATCACCGACGGGACATGGACCCACAGTTTCGACGTTTCGTGTCGGTATTTCAACCGACTTGGCACCGAAGGGGCGTACTTGCCCGATCGTCTCGGGGATCGACTGTGTGCTTCGACGTAACGTCCTTGAGGCATATGAACGCCACGTACGCAACCCGACTCCCATACGACGACGTCGACCAACCCATGCGTTCGACAACTCTCACGTCGTCGCAGTGGTGTGAGAAACGAACGTGACGGGCGACAGACGAACGTCGAGAGAACAGTACGACGAATGGTACTCGCCCGACCGAAACGTCTCTCAGACTGCCCGTAGTGTCCGACGGCGGACTGTGTTGTCGAACTGTGCCGTCGGTCGAGTAGGAGAGAGTCGCCGTGTCGGTGGACGGGCCGAGGATTCGCCGTCGGTCAGTTGCTCCGCTGCGCTCCGAACTGACGCGACGTCTCACCGTCGACCACGTCACACCGAACACGGCATACAGTCCACTATCGGGAGTGTTGTCACTGTGTAGTTGTTTCAATGTAGGGAGAAGATTGATTTGAATCTGGGAAGTAATGAGAACAAGAGTGGGAACATGGGTGAAGGTTGGCGGGGCGTGGCGAAGACTGCCATCACGGATTATCTACCCGTGAGTAGCTTGAGAAAGGCGTGGGAGATACTAACAGATCAAGATTGGACGCTATTTCTCTATCGGTTTTCACTGATCGGGCTTGTGCTCTTGTCACTCGGGATGGTCTTACAGATACTCACCTTGCAGGTGTTTTTGCCGACGGCGAATAGTTCGACACCTGCTGGTTTCATTACATCTGCGTTAGGGAACGCGACGTTCTTCGGTGTCGTCTCCCTCATATTCGCGTACTTGATTAAGATGCCCGTGAGTGGAGTCACAGACGATATTTCGCCGTCGGTTTCGAACCTCAAATATCCACGTTTAGGGAAGTTCATTGCGGTAGTGGTCACCTCTCTGTTGATTGTATACTGTCTCGCTTACCGAATGATCATCACACAGATCGAGATCGAGAGTGACGTCATATTCGCCCGAATACTCGGCAATCTCGTTGGGTTCGTTGTCTTGGATATGACGTACTTCGGTGGACTGATGACGGGTGTGGGTATGTTACTTTTCGTCCTACTCGACGACGCGGACGAATCGTCGGAATCGGATGACACTGAGGAATCGGAGGACGAAAAGAAAGAAACAGAGACGGACGAGAGAGACAGAGAAAAGGTCAGAGAGGCGACCGACGGTTAACTCGGTATAAACCTCCCTCCGTCTGACCACCAATTGACCGTCTCCGTCGAGTCGGTCGGTTCGAACATACCATGTGGCGTGTCGTGGCGTCCGTCGTCGGCTTCTCGAAGGAACGTCACCGTCACCACTCGGTCGGCTACGTCGACTTGACGGACCGCACAGTACCTCTGTGACGACGTGTCGTATAGGAGACGGCCGACCATGATCGTCGCCTGTCCGTCGAAGAACGAACTCGCGTCGTCCAACGAACGGGGGGCGTCTTCGGGAATGAGATTCTCGGCAAACACCACATGGACGTCGTCGTCTACAGGTTCTTCGACGATGTGTTCGTCCTTGATGTCGATCCGACTGAGTGAGTCCGTGTCGACGTCCATGTCTTCGAGGATATCCGCGAGTTCGTCGTCTATCTCGTCGTCGGTCATCGGTCGGTCCCTCCGTTGGAACAGCCGTCTCGATGGGGTAGGTCGTCTTTGCCACCGAGTTTGCACAGTAACTCTCGGCCACAATCCTCGCATCGAACGTACTTCTCTCCACCTTGTTTCGCGGGTTCGACGTGGTACGTGAATCCACCGTCTCCGTCGTCGTCGGAGTCACAGTCGTTCGGCGACTGTTCAGTGGCCCGAACTCCGCCGTCGGGTCGGGCAACTGTTCGGTGGCCGAACGTGGGGCCACTGTCGACGTGTTCCCCGAGCTGTGGATCGACTTCCTCTCTGTCGACCCACTGTGGGATTACTCGCTCGCCCGTTGCGAACTCGACTCTGCGAAGATGCTTGCACTTCTGGACGTCGTCTCGGTAGGTGAAGTCGGGACAGTCACACACCTTGTCCCGTCCGTCGACTCGGTACTCCGACCCGCTCTCGGTGGTCACACTGTATATCTGACCGCCTAACGAGAGCGTGGTCATGTACTCCGTGAGAGCACGGACGTCTCTGTCGGCTAACTGTTCGGTCGAACCGTGGCCCTTAGTAGGGCCGTCGTCGTAGGCTTGCATGGGTTGTTCCCAACCCACCGACGTCGTGTTCCAAGCACGGCGTCTTTCTCGCGAGACGCGATACGTCGGTGAGTTGCATTTACCCGTTATGAAAGCAAACGTATAAAGATAGGTGTTCGTTTAGAGAGCTTGAGTCGGCCATTCACACAAGCCTGTGTGGATACGGGTTACAGAAACATCAGAAAACATTCACACAAAGTCGTGGGGGTTCAAAAGTGTGGCGACGACGTCGATCGACAGTTGCACTTACGTATCGTAACCACTCGAAACGCCGTCGAACCCGCACAGTCGGTTACGATACGTTAGTGCCGTCGTGTCACGCACACAATGGTCGACGTCGAACAGTCGAGAGACGGGGACAGGCGACGTGAGACGGGGGTCAGAGACGGTGTGTGGCCTATGGTATCAAAGATAACTCATGGGTCACCCGAGAGCAACATGGGGGAGGGGAACAGTGTCGCGGTCCCTGACGGCATGAGTCGGCCGATAATACGCCGTCGGGGGAGGGGACGTCACAACTCTGATCTGACCTGTGCTTCCGCGCCTTCGATCCAGAGTGTTGGTGGATTCCCGTTGATTTCAGACACGGTGACGCCGTCCCGAGTCTCGAACACCACTTCATACTTCTCGTCTGCTACAACGGCGCTTTCGTCGCGAATTTCTATATCCCATGCACTACTATCGAGTCGGTCCGTACTACCCGATCCACTTCCCGCTCCTGTGGTAGATTGCTCCTTGGCGGACCCGTCACTATCACCCACAACGAGCAAGTAGAACAGTGCGCCGAGTGGTCCAAGGACGAGTGTCACGAGTGCCCACAGTCCCGCACTCACGTCCCTGTCCCGTGCGTGATCGTGGACAGCCGCTGCAAGGACGAGCGAGAGGGCGAACACACCGAGGAGTGCGCCGACGACCAAGCTCGATGCCATGCTGTCACTGTGCTGTCGTCTCGTACATCAATGTTCCGCACAGTCAACCGTTCGAGGACGCATGGGTTGCCGAACGGGACTGTCGAGTGCGGCCACCGAACAGTTCTCGAACGGACACCCCCGTCAAAGAAATAGCATCGGCGGCTGTCCGTCCGAAAACGCATTTTTTGTGAAAAATAGAGAGTCAGCGAACAGTAAACGGTCCTTTCAATACATTGAAACAACGTTAGGCGTTTGCCGACGACGGTGGGCCGTCCGACATCGAGAAAGTAATCTTTCCGTCGGTGTCGTCGGACTCCCCATCGTCGTCGGACGGTTCGTAGGAGTACGTGTCTGCCGTCTGTTGGTCCTCAGACGGCCCCTCGGACATCGAGAAGGCAATCTTTCCGTCGTCGCTGTCCTCGGACTCAGAGTCGGACCCAGACAGCTCTCGACGGAGTTTACGCACAGTCTGTTCCTGGACGTCGTAGGAGTCGAGAATATCGTAGTAGACGGACGACAGTGGATCTCCGAACTCGTCGTCGTCTCGCTGTATCCATCGTCCATCCTCGTTCAAGACGTACGAGACGGCGGCCATGATGACCGACTCGTATCTCCGTCGAGGTTTCCGTAGTTCGTCGATCAATCGGAACGCACGTTCTCGCTGTCGGTCCGACAACTCCAACCGTGAAAAGACTGTGCGAGCATCGTAAGCGATGTCCTCGGTTATCGAGTCTTCCCCTGAATAACTGTAGTGACCGTGATGCCGTTTACGCAGTTGCTCGTACCGACGACTGTTGGATCCACTGACGTCTGAGGGATTGAACGTCGTCGCACCGACGTCCGAGACCGACCGTTCAGTATCAGGTGTCTCTACATCCTTTTTCGCATCGGCGTAGGTCCCTGGACCGTCGGAGGGGTCGTAGGACAGACTATCCCGTTCGTCCACAGTTATTCCCCGATGATGCGGCCCCACTCGGTGCCGAATCCGAGGTTTGCCTCGCCGAAGGTGAACGCGTCCGACGTCTGAATCTGTAACCGATGTCCGCCGACGACGGAACGGGAAAGGATCGCAAGCATTTCGTCGACCGTCAATGGGCTGTCGTCGATGACGTGACTCGGTGCGGCGACGATTATCAGTCCCATTTCGTCCGTTTCGTGTGGCCGTCTCAACTCGATGCCACTCGGATCGCAACAGAACACTCGTTGTGCGACTATTGCGATGTCTCGATACGTCCCACGGCTTCGAGAGGCGACCTGTGCTGCTTCGATACGACGACGAAGCTTGTCGTCTGATTCGTTGGTCTTCCGTTCGATGTCGTGCGGTGTGCCGAGCCGTTCGAGGTGTTCCCCACTCGCTGTCTGGACGAACCGTTCTTCGTACAGCTTGCCCATCTCCACGTCGAGTCGGTCCATCTGCCGTTTCCATACTTTCAGTAGGTCCCGCGCTGTGCCGTCTTCGGGGACCGTCAACGCGGGTTGAATCCGACGCAACGTTTCGGCGAACTCCTCGACCGAAACCGTGTTATCGTCAGTTACGATTGGCATGAATCCACTTCTGAGACGTAGTCGTCGTCCATCTCATTCCACCCCTGACGTATTGTCTTCGGAGACACTGTCCGACAACCCCCAGTCAGGCGACGTTGCGTTCGTCGGACCACTGCCGTCGTCGGAGCCGTCGTCTTCGTCGGGGATCGCGTCTTCGGTAATCAGAAAAGTTGTTTTAAACGACAGCTCTATCATCGGATCGTATCCTCCGACTGACCGTGCTCGAACGCGAGACGTCGACACAGTATCCGCAGGTGGTGAGAGGATTGTCTCCCCCTCACTGACGATATGAACCGATGTTTCCGAATCTTCGACGAGTCCCTTTACGTCGAAGTCGCTCATTTCCTCGACGGGTCTGTTGACCCAGTCGACGTAATCGTCGTTCATCGTCGAACCACGACGTTGCCAACCAAGTCGATCAGGACTGTGATTGTATCATCTTTCTTATACTCTTGTAGCTGTTCGTCGTCAACCTTGGATGTATCTCCATCTGTGGTCATATTTGTAACTGATTATAATTTTAATATACTGTTCAAGCGGTATAAATCCTCGCAACTGAGACGATTGCCGAACCCTTTTCTATAGTGTCACGTCGAGAGTGTCCCGACTCCACCTCCCCACTGTTGGGGAACTATTCCGCGTTTCAACTCGTGACTGCTGAGGGAAGAACAACCACACCATTCCTTCCACTCTTGACTGTACAGTCACGGTAGAGGGACAGCCGCATGTTACTCTCCTCGCAGATGCTGTAGGAGCGAACATAGTGAGCGAGTACAGCAGCAAGAGAGAGTTAACAAGGCTGTCCCGACTGTTTACCAATACCGTTGTTAGATGGATGTTTTGTAATTGTAAAAACTTTTATTGGCAGATTGACACGGTGGGTAACGACAGTCTGTCGGTCGACGCCGTCGGGAGAGTAGTCGACCCACTGTGTCGCCCCTGACTGTCCTCAGAAGGCCATGAGAGCCACGTCAGTACCGTTCGGGGACCCCCCTCAGTAGGTAGTATCCTATCGTTCAATTCAGCCCCTCATATCGTCGTGTAGCGACAACCACGTATCTCTCTCGAAGGACTATCGAATGACGATCATAACGGCGTCAAAACCACGGTCAATTCTAAGACTACTGAGTGTCGTCAGAATCGGCTTGAATCTAAGACTACGAGAACCACTTACTCGACTCTCGAACCGACTGTAGCGACTCACAACCGTCTTAGAATTGCGACGTCCGACGAACCGTCGAAGTAGGTCGTTACTCGTCCTCGAAGTGGTTGACGACGATCTCTCGCAGTATCTCCGACCGACTATCGTACTCCGTGACGGGACTTTCCGCGACGAGGTCGATCTGCCATGCGATTCCCGTCGGAATCCGAGTGCCCATCGGTTCAGTTTTGGCCGACATCACCCGTTACTCATAGATTGCGATAAATAAGACTTTCTATCAGCTATCGTAGCAATAGTTTATCGGCACTAATCGCCGTAACTACGACGACTGTCGGATCTATTCCTCTATAGAGGGGTCGAACGTGACTTCGATAAGCTCGCCGTGGCCTTCCTTCGACGTTTTGTGCATCGACATCTCGTCCACCAACCCGATGCACATCGAATTGTGTCGGTCATCGACGTCGGCAGTCGGACAGAGACGGACGCCGTCGACAGAGCCAATATCGGGGACGAGCGAGACGAGATCCTGTTCCCCGAAGTACGGTTCGTCGTCACCGTTGTAGGCGTCACAGTGTTCCGTCACGGCCCGAACGTGAATCGTGTCTCCAGGGACAGCCCGAGCGAACGGGACGGACTGAGAACGTTTGTAGACACGGACGGCACCGCTATTTGCTCCGTGGTCCCCGAACGGTGTGATGTTCCGCTCGCCGTCTTCGATTTCGACGATGACCTTCGACGTGACATCGAGTCCGTAGTGTTGCTCACGTCGAAGGACGATGCCGTCGGGTCGCTCGTCTTCGGCAAGATCGAGTGGACGAACTCCCTCTCTCCGACTGTGAGAGACGGGACTGCCCTGCCGCAGTCGCGTCTGTTCGTCGACTCCGAATTGATCCTCCATTCCGCTACCGTCTCGGTCGATGAATAATGGCATTAGTTGTTTTCCTCGTATCGGTCGAGAAGTTCGGAAACCACCGCACCGAACGGAACCTTATCAGTTCCGAACAGTTCTAACTTCTTGTCGTTCAATCGTCGATGCTCCGCATCTGAAACTCGAATTTTCTTCTTTCGTTTCATTATTTTCGGTATGTAAATCCAACTACGGCGGACCACGGACCAACCTGGCCCGTGGTCGGGGCGTATCGTCGGCGGCACGTCCACGGACGCCGACAGTACGCAGACAAACAATTTCAATACAGGAGGGGGCAGTCGTCCGACCACCGCCCTCCACTGTGGGGTCCTCCCCACAACGGGGACTTAAAGGCCACTTAAAGCCCACACCAGTCGTCGGATTGTTGGTGGTGTGTCGTCGCAGTCGTTCAGTGACCCATCGATCGCCGTTAGTCGAGTCTCGGAAAGCCACTCGCTACGGTCGTGGGGTTTTATCACAACCCGTTCGTTCAATCGAGGTGTGACATCGACCGACTCTGAACCGAGGGGTTGTGTGGTTTCGCGAAACCGCACGATGAGTCGGATTTGCCGATTGAATCCGACGAACTTAAGCGGCCCTGTCAGGTAGCGTCTGTCGCGAGGGCGCTTAGCTCAGTCTGGACAGAGTGCTTGGCTTCGGACCAAGCTGTCGCGGGTTCAAATCCTGCAGCGCCCACTTCTCTGCGACGAACGGACGTGAGGAGCGAGACGTGTCCGCGAAGGATTTGAACCCTGGCAGTCGCAGCCCGCGCAGGAGCGAAGCGACGAGCAGGACCGTCTGCAATCGGTTCAAATCCTGCAGCGCCCATACATTTGAGGCAGCATGATCGCTTTACAGCGTTGCGATTATCGGTCGAACGGGCCTTGTTTTGCTTTCGTTCGATGGGTCGTTGGGCGACTGGGTATCACCGGGATTCGCGTACAGCCAAACTGGCGGCGTTTCAGAAAATCGTACGTGTTTACCCCGAAGGCTCAACGGCAGGTACGGCCTGAGCGCGTGAAGTCATCTCGTTGTTTCGGACGACTCGCTTGAGTTCGTCGTAGGGGT
>Ga0207813_100063_pt1 | contig 96228 bp, 101 predicted proteins | sample A23E3SouthBayCA_2_FD_187730 | JGI IMG/M metagenome (GOLD analysis project Ga0207813, IMG submission 187730) | Aerobic enrichment media microbial communities from Eden Landing Ponds, California, USA - A23 E3 (4) (SPAdes) | ecosystem: Environmental > Aquatic > Marine > Unclassified | place...
TCGAACTCCGGTCATATAGTGGGGAATCCGTGTAGGCGGGCCAGGCATAGAAGGAGGTCTGGGCGAGACGCCGGAAGACAGCGCGACGCGAGGCGGGGGTGCTTACCATCTGAACAGCAATATTCGGTCTGTAATGAGCGCCTGTTGTGGGTACCGACTCGGAAAAACCGCTGGAAAACGGACAGATCGTCTCGCTATCGTTCGATCCCGATCTGTGTTTGCCGTTACTCGTGCGTGGTAACTTCGACCGGTTCGTAGGGTTCTTCGAGGTACTCGATATCCGAGTCCGACAGGTCAATATCGAGCGCCTCGACCGCTTGTTCGAGGTGTTCGACGCTTGTCGTTCCGACGATCGGTGCATCCACCCAGTCCTTGTGGAAGTGCCACGCCAAGGCGATCTGCGCCATCGTCACACCGTTCTCTTCGGCGAGTTCTTCTACTCGTTCGTTGATCTCGATGCCACCACCCTCTCGGTAGGGGTGGTCGTAGAGCGGGTCGTGGGTCTCGCCGCGTGTGGTTGCGTCCATCTCTTCGTGGGTGCGTGTGAGGTAGCCGTGGGCGAGCGGTGACCACGGGATGACGCCGATTCCCTCCTTCTCACAGAGAGGCAGCATTTCGCGTTCTTCCTCACGATAGGCCAGAGCGTAGTGGTTCTGCATCGTCTGGAACCGCTCGAGTCCGAGGTGGTCGCTGGTGTGCAGGGCTTCCTGGAACTGGTGGGCCCACATCGACGAGGCACCAATGTATCGGACCTGATTGCGGCGAACCGCGTCGTCGAGGGCTCGCAGCGTCTCCTCGATCGGCGTGTCGTAGTCCCACCGGTGAATCTGATATAGATCGACGGTATCCATCCCTAACCGGTCAAGAGAGTGCTGGAGTTCCTGCTCGATAGTTTTCCGTGAAAGCCCCGCTGCGTTCCGGTGGTCCGTTGCGCCCGGAAACCGCACTTTCGTTGCGACGACCTGTTCGTCCCTGTCGTAGTCCGAGAGAACGTTCCCGAGGATCTCTTCGCTTGTGCCGCTGGAGTACACGTTGGCAGTGTCGAAGAAATTGACTCCGAGGTCGATCGCTCGTTCGATGATCTCACGACCGTCTTCTTCTCCAAGCATCCACTCCTCCCCAGTCGAACCGAAGCTCATGCAGCCGAGACAGATCTTCGAAACCTGCATCCCGGTGGAGCCGAGCGTCGTGTACTCCATTCAGGGGGCCTCCTGGATGGTCAATTCACCGTCGTCGGGTTCCGCGAGGAAGTAGACGTGGCTGAACTCGCTGTCGGCGTCCTCGCTTGTCCCGTGCCAGTGTTCCTCGCCGGGTTCGAAGACGATCAGGTCGCCCCCCGATACTTCTCGTTCCTCCTCGCGGTTGCCGACCATCCCAACACCCCCGGTCACGTATAGGATCTGTACGCCGGCATGGGTGTGGAATTTGGTGCGCTCGCCCGGACGGAAGGTCACTTCCGCGGCGCCGACCGTCGTCCCGTCGAATGCGCTCTCGACGCCGTCGGCAATCAGCGGCGATCCGACCTGCACTGGATGGTCTGTTTCTTCCCTATCTGCGGACGGAAGGTTAGTGACGTCCATGGTTCGGATCTGATCGAGGACGGGCAGTTGCTTGAGTCCGATGCTATATCGAAGGGTCGTTTAAATACTCCCACTCTGGTCCGGAGCGGTCCCCCAGTAGAAGAGGGCGACTCCGGAGACAGTGACGACTCCCAGAGCATAGTGACTATGAGGATTTTCTTCTACAGTTCCCTAACGACTTCTGCCGGCACTCCCGCGACGACGGTGTTGGCAGGCACGTCTTTCGTTACTACGGCACCGGCGGCCACTACCGAATTTTCACCGATCGTTACGTCTGGCAGTATCGTCGCACTGGCACCGATCCACGCATTGCGTTCGACAACTACCTCCCCCGGCACCATCGTCTTTCGACGATCCACGTCCACCGGGTGACCTTCGGACGTAATAGTTACCCTCGAACTGATCATGACCTCATCTTCGATGGTAATGCCTCCCAGGTCCAGAAACGAGCAGGCGTGATTGATGAAGACGTTGCGACCCAAGCTTGTATGGTTTCCAACGTTGATGTGAAACGGTGGGAAAATCGTCGTGCTCTCGTCGACTTCTTCGCCAATTATCTTCCCCACGTAGTGCCGTATCTCGTCTACGTCTGTCGCTGCATTCAGCTTCCTCGTCAAGCCTATCGTTCTATCTACTTCCTCGGAGACCTTCTGATACTCTGGATCGTCCATCGGGACTGGCTCACCGGCTTTCAGCCGATCGAAGATATCTCTCGGGAGAACCTGGACCGTCGCGGACCGGGCACGTTCGCTGATCATCGCGTCAAGGTACTGGCTGCCTTCGTACTTCGCCCGGTAGGCTTCGTCAATGCGGTCGTTCAGTGTCTCGCCCTCTACCGACTCAAACGAGACTTCCTTCGTCATCCCGGCCGCTTCGATCCGCCCGGCATTTTCCCGAACGGCAGCCTGGTACCAACTCGAATCCTGACCGTTGTAGGCGCGCACGTAGAGGTTGCCCTCCACAGCGACGCTCCAAATCGGGGTTGGTGTGCCGTAGGTTTCGCCGTCCTCACGGAACGGTGCAATGTACAGATCATCGGACTTGGCGATCTCGCTCAGTTCGTCTTCCGGCCATGGACTCATTGGTGATGTCTTCTCGAAATCGATGGAAGTATCCTCGGGTTCGGTTCCAGTTGTCTTGGCGGTGGATCAGCTATCCGACTCCTGATTACCTGCTCGTCGATGTCAGCAACCACGAGGCCGGCTCCGTCGCGGGCGAATGCCAGCGCCGTGGCATCTCCGAAGATGCAGACTCGGGGTTCAGGCACGTCTACGTCCTCGCCGGATCTGACGATGGCGAACTCACAATTCACAAGGTCCCCAATAGAGTCACCTCACTCGGTTTCGTGGGAATCGAGGGCAGCTACATTTGTCTCGGTTTCTAAGTTTCAGCTCGTAAGAGCGAGTAAAGTGGGTTGGTGAGGACGCAGGCCGGAAACTGATGGAAGAGCCAGCGTTTAGGTGTCGAATTCTGTTCCGGACAGCTGCTTTACCGTGTCTGGGTCGGTATGGTCGATGAAGAGACTTCCACCTTCGTTGAGGGTAGAAATTTCCTCCAGATCTTCCTGACTCAGTTCGAAGTCGAAGATATCATAGTTCTCGACTATTCGTTCCTCGTGAACGGATTTCGGGATTGCGACGATGTCTCGTTGAAGTAGCCACCGGAGCGTCACCTGCGCGGCCGTTTTGCCGTACTTGTCTCCAATTGAGGTCAGGACATCGTGCTGGAAGATGTCGTTCTGACCTTCCGCGAACGGCCCCCAGGACTGGTGCTGCACATCGTATTCGTCCAAGAATTCGGCGTCGCCGGTTCGCTGGTAGAAGGGATGCGTCTCGATCTGGTTGACGGCGGGGACGATGTCGTTGTGAGCGATTAGATCCATCAGGCGATCAGGATAGAAGTTGCTGACCCCGATCGCTCTGATCTTTCCTTCGTCGTACAGATCCTCCATCGCCTGCCACGAACTGTGTACGTTCCCGAAGGGTTGGTGGATCAGATACAGGTCCAGGTAGTCGAGTCCCAATCGTTCTAACGAGCGTTCGAACGCCTCCTTCGTGCTTTCGTAGCCCGTGTCTTGAATCCAGAGTTTTGTGGTAACGAACAGCTCTTCTCTCGGCACGTCGCTCTTCTCGATGGCTCTGCCGACGGCCTCTTCGTTCTCGTATGCGGCCGCCGTATCGATCAGCCGGTACCCGGTCTCCAGCGCTTTGGATACGCTCCGTTCACACTCATCAAGGTCGTCTATCTGGTACGTACCGAACCCCAATTGGGGCATTTCGACACCGTTGTTTAACGTCACTGCTCGTCTCACCGCGTCTTCGGAATTGGATGCCATCACGTGAATTAGAAGTGAACCATGGGGTTGTCCATTGTGCTATATGAAAAACGGATTTAAATACTCCTTCTGTCCCAGACCTGATTAATAGATTGTGGAATTGACCAAGTCGATGTCTGAGATCGCTAATTCGCTACGCGGACGGTGGCTCAAGCCGGGTTGGAGGTTGGAGGGTAGCAGAAAGCAGCTGCTGTTCAGCACGCCGGAGCAAATCCGACATCGACGGTTGTGAGATACCCATTTCGTCAGCAAGTTCTTCAGCTGTGGTCTTTCTCGGCCGTTCGTAATAGCCCCGAGAGAACGCGAGTTCCAATGCTTCGTACTGTCGGTCGGTCAAACCATACGGTGTCGAGTCTTCTGATGGAGCGGAGTCATACGCAATGGAGATGATTTCGACAGAGATGCCATTGTTCTCACAGTTGGTCTGAAATTCAGTGAGGGCAGTGTAATCTCTGAAGAGCTTCTCTTCAAACCAGCCATCTGGCGTGACGGTTATCGCATCCATGAGCGCCGCATCCGGGCTCGCATCGAACGCCTCAGAGACTGACTCATCAAGATGGACAGTGAGCTTATACACTGCCTTACCGCTCGCCTCTCCGAGATTCGTCGCCTCGACTACCTCATCCAGTTCCGAAAAATCCACCTCAGAGGCGGAGTTGTCAATCTCAATCACAAACATCTGGAGCCCCGGTTGAAGCCAGAGTGCATGGACGCACGTAATCTGGTCACGTATCGATTCGGCAATACTGACGAGCGGAAGCGAAGACGAGCTAAGATTGAGTTCGGCTCTAATTGCCATTGTGGAGTGTTTGTCTCTCTGCGCACTTAGCGTTCGGGTTCTGGGGGATTCGTCATCGGGGCTGTGCTCCAATAGAAGAGGGCGGCTCCGAGAACGGTGAAAACACTCAGCGCAAACAGCGGGATAGTATATCCACCGGTCATGCGGTGGAGTACGTTGACTCCCAGTGGTGCAAGGAAGGCGGCTCCTGCCGACCCGATAAGGAGTAGGCCGACGATCGCAGTCGCGTTCTCGGTGCCGAAGCGTGTGAGGACGATCGGCGACCAGAGCGCGGCCAGCGGGCCGAAGGCCACGCCGAGGCCGACGACATCGATGTATAGCAGCAACTGCGAGTGGATAAACGGAAGGGCCAAGATACAAACACCGGCGAGGATGATGCTTGCTCCGAAGATCTCGCGCTGACCGACTTGATCCCCGACGTACCCTCCTCCAACGCGGGTAAAGACGCTGACGCCGCCGATTGTACTGAGCGCCGCCGCGGCAACACCTACGGCGATACCGTTCGCTGTAAGGATGCTGACGAGCTGTGAGGAGAGCACGTAGTACCAACTCCAGACGAGAGCGTACCCAATCATCGTCGTAAGGAAGTACGGGTCAGCGAGCAACCTGTAGATCCAGGCGAGGTCGGCGACTGACTCATTCTGAGAGCGGTTGGGGGGTCGCCGGTAGACGAGGCTGGATATGAGTACGACGATAACTGCCGCACCGACGACAACCGCAAAGGCGGTTCGGAGATCAGTTCGTTCGAAGAGCCATAGCCACACGAACGGCATCACGAGCGGTCCGAGGCCAAGTCCCGTCAGCGAGAGACTCGTCGCAAGCCCCTGATGGGTGTCGAACCACTGTGGAACGAGCGAGACGACGATAGTAAAGACGGTACCTCCTGAGGTGCCGATGAGTGCAAACGCAGCGATGACGCCAACATAGGAGTCGACGAATTGGAGGGCCACGGTACCGAACCCGAGGCCGATACCGACCGCTACGACGACGGGCCGAAGTGGGAATCGGGTGGCGAACACACCGAATACCCCACCGACGACGAGGAGAAACGCGGTCGTGATTGAGAAGATCGAAGACGTTTGCAGCGCGGTAAGGCCGTACGTGGTCGCGAGTCGGTCGGCGTACACGGTGAACGTGAAGAGAGCTCCCCAGATCGTGCTGAGGATCCCGATGCCTAGTACCACGATCAACCAACCTTGCGTGGAGTCTAGTGGTTCCCCCCGCCTGTTCGAGGTTGCCGTCATTGTACATGTCCCCCTCTCGGCTTGCTACCATCCTGACTCTCGGTTTTCACTGATAGCTCGCCGTCGATGAATGAAACAGTCACCCATAGGCCCTCGTACATGAATTTTACATGGCCGCCTGGTCGATCATCGAACAGAGCGTCCAACGCATCAGGATCCACAGCCCGATATAGGGGTGTCAATTCGACAGGTTCCACACCTTTGCTTTCCGCGATTTGTTCAATGACAGCCGCGCTCGGCTGCGGTTTCTCAGTTTGTTTATTATGTGGTGTCATTATCTCTACCAGAGTCGAGGTATGGCTGGAAGTCGATGCTACCTGAACGAGGTTCCTACTTCGCTTCGTTGAGCAGGAGTACCTGAGAAACGCCGGGGATCTCTACCCGTCAAGTTTCACCATAACCTTCACTGCTTCACGGTCATCCATCGCCTGATACCCCTCAGGAACACCATCGAGATCAACAGTTTTCGTGAAGATCGGTGAGGGGTCAAGAACCCCCTGGAGAACATCATCCATGAGTTCCTCAGCGTAATTCCGGACGGGTGCGGGGCCTCCCGTGAACGAGGCGTTGCTGTAGAACAGCGGTGAGAGGAACTCAGCACTCTCGACGTGGGGAACACCGACGTACCCGATGTTCCCACCCGGACGGACCACTTCAGCAGCAGTCTCCAGTGACGATGCTGCCCCGACGCATTCGAGGACGTGATTCGCACCGCCGTAGGTGAGTTCCCGTGCCTCCTCGATCGCTTCCTGGCCTCGAGAAGAAACGACGTCAGTCGCCCCAAATTTCTGGGCGATTTCGAGGCGGTTTTCGTGGTGACCCATCGCGATGATGCGCTCGGCACCGAGGCGTTTCGCCGCGAGCACGCCACAGAGCCCTACTGCACCGTCACCGATAACGACGGCCGTATCACCCGCCTCGACATCAGCGCTGACAGCAGCATGGTGGCCCGTCGCCATCACGTCCGTGAGCGGCAAGAGTGATTCGAGGACATTCTCGTCATCCGCGTACCGATCTGGGACACGGACGAGCGTGCCGTTTGCCTGGGGGACGCGAAGCTTTTCGGCCTGCGCCCCACCACCCCCATGCGGGCCCCAGAAGCCCCCATTCACACACGAGGTGTGGAGTCCTTTGCGGCAGAACTCGCACTCCCCGCAACTGATCGCAAATGGGGCGAACACGCGGTCACCCGGTTGGACGTGGCGGACTCCCTCGCCGACGTCCTCGACAATTCCCATCGGCTCGTGCCCTACAGCGGCACCGTCTTCGTGCTCTTCTTGACCACGGTAAAACCAGAGATCTGAGCCGCAGATCGCGGTGTGAGTGATCCTGACGATTGCGTCAGTTGGCTCCTCGATCTCGGGGCTATCTCGTTCTTCGATACGGATGTTTCCCGGCCCTCCATAGACTGCTGCCTTCATGATTACGTACTCTCTATTTGAGGTTCGGACGCCCTGAATCCGATGCTATTTGAAAAGCTCATTTAAGTCCGATAGTGTGTCGAATGCCGTGATGAGGCGTTATTGTTTGGCTATCGAGAGGCGACTGGAAGACCACGGAGGTATCGGAAGTGGAATTACGGCTGGACTTGGTCGAGTGGCCGAATCAGGACCTCGTTGATATCGACCCGGGGTGGTTGCGTCACGACGAACGTGATAGTTCGAGCGATATCCTCGGGTGCGAGTGCCTCCATCGAGCCGACGAGGTCCTGTACGTTCGACTGGAGTTCGTCGTCAGGGATGTGCTCGAGGAGTTCGGTGTCGACTGCCCCCGGCTCAATCGTGGCGACGTGAATGTCTTCCTCGGCAACGTCGAGACGTAGCGAATCACCGAACATTTTCACGCCTGCTTTCGCCGCGTTGTAATGCGCACTGTTCGCTTAGAGGAATCGTCCCACGACGGAAGAGAGGTTGACGATGTATCCGCTCTCTTGTTCTAGCATCGTCGGAACGACTGCGTGGGTGAGCGTGATGAGCCCGGTGAGGTTTACGTCGATAGTCGTTTTGAGTGTCTCACGGTCGGCCTCTGCAATGTGCGCGAGCGGCATGACGCCGGCGTTATTCACGAGGATATCGATATGACCGTACTCGTCGATTGTGGTTTCGACCAAGTTGTCGATATCGTCGTCGTTCGTGATGTCCGTCGGCACGACGAGCGCCTCCCCGTCGGTGTCCTCGATGCTGGCTTCGAGTGCTTCGAGTTCGTCTTCCCGTCGTGCAGCAATCACGACGCTCGCCCCTCGCGAAGCGAGTGATTCAGCGGTCGCACTGCCGATCCCGGACGAGGCGCCGGTGACGATTGCTATCTGTCCGTCCAGTTCCGAATCGAAATCTGTTGACATCGGTTACTGGTAAAACGGTTGTACGTTTCGCCGTTATGCTATATTGAAAGGACGTTTATATATCGGGACATGTTGTGCAGGGTACGAAACAATTCGAGACTATCGAGAAAGGCTGTCGACCTGGGGCTGTGAGCCCAGTGCCGAGGTGAGGAGTTGACGCTCACCGCGGCGTAGGAGGCTCGACATAGACGGTTGCGAGATACCCATTTCTTCGGCCAGTTCTTCGGTACTGATCTGACGCGGGCTTTCGTAGTATCCTCGACCGATCGCCAGGGTGAGCGCCTCGTGTTGCCGGTCAGTTAGCCCATACTGAGATGACTCATCGTCTCCAGATGGATTCTGAGAGATGGAAATCAGTTCAACCTCGATTCCATACTCCTCACATCGAGTTTGCATCCCATTGAACGCATTGTAGTTCTGGAAGAGTTTCTTCTCATACCAGCCCTCTGGTGTGACGATCGTTGGTTCCATCTGGGTAGCGGTGAACCGTTCCGGTGCGAATGCTTCCGAGACGATATCCTCCAGTTCGATAGTGACCTGAAACACGTCTTTCCCGCTCGATCTTCCGAGTGCTGTCGTCTCAACCACTTCGTCGAATGCCAAGAGTTCGTCTTCAGAGACCTCCTCCATCGGCTCAAGATAGATGACGAACACGCGGGAATCGTGTTCGAGACAGAGTCCGTGTACGCACTCGAATTGATTCGACTCGAGCGACTCAGCGAGACTCACGAGTGGAAGCGATGCTGAGCTGATAAGGAACTCTGTGGTGACCGTCATAGGTCAGACGTTGGATCTGGGTACAATTAACGGTCTGGATTCGAAAGGGATAGTGGTCGTAATGAGTGAGTTCGGCATAGTTCCGGGGTTCCTCCCTCGGTGGTGTGATAGGCGACGCCCCGAATCGGTCACAAGTCATTCTCCGAAAGCCACAAATTGAACGAAACTCCAGCCTATGCATTGAGAGCACCGGTCTCAACTTATCTGGGGCCCGACGTCGAGACGACGCCTGGTTTCGCGGGCCTCTGACGTGTGATTTCAGCCTCACGAGTGAACAGGAACTCCTTCAGGTCACCCTTCGTTTGATCTTTCACGTCCCACTACCAGTGAGACTGCCGTTAGCCCGAGGTTCTCGATAGCGCGGTCGCTCGGAACGCTGCGCTGACCCGGAGCGCGGGCCAGTTATCCGATTCCAGCCGTCACTCCTGTCTGGGCCTGACTGTCTCGATGAATCCTCTCACATGTGTGTTGTTAGTCCATCGCGTTGCGTCCCCGATCAGCGAGACTGACCGAGAGCCGCCCATCACTGTGAACCGAAACGACGCACTCCGAGATGGGGAACTTGACAACTCCAGTCGAGGGTGTCGATGGTTCGTTGTCTCCGCCGAACAGCTGACTGAGCGCGAACGCGTGCGCCCGGTCGTATCGAGCGGCGACTGCCGAGCGGGCGTCGCCGGTGACGGTCGACACGGCGTCGGTGACAGCCTCGTAGAGCGGTGTCTCATCACCCCAGCGAGCGAGGTAGCGGCCGTGCGACGGTGCTGTCGATTCGTCAGCGGGTCGGGATTCATCGGTCATGGCTTGGTGAGGCGCTTCGATTTGCGCTACAGTACTTACTGAACGTTCGGTAAGGATTAATCTTTCGCCTCAGATTTCCCCGGAGAGCGGAGTCGATTCGTCCCACATGGGACTCTCGGGCGCACCGACTCTCTTCTCAGAACGACCTCTACTGGCTGTAATTCGTCGAATTTCAAGTAGCGGTCGATGATCCTCCGCTCGGTACGGCACACCACGCGTCGGACGAAGAATTTATACCTACCGAACGTTCATTTAGTAGTATGGCGCAGGTTTCGCTCCGAGACAATCCACTGCTCGCCGCGCTCTTGGGAACGGTGGTCACTGGACTCGGCCACCTGTATCTCCGGCGGTGGCTCAGAGCCATCGGATGGCTGGGAGGTTCCCTGGTCGTATCCGTGCTGTTCGTCCCCGAATCGACGATATCCGCCATGCGTTCGGGGACGCTCACCGATCTCGGTTCGATCCTTCCGATCGTTCTCGTCAGTGCCGCCAGCGCTCTCGATGCGTACCTCATCGCGAAGCGGAAACTCCAGACCGACGGCGACCGAGCTACCGATACTGTCGAGACATCAGGTGCCGACGAACCCCCGGCTTGTCCCGCCTGCGGAAAGCCATTCGACCCCGAGCTCGGATTCTGTCACTGGTGTACGACCGAGTTCGAGGTCGTGGACGCCGCCGAACTGGAGCGACTCGACGAGACCCACTCGAACGGACGATGACTACCGACTCACCCGAAACGACCTGGAGCACCGCCGAAGAAGAGATCATGGAGGCTACCTATCGAGCACTGCTCGAACACGGCTACGCCGGCCTGTCGATCTCCCGAATCGCCGACGAACTCGATAAATCGAACGCCGCCATCTACTATCACTACGACACGAAAGACGATCTTCTGGCGGCGTTTCTGGCGTTCGCTGTCGATAGATTCGAAGAGACAGTCGAGACAGAGACCGGCGACGAACCATCGGAGGACCTCGAGCACGTCACCGAGAAGCTCCTCCCACTGCAGCCCGACGCGGAACAACGGCAGCTCCAAGCGGTACTGGTCGGCCTCCGGTCACAGGCCGTGACGAACGAGGTGTTTCGCGAGCGATTCACGCTGATCGACGAGCGACTGGCAGCCACCATCCGGGATATCGTTGAACGCGGCATCGACGAGGGCACTTTCCGTGACGTCGACCCCTCGCGAGTTGCGGAACACATCTTAGCGACAGTCAACGGCGCGATGTACGCTCACACGACAACAGACCGCAAAAGCGCCACGGCGGCAGCACGCGTCTCGCTCGCCTCGTACATCGACTCGGAACTGAGGAGGCGCTCGTGAGCCGGCGTGGTACCTCCGGCTCGCGCTTCGACCGCGGCTCGTCTCGGTTGTCGGCGCGATACTCGGACCAGCCAGGCAGTTATCCACTTTACGCCACAATGATACGAGACAGTAAACGACAGCTGATCGTCGACAAGCAACCGGAGGTCCGACGGTAATGGGCCTGTTCAGCCGTATCGGTTCGTTGTTCAAGGGCCCGGAGGATTTCGACCTCACATCGGGTGGCATCGCCAAGCCACTGTTTTTCCTCTCGATGCCGATCGTGGTCACGAACCTCTTTCAGACCGCGTACAATCTGGCGGACACGTTCTGGCTGGGACAGTACAGCACGGACGCGCTCGCGGCGATCAGCTTCGCGTTCCCGATGGTGTTCCTGCTCATCTCTCTCGGAATGGGGATTTCAGTCGCAGGGAGTGTTCTCGTCGCCCAGTTCACCGGCGCCGACGAAGAGCGCGAAGCCGAGTACGCAGCGTCTCAAACCGTGACGTTCGCGATCATCGCGTCGGTCGTCCTCGGCGTCGTCGGATACTTCGCCGTCGAAAATTTCCTCGGAGTGATGGGCGCGTCCGAGGCCGTGCTTCCGCTGGCGACGAGTTACATGGAGGTCATCTCACTCGGGCTGCTGTTCATGTTCGGGTTTGCGGTCTTCATCGCGCTGATGCGGGGATACGGAGATACCATCACGCCGATGCTCGTGATGTTCGGGTCGGTCGTCCTCAACATCGTCATCGACCCGTTCCTGATCTTCGGGTTTGAGAACAACCCGGTTTTCGAGATGATCGGGCTTGGCGGCCTCGAATCCACGCTTTTCGCCGCGACCGGCTATACCGGCTCCGGTATCACTGGTGCAGCCCTCGCAACTGTCTTTTCCCGCGGGCTCGCGCTGGTCGTCGGCCTCGCGGTCATGTTCCGCGGGACGCGTGGTGTCCAGATCCACATCCGTGACATGGTTCCGGACCTCTCCTACCTGCGGCGCCTCGTTCGGATCGGATTCCCTGCTTCGATCGAGGGGATGGGCCGAGCGCTGTCGATGAACCTGCTGCTGTTCATCGTCGCGTTCTTCCCCGACGCGGTCGTCGCGGCGTACGGCATCGGAACGCGAGTGTTTTCGGTTATTTTCCTCCCTGCCATCGCGATCGCGCGGGGGGTAGAAACGATGACCGGGCAAAACATGGGTGCTGACAAACCGGACCGCGTCGAACAGACGGCGGGGCTGGCGGCAAAAGTGCTCTTCGGCATCCTCACAGCCGCGGGAGCCCTGGTCTTCTTCGTCGCCGCACCTATCGCCGACGTGTTCACAACCAATCCCGAGGTGGTCGACATCACCGCGCAGTTCCTCCGCTACGTCGCGCTGACGTTCGGGTTCATCGGTATTACGCGGGCCTACACGGGCAGCTTCCGAGGCGCTGGCAAGACGCTCACCGCGGCGGCTATCTCCGTGCTGATGCTCGGGATCATTCGATTCCCCGTCGCGTGGATTGCCTCCGGACCGCTGGGCGAGCGTGGGATCTGGCTGTCGTTTGCCGTCTCGAACATCGCTGGGGCGGTCATCGCATACGTGTGGTACCGACGGGGTACGTGGCGCGAGAGCAATCTCACGGAATCGAGCCACGACATCGACGAGACGAGTGCCGAGAGCGCAACAGGTGACGACTGAAACCGATGAGCGCATCTGATCGTCTCGGCCCGTCGGCGATAGAGCGTCAGATCGGGGCAGTCCTCGGCGACACGGACAGAGTCGGTCTGCCGCTTGTCCGTACTGTACTCCGGGAATCTCGGGATAGGTGGTACGGACAACTGACGGTGAGCGTGTTCGATTCACTGTCGGAGCGCACCGATCGCGAGGACGTCCTTCCTGCCGCCGCAGCGATCGAACTACTCAGGGAGTCCGTTCGTCTCCGGAGTCGGTTGCTCGTCACCCTCACGGACAAACACGCCCACTCGCTCACACTGGAGCCGACAGCAGCGCTGCTGGCCGGGGATTATCTGTATACGGCGGCGTTCTCGTCACTCCGTTCAGTACCCGACGCTCGCTCGGGCGACTGTCTCGAGATACTGACGGGTGTTCTCGAAACGGTCACAGAAACATTTGCTCGCACCTACGCGCCGGCTACGTCGGTCGAGCACGAGAAAGCGGCGTTCCTCGACGAGACGGCGGGACGTCTCGGTGAAGGGGCTGCCGTCCTCGGAGGGACACTCGCTGGTCTCGACGAGCCGAATCTCCGGCACCTCGAGCGACTCGGACGGGAACTCAGCGTCGTACGACAGATCCGTCTCATCCTCGATGTGGACCCGAGCGAAGCGATGGTCGTTCCACCCACGCTCGACCACGGACACCTCGGTGCGCTTGCCGACCGACGTCGAGATTACGCCATGCAAGCTCTCGACACGCTGTCAGAGACTGTAGACGTGACGCGTCTGCGGGCGTTTGCCGAAGCTACGACAACGATACAGGACGCGGCGGGCTCAGTCACCGATGATGACGCACTCGAGTAACAGCTGGACGTCTGATAGATTCATCGTGATAGTATCCGAGATTCCTTGGACAGCGGCTCTATCGGTCGTCCGGTAGCAAGAGGTTCCCCCACGAGCGGCTTCGCGGAGTGCGCGTACGTATCAGTAATGTTGATACACACGGAACCGCAGAGTTCTCTACGCGTCAACTCTCCACTCACCAATGTACACGATCGCAGATTTACCGATCGACAATCAGCTCCGGACCGTCGAATACGATCTCGGGCTTGAATCGGCGCTTCGTCGGATGTCTGAAAGTAGCTACACGCAGATCGGCGTCGAGCGTGACGGCGAATTAGTCGGAATCGTCACCTATCGGTCAGTCGTCCGGACGCTCCTCGCGTTCCAGCAGCTGGAGGTCGGGCACAAAACACTCGACAAGATATCGGTCGGGGCAGCAGTCGAAGACGCGCACACGATCAGCGAGGACGAGAACATTCTCGCGATATTCGATGCACTCGCTGAGCACACGTATATCGTGGTCGATCGAGACGACGAGTGGCGTATTCTGACTGACTACGACCTACTAACGCAGCTGAAACAGATGCTCGAGCCGTTTTTGCTGATCGAGTCGATCGAGATGCAGTTGCGGGAGATCTTCACACGAGTGTTCGGTGATTCGTTGTCGGAGCAGTTGGCAGAGACGTTCGACGATGACCATCCACTGCCCACGCCGGCGTCGGTCGAACACTGTAGCTACGCCCATTATGCCCAATTTATCTCTATTCACTGGGAAAAATTTGAATCACTCTTCGACGACCAACAGGACGTGATCCGTGAGTTAGTGCTCGAAATCGGAGATATGCGAAATCGGATCTTCCACTTTCGAGTCGACGACCCAGAGGAGTTTGACCGGGACCTGCTGCGTTTCGGCCAATCGTACTTCTCTTCGGTGTAAGTGCTGACCAATCAGGGCCATTCGTTCGATCAGCGGAGCTCCAACCTGAGGAGCCTCTATCGAGTTGAGCGGCCTCGACGACTCTCGGATCTCGGAAGTTGGGATTACAGCGGGTTTCGCGGGGACCTGATGCGTCGGTTCGGACGGCGCCGAACTCGTGAACTGATTGACTCGATAGCCGCTACCGGAGCCTGCAACTCTTTTTTATGTACTGGTCGTATCTATGGTGATGGAAGACGGAATGACTTCTGAAGGGGACGATACGCACGGGGCTAACTGGTATCGGACGCTCGTCGAGGAAGTGAACGATCTTGCAACAGTCGTCGATACTGACGGGGAGATAACCTACGTCAGTCCAGCCGTCACACGCATTCTCGGCTACGAGCCCGACGAACTGATCGGCCACGAGGGGTACGAGTTCGTCCATCCCGACGACCGGGAGCGAAACGCCGAAGCGGTCGAGGCCGTCCTCTCGAACCCGTCCGAATCCGAGACTGTCGAAGTCCGGTTCAAGCATGCCGACGGATCGTGGCGCTGGATCGAAGCCACGATGCGGAATCGACTCGACGACGGTCTCATCGATGGGATTCTCCTCAGCAGCCGAGACGTCACCGAGCGGAAAGAGTTCCAGATCGGAGTCCGGGAACTCGCCGAAGAGTACGAAGCCGTTCTGAACAACGTGGAGGACGCGATCTTTCTGATGAACGTTACAGGGGATGACGAGGACATCAGATTCGAATTCGAACGGCTCAGTCCGTCGTACGAGCGACAAACCGGGATAACGACCGAAGAAGTGCAAGGCCGAACGCCACGGGACGTGTTCGGTGACGAGCAGGGCGCGGACCTCGAAGCGAACTACCACCGCTGTATCAACGCCGGTGAAACAATTTCGTACCAGGAGGAACTACGGGTCGAAGAGGAGGCGCGATTCTGGCAAACGAAGCTCGCGCCGGTCGTCACCGAGGAAGGGGTAACCCGCCTCATCGGGGTCACTCGGAACGTCACCGACCGCGTCGAACGGGAGCGACAGTTACGTCAGCAAAACGAGCGACTCGACGAGTTTGCGAGTGTTATCTCTCACGACTTGCGTAACCCGCTCAACGTCGCAAAGGGTCGTGCGGCGCTCCTAGCCGAGCAAGCGGAGAGCGAGCATCTCGATTCGCTCCTCCGAGCGCTCGATCGGATGGAAGCGATCGTCGAGGACACGCTGACGCTCGCTCGCCAGGGCGACACGATAAGCGAAACGGAGTCGATCAGTTTGACCGACCTCGTCGGGAAGTGCTGGGCCACAGTGGACACGGACGCTGCGACCATCGAAATCGTCGACGAGATGACGTTCGAGAGCGACCCCGACCGGTTACAGCACGTGTTCGAAAATCTGTTCCGGAACGCCGTCGAACACGGTGGATCCGACGTGACCGTTCGGGTCGGCCGTCACGGCGAACAGGGAATCTACGTCGAAGACGATGGGCCAGGAATCCCGGCGGACGAGCGGGAAACCGTGCTCGAACCGGGCCATTCGTCGGCTCGTGGTGGCACTGGGTTCGGCTTGACCATCGTAAAACGGATCGTGGAAGCTCACGGCTGGGAGTTGGCAGTCACTGAGGGCACAGATGGCGGCGCACGGTTCGAGTTCGAGATGGGAGACTAAGGGACCGATACTGGGTAGATCTCGTCCAGCGTTCGTGCAGTGAGGCCGCCAATTCCGACGTCTGTCGGAGTCGCCGGTCCGGTCGGGCCGTTCTCGGGTACGCCGAATTCGTCGCAGCTACGGCGGAACTGACACCGGGCGCGCGACCGTTCGGTGACGCCGCCGGTCAGTCGATTTCGCCCTCACCGCCCGGCGTATCCGCCGCTTCGACGGGGTCGGGTGTGTCGCGGTCGACAGTCACCCGGACCGTCTGGATGCGGGTGTCATCGACCTGTTCGGCCCGGAGCGTCACGTTCTCGTAGTCGAACGCCTCGCCTTGCTCGACGAGGCGGCCCGCGCGGTTGAACAGGAACCCCGCGATGCTCTCGAACTCTTCGCCCTCCGGGAGCACGATGTCGAGCGCCTCGTTGACCTCTTCGATGTTGACCGAGCCGTCCACGACGACGGTGTCATCGTCGGAGAACTCGATGGGGTGGTCCTCGTCGCCGACCAGGATCTCGCCGACGATCTCCTCGGTCATGTCTTCCATCGTGATGAGCCCCTCGGTGGCGCCGAACTCGTCGATGACGACGACCATGTGCATCCGGTTCTCGCGCATCTCCGAGAGGAGGTCGTCGACGTTCTTCGACTCGGGGACGTGGAGCGTCGGGCTGATCGCGTCCGCCACTTCGAGGTCGGCGAACGTGTCGTAGTCTGATTCGCGGAGCTCGCGGATGTCGAACACGCCGGTCACGTTGTCCAGCGACCCCTCGTAGACCGGCAGGCGGGCGTGTCCCGACTCGATGCATTTCCTGAGGGCCGCCTTGACGGTCGCGTCCTCGGGGATGGTCACCATGTCGAGACGGGGCGTCATCACTTCCTTGGCGGTCGCGTTCGTGAACCGGAGTGTCCGCTGGATCATCTCTCGTTCGTCCTCGTCGAGGACGCCCTCGCGCTCGCCCGTCTTGACCATGTTCCGGATCTCCTCGCGAGTGACGTAGGTCTCCTCGATGGACGCGCTGCCGCCGGTGACCTTGTTGACGACGCTCGTCAGGTAGTAGAATAGGGTGATGAGCGGCCACAGCACTTTCTCGACGATCTTCAACCCTCTGGCGACGCGCCGCGCGTGCAGTTCGGTGTTCTCGACGGCGTAGGACTTGGGCGCGCTCTCGCCGAAGATCAGGACCAGCGACGTGATACCGAGCGACGAGACGAGCACCGCCGTCCCCGGGTCGAAATAGAAGCCGACGAGCGTCGTCGAGACCGAGGACATCGTGATGTTGACCATGTTGTTCCCGACGAGGATCGTCACGAGCAGGCGGTGGGGGTCTTCCTTGAGCGACTTGACCGCCTGGGCGCCGCGCTTGCCCTCCTCCACCATCGCGTCGATCTGGTGGGTCGGCAGCGAGAACAGCGCGATCTCCGACGACGAGAAGAAGCCCGACCCCATGAGCAACAGCAGAATCAGACCGATACCGATCGCAGTGACCTGTAACTGGCCCAGTTCGACACCGACGACCGGGACGGTGAACTGTGCGAGAGCGGCACCGAACGCTGTCGGAAGCCCGGATACGCCCATAATATCGAACATACGTAGCGGAACGATTAATCCTTGTGTCCTGGGAGCGGGATCCGCGGCGAACGCCGCTCACGACCCCTTCGAATGCGGCCAGCGACTGCGGGTCCGTCACAGCACGCGGAACACCCGGATCGTGTCGCGGCTGGTCGGCTCACACAGCAGTTGCGCACACCCCAGGTCGGTGAACACGGCCTTCCAGTTGCGGTGATACAGCGGGAACTCGTCGTCGACCTGGCTCACTTCGGCCTCGCCGCGGCCGCGCTCGGGGCTGTTGCCCTCGTTTTCGGCGGTGACCAGCAAGTCGTCGGTGACTCGCGTCAGTTCCTCGAAGACCCACTCGTCGTCTGGGTGGATGTGCTGGAGCGTCTCGACGGAGTAGACGGCGTCGAAGGCGGCGTCGTCGTACTCGGGGAGCAGGTCCTCGACCGCGCCGGTCCGGAAGCTGCCCGTCTCGGCCAGTCGGGGGTAGCGGTCGGCCATCACGTCGAACGAGTCGGCGTTGATGTCGACGCCGGCGAGGTTCTCGAACCCCCGGTCGCGCAGGTGGGCGAGGTGGCGGCCGGAACCGCAGCCGATTTCGAGGATCGCCGCGCCATCGTCGAGGTAGTAGTCGAAGGCGTCGGCGAGCGTCTCGCTGACCTCGTTGGGACCGATCTCGGCGTAGTACTCCGGGGAGTACTCCGCCGACCGGTCCGCCCACCCCCGTCTGTTGTCCTCCGGGTCCATAGCGGGGACTGTGTCGGCATCGCAAGTAAACGCCATCGATGCTGTCCGGGTGACGAGCACTCCCTTCGCAGCGTCGCAGTCCGGTCGCTCCGTAACGAACGGGGAACGAGGCGACACGGGGCTGACTACGTGTCGAAATCTCTCGTCCCCACATCGAGGTACGGCCCCCGCACTCAAGAGTGGTCACGTTCACGCGGATCGTCACTGTTCGCCCGGCGGCGGTTCGGTGTTCCCGCGTCGGCGGTGACCATCGCCTCGAAGCGGTCCAGCCCCGTCTCCAGCCGTTCGAGGCCGTTCGCGAAGCTCAGCCTGAGGTGGCCCGCGCCGCCGGCGCCGAACGCCGACCCCGGTGCGGTCACGACGCCGTGGTCGGTGAGCAGTCGCGTCGCGATCTCCGTGTCGGATCCCGCGAGCGCGCTCACGTCGACGAACGCGTAGAAGGCACCTTCGGGCGGGGCGACCGAGACGCCGTCGATATCGGCGATCCGGTCGAGGACGTATTCGCGGCGGTCGGCGAAGGCCTCGCGCATCCGCTCGACGGGCTCGCGCTGGCCGGTCAGCGCCGCGAGCGCGGCGTGCTGGGCGGGCGTGTTGACACAGGAGGTCGTGTGCTCGCGGATCTTCGTCACCTGGCCGACCACGTCGTCGGGACCGGCGAGCCAGCCGACCCGCCAGCCGGTCATCGCGTAGGCCTTCGAGACGGAGCCAATGGTAAGCACCCACGACTCGCGGCCGAACCGGTCGGCGACGGCCGCGGTCCTGGGCGGGCGTTCGGCGTAGGTCAACTCGCGGTACACCTCGTCGGCGAGGACGTACGCGCCGTGGTCGGCCGCCGCGGTGACGACGCGTTCGACCGCTCGCTCCGGGAACACCCGGCCAGTCGGGTTCGAAGGCGAGGTGAGCAGGACCGCGGCGGTGTCGGGACCGATCGCGTCGACGATCCGGTCGGGGTCAGGTGCGAACCCCGCCTCGGCGGGCATTGGCACCTCGACGGGCGTCGCGTCCGCGAGCTTCGCCTGTGAGATGGGGTTGGGCCACGCCGGCGTCGGAACCACGACGTCGTCGCCGGGGTCGGCGACCGCGTGGATCGCCAGATGCAGCGCTTCGACGCCGCCGGTCGTGACGACGACCGCCGACTCCGGGTCGGGTCGCGGTCCGCCGTCGCGAGCGAGGGCGTCGGCCACTGCGGTCCTGAGTTCGGCGATACCGGCGTTGGCGGTGTAGTTCGTCCGCCCATCCCTCGCGGCCTCAGCCGCCGCCTCGACGACGTGCTCAGGCGTGTCGAAGTCCGGTTCGCCGAACTCCAGGTGGACGAGGTCGCCGTCCTGCTCGGCGGCCAGGTCGAACATCTCGCGGATCCCCTGTGGCTCGACCGCTCGAACCCGCTCGGAGACGCGCGAGGCGTCGGGACCGGTGTCGGCGCGCTCTGTCATCGACCGGATCCACCGCCGTGAGCGGCAAGTACGTTGGGATGCGCGCGGTGTCGGACCGCCGGACCCGACCGCACCGCGGCCCCTTCGCGACCGGGTCGGTCCCACCGGCGCACTTAAATCACCCAGTATCCCCGTGGCAACGCCGAACGGTCCAGGGCGCCGAGGATCGAGTATGAGTCAGACGACGCAGGACGCGCCGCTCGCACCGAAGCGCTCGGGTGTCCCGGTGATCGGGAGCGCTGTCGCGTTCGCTCGCGACCCCTACGCCCTCTACGAGGACATCGCGAGTCACGGCGACGTGGTGCGGTTCTCGCTGGGGAGCTACGACATGGCGACGGTCCTCCACCCCGACGGTATCGAACAGGTGCTCGTCGACGACTTCGATCGCTTCGACAAGCCCGGGGCCGCGGCGAGCGGCGCGGACGTGCTCGCCGACGGGCTGCTCCTCTCGGACGGCGAGCAGTGGCACCGCCAGCGCACGGGGCTCCAGCCGCTGTTCTACCGCGAGCGGATCGAGACCTACGCCGACACGATGGCGACCTACGCGGCCGCCGCGGCCGACGAGTGGGCCGCCGCCGACGCCGTCGACCTGGGTGAGGCGACCTCGACGTACACCCTTCGCGTGCTCGGGAAGACGCTGTTCGGGATCGACACCGACGAGTACCGCGAGGCGGTGCGAGCCGGCGCCGAGGCCATCCTCGAACGCACCAGTCAGAATCCCGTCGCCATGGACATCCCCCAGTGGCTTCCCACGCCGTCGAACCGCCGCTACGAGCGGGGTATCGACCGGCTCGACGGCGTCGTCGCGGATCTGCTGGCCGAACGTGACTCCGGGTCCGACCGCGACGACCTGCTCTCGCTGCTCGTCGACATGCGGAGCGACGGCGAACTGGACGAGGCGGAGATCAGGAGTCAGCTCGTCACCTTCCTGTTCGCCGGCCACGAGACGACCGCGACCGCGCTGACCTGGGCGCTCGCCGAACTGGGTCGGAACCCCGGCGTCGCTCGGCGCCTCCGCGCGGAGGTCGACGCCGTCCTCGACGGCGGATGTGCGACGCCCGCTGACCTGCCCGCCCTGACCTACACCGAGCAGATCGTCCGGGAGACGCTGCGTCGGTATCCGTCCGCGTCGGCGGTCTTCCGTGAGACCGACGAGGCAGTCACCGTCGACGGCTACCGCATCCCGGCGGACACGTTCCTCACCCTGCCGCAGTTTCACGTCCACACCGACGAGCGCTGGTGGGACGACCCCATGGAGTTCGATCCGAGCCGCTGGGACGACATCACCGAGCCGCCGGGCGACCGCCCGGAGTACGCGTACTTCCCGTTCGGTGGCGGCCCGCGCCACTGTATCGGGATGCGATTCGCGCGCATGGAACTGCAACTGGCGCTCGCGACGGTCGCCAAGCGGTGTCGGATCGTCGACGCGCCCGACGAGGTCGAAGCCGCCGTCGGCTCGACCGTCCATCCCGCCGATCCCGTCGAGGTGACGTTCCAACGGCGGACGTGAGAGTAGCCGGACCGGTCTGGCCGCTCAGTACGTCTCGACGGGGACGCCGAGAGTCGTACAGCGCGAACTGCTACCCAGGTACAGCGGACGCGGACGATACCGGGACGCGCTGAACGGATGCCGTGTGGACGCTACCCGCTACGTCCAGCCGTAGCCCCACTCCTCCAGTTTCGCGAGCACGAGTTCGGGGTTCTCCTGGGCGGCGGCCATCGCCGCCTCGGTCACGTCGGTCTTGTAGACGTCCTCGCCGAGTTCGGCCTCCATCTCGGCGACGAGGTCGTCGATCCCCGACTCGACGTGGTCGCGCAGGAAGACCGGCCGCTGGGTCCGCCCGTCCTTGACGCCGTCGCGAGCGTGGATGTACGGGAGCGACCCGCGTTGCACGCGCCGCGCCGACTCTCGACCGCTCGCGTCGGCGTCCGTCCCTGCTCGGGCCGACTGCTCGCTGTCGCGTCCGGTCGGCACCTCCTCGGTCGCGCGGGTCGGTTCGATTCCCTCATCTGGTCCGGTATCCTCGTCGGTTCGGGACCCTTCGTCGACCTTCTCGGTATCGGTGCCGCCGTCGTCGCCTCCGGTCGGTTCATCGGCGAACGGGTCGTCGGCCGATCCCTGCTTCATGCTTCCACCGCCCGCGTCTCCCGGATGCGCTCGGCGAGCCGTTCGATCTTCTCGATGGTCTCCAGTTCGTGGTCGCGCTCGCGCTCGCGGTACTCCTCGATATAGCGAAATGCGGTACATTGCTCCGCCCAGCAGCCCTCAAGCAGCGACGAGCGCTCGCGGAGTCGGATGGGGATCTCCCAGCCGTCCGCTTCGATCGCCTCCAGAAAGCGGTCCTGGTCGTTCATCCCCTTGTAGCGGTTGGGGACGACGCCGAGCACGCCCACTTCGATCCCCAGTTGGTCTTCGAGGCCGCCGACGAGCTGGTCGAGCCCCTGGACGGACTCGTAGCCCTTCCCGCTGGGTTCGAACGGGATCACGAGATGGCGGGTCGCGTGGATCGCGTTGTGGAGTTTGATGTCGGCGGTCGCCGGCGGGTCGACGATGAGCGTGTCGTATCGTTCGTGGATCCCCGCCTCTCGGAGCACGCGCAGGAGCTGTTTGTTCGGGTTCCACGACTCCCCGAAGTCAGCGGCCTCCTCCTCGCGCCGTCGCAGGTGTTTCGACGCGTACTCGAGGATGTTGTGCGAGGGGACGACGTCGATCCCCTCGCTCGTCCTGATCAGGTTCGCGAAGTCGTCGCGCGGGCGGTCGATCATGTGTCGCAGCAGGCTGTCGGCCTGGTCGTCGTCGCGGTCGTCGGCCACGTCGAGCAGATACGACAGCGACGCTTCCTGCGTGTCGAAGTCGACGACGAGCACGTCCCGACCCGCTCGCTCTTCCGCCTTCGCGAGGTTCGCCGCCAGCGTCGTCTTCCCGACGCCGCCCGCCTCCGAGTACACCGTGTAAGCCAGCATACTCGACCCATCGTCCCGATCAGCTATAAAACTCAGTCAGACGGTATAGCTAATCGGCTTAGCTGAGTGGATAAGCTAACCCACACACGGTCTCGATTGCGACTGTTCGAAGGGTTTCGCAAACGGGACACAGAGACGGTCTTACACCAATTACCGTGGATCGGAGACGGACTGTCGGCGATGCATCAGTGTCGTAGAGAGCCCCGCAACCCCAATTGGCTTAGCTATGTAGCTTAGTTGATCGGCTTAGACAACTGGCTCAGCTACTTCGATCATCTAATTGACCTCGCGTATCGATCCAGCTACGTCGAAACGCTGGGCCGGATAGCGATGCTGGATGGCTGGCATGCAGCAGTCCGAGTGACCAGACTGCTCGCTCTCTCGACCGGCGGCACTGGCCGACGAGTCAGGTCACGGAGCTCGGCCGCCCACCGGAAATCCGGTGTGAGTAGACGGGAACGTCACCGGGGGCTGAGTTCGATCACCTTTTTGGGCTTCTGACGCGCCCGGAGAACCCTGGTCGTCCCTGTACGAACCGAAATCATACAGTACTCTGTATGAGTTCTAAAATGATAGTTCTCGCGGAAATCGGTAGTGCGAGACGCCAGCCGCTGGGCGGTGTCTCACGGTTCTATCTACAGAATCCCCTGTAACGCTCTTCTCGAATTGGTTCCGGTGACATCCACGGTGGATGATCAGCCGGTCGACTCGGATGTGCCCCCACTCGCCGGACAACGAGCGTCTACTGGACGTTCGTCCCCGGAAAGCCAATCGAAAGGTGTGCTACAGTGAGATCCGCGACGTTTGGGTCGCGAGACGATTTCCTACGTAGGTATTATTATAAGAGTAGGTAAAAAATCGTTTATATAGGAATAAATATAATAGTGGCCGTCGAGAGATGTTCGCGGCGTCGAACGGAGTCGCGGTGGTCAGCAGTTCCCGTCGTACCACTCGGAAGAGTCGAGGGCCATGTTGCTGAACCGGTCTCGGCTCGACGGTAGTGTTCGCGCGCGGTCGTTCGCCGCTACGCCAGACGTACGCCTTGCCAGCGAGCGCCTCCCGATGGGCGGACACCGGCGCGCACAGTTCATCGGCGCGGTTGGGACCGCAACGCCGAAAGCGCGCGTCGAACGGTCGTTCGTATCGGCTGCGACGCGTTCGGACCGTAGCCGCGTGGAGACGGCGGATCCAGAAGGGAGGCGCTTATTCTTCGCTCTCACATTCGGGGAGATGCACGATCTCGACGGCAGCGTCGCGGGTGTCGATGTGCCCTCCTGACGCGGCCACGATGGCGTCCGTCCCGTCCGGTAGTCCGCGCCCGCTGCGTGCCGGACGAGTCGACGCGGTCAGTACCGTGAAGCCCTCGCACCGCGTAGACGTCGAAACGGACGAAGACCGACGCTCAGCACCGGATTCGCTTACAAATATATCACTGTAAGTCTATCTGTGGCTGGCCGTCGCACGATCGAGCGCGTCACCTCCCGGACGCGGTCGTCGACTAGTGACCGCCCTCGCCGTGGCGCGCGATCGCGACGGGATACGGTGGGTCGCGGTCGTCGAAAGGGAGAGCGGACCGAGTCGGCGGTAGAAGATGTTTTGAGCGCCCGGGTCGAGGTCACGAGCATGTTCTCGAACAGGGAGGCGCTCGCGACCGACGCGGACCGGGCGGCCGCGCTTGACTGCATCGAGGCGGCGATCGACGCGGGGTCCCCCGAGTCGGCGACGCGGTCGGCGGTCGACCTGGACGAGCGGACGCTCACGGTCGATGACTCGACGTACGACCTGGACGAGTACGACGAGGTGGTCGTCGTCGGTGCCGGGAAGGCCGCCGGTGGCGTCGCCCGCGAACTCGAATCGATCCTCGGGGACGCGATCTCTGGAGGTGTCGTCGTCACGAAACAGTCGGCCGAGACCGAGCGAATTCGCTCGGCCGTCGGCGACCACCCGCTGCCGAGCGAGCGGAGCGCCGACGCGACGGGCGACCTCGTCGAGACCGTCCGGAACGCCGACGAGCGGACGCTCGTTTTGTTCGTGCTGACCGGCGGCGCGAGCGCGCTCCTGGCGTCGCCCGCGGGGCCCCTGACCGTCGAGGACCTGCGGGAAGCCACGGAAGCGCTCCTGTCGAGCGGCGTCCCGATCGACGGGACCAACGCGGTGCGCAAGCACTGCTCGGCGGTCAAAGGCGGCCGACTCGCTCGCGAGACGGCGCCAGCGACCGTCTGCGGACTGGTGCTCTCGGACGTGGTCGGCAACGACCGCTCGACGATCGGGAGCGGGCCGACCGTGCCCGACGAGACGACGTTCGCCGACGCGCTCGGCGTCATCGACCGGTACGACGTGGCCGTCCCGGAGGCCGTCCGCGAGCACCTCCGGAACGAATCCGGCGGGGAGACGCCGGATTCGACGGACCCGGCGTTCGACCGGGTCGACCACCACCTGATCGCCGACAACGCGACCGCACTGGCGGGCGCGTCCGAGGCCGCCGAATCGGCGGGGTACGAACCCCTGGTGCTCACCTCGCGGCTGCGCGGCGAGGCGAGCGAAGTCGCGAAGTCGCTCGTCTCCATGGGCGCGGAAGCCGCGGCGACTGGCGACCCCGTCGAGCCGCCGGCGGTGCTGCTGGCCGGCGGGGAGTGTACGGTCACGATCGACGGCGAGGGCGGGTCCGGCGGCCCGAACCAGGAACTCGCGCTCTCGGCGGCCCTGGAGGGAGAACCGGTCGTGCTCGGGGCGGTCGACACCGACGGCGAGGACGGGAGTTCCGCCGCCGCCGGAGCCCTCGTCGACGGTTCGACGGTGAGCGATGGCGACAGCGAGCGCGCCGCCGACTATCTGGACGCCAACGACGCTGGGACCTACCTCACCGAGATCGGAGCGACAGTCGAGACGGGGCCAACAGGGACGAACGTCAACGACGTGGTCGTGCTGGTCGTCGGCGAGCGGTCGTCCTGACCGGCGTCCAGTCTCGGCGACGGAGGGGATCTCCCCGGGTCAGACCGTGATGGTCTCGGCGGCCTCGCGGTCCGTTGAACTCCTCGGGCTTCTCCTGAGGGTCGGTATGGTCGACGAACACGTCCGTCGCGCCCGGCTGACGGAGATACCGCAGTCGCCGGTCCGAGAGATTCCAGGTATCTCTCCGACGCGCGGCGTGGCGGGGGCGTCGTTCAGACACTCGTCTCGCGCTGCCCTCTCGAAAGAGGACCCGCTTCCGGGGCGGGACAGACGCAGGATGGTGGAACCGAAGACCGGCCCGCCGGTCGTCGCTACTCCGCGACGACGGGGTTTTCGAGCGTGCCGATGCCCTCGATCTCGGCCTCACAGGTGTTGCCGGGTTCGAGTAGCTCGGGTGGCTCGCGGAAGATGCCGACGCCGCCGGGGGTCCCGGTCGTGACCACGTCGCCGGGTTCGAGCGTCACGTCCGCGCTGATGTAGGCGACCAGCTCGTGGACGTCGAAGATGAACTGCTCGGTGTTCGAGGACTGTTTGGTCTCACCGTCGACTCGCAGTTCCACGTCGACGGCGTTGGGGTCGAACGCCTCGCCGGCGACGAGCGTCGGACCCATCGGCGCGAAGGTGTCGTAGCTCTTCCCGCGGAAGAACTGGCCGTCGGACATCTGTGCGTCGCGGCCGCTCACGTCGTTGAGCACGGTGTAGCCGGCGACGACGTCGTCGACTTCGTCCTCGTCGACGTCGGTCGCCCGGCGGCCGATCACGGCGGCGAGTTCGACCTCGTAGTCGACCTGTTCGCCGCCGGGGTGGACGATGGGGCTGCCGGGGTTCGTGACCGCCGTCGAAGCCTTCGAGAACAGCAGCGGCACGTCCGGTACTTCCTCGTCCTGCTCCTCGGCGTGGTCGTGGTAGTTGAGCCCCGCACAGACGATCTTGCCCGGGTTCGGGACCGGCGCCAGCGGGTCGACCGCGTCGGGGTCGACGACCGGGAGCGCCCCGTCGTCGACCTGGCGTTCCAGTCGGTCGAGGTAGTGCTGGTTCGTCAGGTCCTGATACGACGGCTCGCCGGCCGGACTCGCGGCGAGCGCGTGGACGCCCGCGCCCGTCTGGACGCCCCAGGCGGGACCGCTTCCGTCGGAATATCGAACGAATTGCATCGATCGGGAGCGGAACGCACTCTCACTTAAATTGGCCGATCGGAACGGCTGGCGCCGGGAGGCGAACAGTGCGCCGCGGGCGTCACGGATATCTTTATCACCGAACCCGCACACCGTGAGCGTATGGATTCGGACCTATCGAGGGGCTCGCTCGCGGTCCCGGAGGAAGCGATCAGTGAGGCCTGCGGCGAGACGCCCCTGCCGGAGCTGGGCGTGATCGAGCAGGGCTGGGAGACCGACCCGATACCGACCGAGCAGGTCGCAAAGCGCGCCGGCGCGGCGTTCGCGTCGCTCCCACTCGACGAGGTGCCCGACGGCGGGGAGATCGCCGTCGGCGCGGGGAGTCGCGGCATCGCGAACCTCGCCGAGATCGTCAGCGGCGTCGTGGCCGAGGCACGGGAGCGAGGGTACGAGCCGTTCGTCTTCCCGGCGATGGGGAGCCACGGCGGCGCGACCGCCGAGGGTCAGCGGGAGATGCTGTCCGAGTTGGGCGTCGACGAGGCGACCGTCGGCTGCGAGATCCGCTCCAGCATGGACACCGTCGAAGTCGGTCGGACCGAAGACCGCGACGTGCCGGTCGTGGCCGACGCCAACGCGGTCGCCGCCGACGCCATCGTGCCGATCAACCGCGTGAAACCGCACACCGACTTCGATGGGACCGTCGAGAGCGGGCTCTCGAAGATGCTCGTCATCGGCATGGGGAAACAGCGCGGCGCCAAGACCGCCCACGACTGGGCCGTCGACTGGTCGCTGCGGAACATGATCCCCGAGATCACCGAGCGACTGCTCGACGAACTCCCCGTCGTCGGCGGCGTCGCGATCCTCGAAGACCAGCGCGACGACACCGCGCTGCTGGAGGGCGTCCCCCCGGCAGGCTTCCTCGACCGCGAGGCCGAACTGCTCGAACGGGCCTACGACGAGATGCCGACGCTGCCGTTCGACGACATCGACGTGCTCGTCCTCGACCGCCAGGGCAAGGACGTCAGCGGTCAGGGGATGGACACCAACGTCATCGGCCGCCGCCCGTTCGCAATCCAGGAGCCCGAGCCCGACAGACCCGACATCAAGCGGATCTACACCCGCGGGCTGACCGAGACGACCCACGGCAACGCGATGGGGATGGGGTCGGCCGACTTCGTCCACGCCGACCTGCTCGCGGAGGTCGAGATGCCGACGACGCTTATCAACGCGCTGACGGCGAGCACGACGCGCGGCGTCCGGTTGCCCCCCGCGGTCGAGACAGATCGGGCGGGTATGATCGCGGCGCTGTCGACCATCGGCATCGTCGACCCAGAGACCGTTCGGGTCGTCCGCGCGCCCGACACGATGCACCTACAGCGCCTCTACGTCTCGCCGGCGCTCGTCGACGAGGCCCGCGAGCGCGACGACCTCCGCGTCGTCGAAGAGCCGTCACCCATCGAGTTCGCGGACGGCGAGTTCGCGGCGCCGCCGGCCCACGAGGCCCTCGCCGACGAGTGAGTGAATACGGAAAACGCGACACCCCTCCGAGTCAGTCGTCGAGTTCGGCCATCTCGACGCGGCGGCCTTCCTCGTGCGAGAGATGGGCGGCTTCGGTGAGCTGGACGCCGCGGGCGCCGGCCGCGAAGTCCCACGGGAACGGCTCGTCGGCGACGACGTGACGGACGCCTCCCACTGGGTCTTGAACGCGTTCTCGAACTCGCGGTTGTTCGGCACGTCCGCCCAGTCCTCGATGAAGTCGCGGTCCTTCGGCGTGTCCGGGTTCCACTCGGGCTTGGGCGTGTTGGCGTGACCCTGGGTCTCACAGTCGCGCAGGCCGGCGACGGCGCTGCCGTCGGTCCCGTCGACCCGATCTCGAGGAGGTCGTCGTCGGTCGCCTCGTAAGACTCGACGGGAGCGCTCTCACCGCTGTGTGGTCCGGCTGCCGTGTTCGTATCCGGGAGCCACGATGCCCTCCCGGTAGCGCCGAACAACACGTACCGACCGGGAGCGGTCGGGTACTCGACCCGAACGGTGCGCCAATGCGGAGAGCGTGTGCGAGCTTGTTTAAACATACGTATTCTGTGAAGACGAGGAAAAGAACAATACCGTATAGTTTCTATTTCTGTCGTATTCGAATCGGGAGAATCGGTCGGAGTCAAATCCGGGGAGGGATTCGGAGATCGTCCGACACGATTACGAAGGCGTACATCGCATCGGGTTTCGCCGCGGAGATCCTCCCACTGTTCGAGGCCATACGGTCGATATGCCGGGAATCGCGCGCTGTATCCGTGAGTTGGGAGTGAAACCGACCTGGAGCGCTTCGCCGGGGAGAGAGCGAGACGTGCGAACGGATATCGACGCTGTATCGGGTTTGACGGTCGTTACAACCGTTTCTGTACTGGTCCGCCCTGGGAAGGAATCCGATCGATACGAGGTAGATCGGTGATCTGTCCCGCTGTCACGGCTGAATTTTCGTTCGAACCTCTCGCAGTCACTTGCCCGGTGACTGTCCCGGAAGTCACTGAAGACACCACAGTAATCCGTAAATCATTAGTATTCTTAATAGAAATAATTCGAATAGTTCGAACCCGATCGTCGGTAGTGTTCTCTATCTACTCCGCGAACTCGGCTCGTCCGAGCGGGCGTCGTTCTCCGTCCGGTAGGCCACTAGTGGTTCGTTTCTGGATAGCTGATGTGGATAATTCGACAGGAACTCACTACACCGACTTGGCCTATAATAGATAATGCATGTCTACAGAGACCGAACCGCAGGATCCGGCGGAGCGAAAGTCAGCGATCAGGACGCGCCACGAGCAGGCGGCGAGCGAGGTACTCCCGGACAACAGGGAGCTGTTCGTCGGTGGCGAATGGGTCCCAAGCGCGTCCGGGGAGACCTTCGAGACGGCGGACCCGACGACCGGCGAGACGCTCGCCGAGGTAGAAGCCGGCGGCGCCGAGGACATCGACCGGGCCGTCGCGGCCGCGTGGGAGGCCTACGAAGAGACGTACGCCGGGATGTCGACGGCCGAGCGCCAGGCGATGCTCGAGTCCATCGCCGATGTCGTCGAGGAACACAGCGAGGAGTTCGCACGCCTCGAGAGTCTGGACAACGGCAAACCGATCAGCGAGGCGCGTATCGACATGGGCCTCGTCGCCGACCACTTCCGGTACTTCGCCGGCATCGCCCGCGCCCACGAGGGGACGACGGTCGAGACCGACGACAGCAGGCACGTCCAGACGCTCCGCGAGCCCTACGGCGTCGTCGGGCAGATCATCCCGTGGAACTTCCCGCTGCTGATGGCGGCCTGGAAGCTCGGCCCCGCGCTGGCGGCCGGGAACACGGTCGTGCTCAAACCCGCGGAGGAGACGCCGATGACGATCCTGAAACTGATGGAACTCACCGAGGACGTGATCCCGGACGGCGTCGTGAACGTCGTCACCGGATTCGGCGCGGAAGCCGGCGCGCCCCTCGCCGAACACCCGGACATTCGCAAGCTCGCGTTCACCGGATCGACCGAGATCGGTCGGGAGGTGATGAAGAGCGCCGCGGACAGTATCACCGACCTCACCCTGGAGCTGGGCGGAAAGAGTCCGCTGGTCGTCTTCCCCGACGCGGACCTCGAACGGGCCGTCGAGACGACGATCACGGCCATCTTCTTCAACACCGGCGAGTGCTGCTGTGCCGGGTCGCGGCTGTTCGTCCACGAGGACGTGAAAGAGGAGTTCCTCGACGAGCTGGCGGCCAGGGCGGAGGAACTGACCGTCGACGACCCGCTGCTGGAGTCGACGGATCTGGGCCCGAAGGTGACCGCCGAACAGGTCGAGCGGACGATGGGCTACATCGAGGAGGCCGAAGCGGCGGGCGCGGCGTTCGTCACCGGCGGGAGCGTGCCGGACGACGAAGCCCTCTCGGACGGCTGTTTCGTCGCGCCGACGCTCATCGACGACATCGACCACGACAACAGGGCCGTCCAGGAGGAGATCTTCGGACCGGTCCAGGAGGTGTTCACCTGGAGCGACTACGACGAGATGATCGAGCTGGCCAACGACGTGGACTACGGGCTCGCGGCCGGGGTCATCACCGAGGACCTGACGAAGGCCCATCAGGCGGTCAAGGACATCGAGGCCGGCAACATCTGGGTCAACACCTACAACGACTTCCCGGCGGGTCAGCCCTTCGGCGGGTATAAGCAGTCCGGGATGGGCCGTGAGACCGCCCAGGAAGCCGTCGAACACTACACGCAGACGAAGACCGCCAACATCTCGCTGCGGTAGCGTGACCGTCCCCTTCCCGGAGCTGTCCGCGGGTCAGATCCGGGCCGGACACGTCTCGGTGGCGCCCGACGGAACGGCGTACGTCGTCCCGTCGGGGATGCACGAACGACTGCGCGACGCGGTCCTGTCGGAGGCCGACCAGCGGGCGTCGGACCCGAAGGTCGATCTCGCGCTGGCCGGCTGGGCCTCGTTGCAGACCGACGGGATGACCGACCGGGTGAACGTCGACGCTCCCGACGGCTTCGCGAACGCGACTGTCGTCAGGCGGTTCGCCCGCTCACACGACGCCGGGTCCGTCGTCGTGGCGCACCATCCCAGCGGCGAGGTGAGCCGGTGGACCGACCCTGCCGCCGTCGTGCTGCCCGAGACGTCGGGGTAACCCCCACCGGTCCCCTCGGTGGACCTACGGAGCAGGGCTTCGTGACGGCCCGGACCAGTCTCGACGTTACGCCGTCGGCGAGCCGAACGACTCGTAGCCGGCGGTGGCGGTCAGCGACCGGGAGCCGCACTTGCTGCACTCGGGGGCTTCGAGGTCGGTGACCTGCTGTACGTGCTGGCAGTCCTCACAGACAACTTCGCGCATGGCTACATCACCGTCTCAGACCATCTTGAAGGGGGAACGACGTTGCTCTGATTTCGGACATTCCACACGTTCCCACGGGCGATGGAGACAGCATAATCGGACGCGAGACACGCGGAAACGCCCGATGCGCGAGCGTGCCGTAATCGGCATTCACAGCGCTCGTCGGCGATGATCTCGCCGCGGTAAGTGGCAATTTTCCGGGAGTAGTACCCGATTTCGACGGCGTCGGTCGCGACTGCGACGCCACGCTTTCCAGCGGGCGCCACTCGTCCGACAGGACGCCGGACGAACGCGAGTAAGGACCGATTGCGGTGTCGGAACGGTCGACGGTTCACCGGAAACGAGGTGTCGGACAGGGCGGGCCGACGGGACGAACAGCGTGGGGTGAGGCGGGCGAACGGACCGAACAGCCAGGATCCGGCGGAGAAACGTACAGGGTCCGATAGCAGCGATTCGATCTTCGGGGGGAACTCATATGTGGGCCGACACGCAGTAGTCGGTATTCAGCATGGCAATCCTGGACGACCTCTCGGGATTCGAGTTCGAGGACCTCATGGAGGACGTGTTCCGGAACCTGGGATACGATCGGGTGCGTCAGGCGGCGAAGACCGCCGACGAGGGGCGGGACATCCTCATGGAGGAGGTCGTCGACGGGCGGCGGCGTGCCGTCGTCATCGAATGCAAGCACACGGGGACGGTGGGGCGGCCGGTCGTCCAGAAGCTCCACTCGGCGATCGCGACGTTCGACTTCGACGGGCCCAAGCGCGGGATGGTCGTCACGACGGGGCGGTTCACGAACCCAGCCGAGGAGTACGCCGCCGACCTGCGGCACAGCGACGACCCGTATCCCATCGAGCTCGTCGACGGGACCGAGCTCCGAGAGATAGCAGAGGACGTCGGACTCGACCTCTACAACGGGCGGATAGAGATCCTCTGCGACGAGGCGCTGCGGCCGTTCGATCCCGCGGGCGGCGTCCATCGGCCGGTCGAGAGCGCGCTGCGAGATATCGAGAACCTCGACCCGGCGGCGCTCCCGCGACCGCACGCCGAGGCGACCTTCCGACCGGTGGTCTCGATCACCGCCGACGCCGACGCCGTGTTCGAAACGTCGGTCGGCGTCGTCCACCGCGTCGACGACCGGACGACCCTCGTCGTCCACGCCGGCCGGGGTCACCCGGAGGTCGCCGACGGGACCGTCGCACGGCTGGTCGGGAACAATCTCCACGCCAGGGTCGACCTGGACGACGAGCTGACCGAGGCGTTCAACGCCGTCGCCGAGCGGCGGTTCGGGCAGACCGAGACGGAGTACAAGGAGTGGGCGGTCGACCGGCTTCGCGAGCGGTACACGACGACGGTCTCCTACACCGGCGACAACAACGTGACCTACGAGAAGACCTGTGAGCCCAATCAGTCGGATATCTCGGTCCGCGCTATCGATCCGGTGTACCTGCCCCAGGTCCGCCAGACCGTCGAGTCGGGCGAGTACACCTACCCGCTGGAGTACTACGCAGCCGGCCCCTCCCGGGCCACCCTCGAAGACGGGATCCACCGTTGCGTCCACTGCGGGACCGACGGGGAGGAGGTGACCTACACGCACTGCGAGAACTGTGGGAGCATCAGCTGCCCGAGCCACGTCGAAACCGAACGCCTAGAGGGCGAGCCGGTGTGTACCGGTTGCGCCGTCACCGAGCGGTTCGCGCTGAAGACGAAGTACTTCTACGACGAAGACAACCGCGACGCGTTCCGCGAGGCGTACGCGGCGATGCCGATCCACGAGAAGGCCCAGGAGAACGTGCCGCTGGCCGTCGGGGCCGTCGCGACGGCGCTGCTGATGGTGGTCGCGTTCCTGACATCGACAGGGGTTCTCTGAGCCTGCTCGCGGTTGCCCGACGAGGCCCGCGAGGTCGGCAACGAGCGAGTGGGGTGTCGAGAGGCCCCGTCCGGGTCAGCCGTCGGCGCGTGCGCCGATAGCGTCGAACAGCGGCGTGACCGTCCCCTCACCGAGCGGGGACAGCTCGTAGATCCGACTGCCGCCGTCGCGGAACTTCCCGACGAGCCCCGCCTCCTCCAGCACGTTGAGGTGGTGGTAGAGGTCGTTCTGGCGGCGGTCGAGCGCGTCGGCGAGGTCGCCGCTCGCGACGGTCCCCTCCCGGGCGAGGAGATAGAGGATCGCGAAGCGCGTCTTGTCGCCTATCGCGTCGAGCCGCTCGACCTCCCGGTCGAAGTCCAGGGAGTCACCGAGTAACTCCCGCTCGACGCGGTCGTACGCGGCTGGCCCCGTCTCGTCGCCGATCTCTCGTTCGCTCATGGTCGTCCCTACCGGCCGCGTCCACTTATGCTTAACGAGAATTAAGACAGATTCGTTATACAGCGGTATAAGTGACCGCCGCGCGGCGATATCGATAGGAATGGACACGCTCGACGCGTATCAGGGGGACCCGATCCGAGAGCGGATCCACGAATCGGTGCCGTACGGCGATCCGTCGGACCCGCTCGTGTTCCTGATGGGGCCGTACCGGCTGTTGGACCCGGACTACCTCTACGACGAGGGCGGCGGCTACTCGCTTCCGCCGGACCCGCTCGCACCGGACGGCGGCGGTGTCGAACCGGACCTCATCGAGTCCACGCTCAGAACCATCGCGGAACGGGTCTCGGCGGAGACGACCGTCACCGCGTTCATCGCGAGCGACGTGGACATCCCGACCCGGACGGAGGTGGAGCGAGACGGGCTGTCCGAGCCGGGGCTGTCCGTGATCGACCAGTCGGTCGCGTTCGCGAAGGCGAGCGCCGGGAACGCGTTCGTGTTCACCAAGGCGGGGCTCACCACCGGCGTCGGCGCCGAGACGGGCGCTATCCCGGAGTACTTCCGGCTGCGCGAGGAAACCGCACGGCGTCGCGACCCCCGAACGTTCAAGATTTTCTCGGAAGCGGAGCCCTCGGACGACGACAGGAAAACCTACGAGCCGACGTTCTCCAGCGCGTCGATAAACGAGATGGACGACGCCTACGACATCCGGTTCGGCTACTTCATCTCTCGGGAGCACCTCGTCGAGACCCTGATCGCTTTCGTCGAGTCGTACGTCGAGCCGCTGGCCGACTGACGCGCTCCGGGGAGCGGACTTTCGACCGATCCTTATGTAACATATCGACCCTACTTCCCGGTCAGTTTGTTACATAAGACAGCGGCACGAGCAGCGTCTCGGTGACGAACGGAAGCGACGGATAGCAGGGGGTGACGAGCGGGAGCGGAGGCAATCGAGAGCGTCCGGAGTCCCTGGCGAGTGGGATCAGGCCACGGTGAACTCGTAGGTCCCGGCGCCGATCTCGACGACGAGGTCGCCGTCGTCGCCGTCGACGGTCGCGACGCCGTCGGCCGACGACGCCGTCAGGTCGGTGCCGGACTCGCGGACGGTCGCCTCGGCGGCGTCGGGGAGGCGGACGGTCGCCGTCGCCGACCAGGGGACGGTCACCGACAGCGAGTACCCGTCGTCGGTCCGCTCCCAGGCGCTCGCGAGGTCGCCGTTGGGGGTGTCGACGCTGGCCGCCGCCCAGTCGAGGTCGTCGACGAGCGCGGGGGCGATCTCGACGTGGTCGGTCACCGGGTCGTCGCCGATGCGGAGCCCCGCGAGCACCTCGTAGAAGAACTCCGAGACGTGGGTAAACGGAGAGTGGTTCAGGGAGTTCATCCCGGAGCCGACGCTGTCGTCGGAGTCCCACCGCTCCCACATCGTCGTCGCGCCCTGACGGGCCATGTACACCCAGCCGGGCCGCTCGGGCTGGCTGACGACCTCGTAGGCCAGTTCCGGGTAGCCGTGTGCTGCGAGCGTGTGGATCAGCGGCCGGGTCCCGAGAAAGCCCGTCTTCAGTTTGCCGCCGTCGGCGCGCACCTTTTGGGCGAGGTTCGCGGCGACGCGGTCGATCTCGTCGTCCGGGACGAGACCGACGAAGAGCGGAACGGCGAACGACGACTGCGTGGCCGGGCCGAACTCCCCCGTCTCGGCGTCGAAAAAGGCGTCCCGGAAGGCGTCGGCGATCTCGTCGGCGCGGTCGCGGTAGCGCTCGGCGTCGGCGTCGTTGTCGAGGACGCCGGCGATCTTCGCGAGCGTCTCGGTCACCTGGTAGAGAAAAGCGGTGTTGTACAGGTCGTGGGGCAGGCCGCGCCGGGGTTCCTCGGGGTCGGTGTTCTCGAAGGCGAGCCAGTCGCCGTACTTCCCGTACTCGCCGGGGAGGACCCGGTCGTCGGCGACCGAGAGCCAGTAGTCGACGTAGTCGCGCATGCCCTCGTAGTGCTCGCGCAAGATCCCGAGATCGCCGTCGTGGCGGTAGCAGTGCCACGGGAGCAACACGCGGGTCACCGACCACGTCGGGTCGGCCGGGTCCTCCGGCGACTTGTCGGGGATCACGTCGGGGACGTAGCCCATCTCCGAGGCGGCGTCGGCGTGGTCCCGTTGCCACTTCTCCTCGAAGCGGACGGCGTCGAAGTTAAAGAGGAGCGCCCGGGTCGATATCTGGGCGTCGCCGGTCCAGCCGAACCGCTCGTCGCGCTGCGGGCAGTCCTCGGGGATGCTGTGGGTGTTGCCGCGCAGCCCCCAGACGGCGCCGTGCTGGACCCGCGAGAGGTCGTCGTTCGAGCAGTCGAACTCGCCGCGCCGGTCCATCGCCGTGTGGACGACCTTCGCGGTCACGGCGCCCGGGTCCAGTTCGCCCGGATAGCCCGACACCTGAGCGTAGCGGAAGCCGTGGTAGGTGAACCGGGGTTCGTAGACTTCACGGCCGTCACCGCGAGCGACGTAGGTGTCGGTCGCGTCGGCGCTCCGGAGGTCCGTCGTCGAGAGGTCGCCCCCGTCGGTCAGCGACTCGGCGTGACGGACGGTGATCTCGTCGCCGGCCTGGGCGCCCTCGACCGCGAGTTCGACCCAGCCGGTGAGGTTCTGCCCGAAGTCGAGGATCGGCCCGTCGGGGTGGTCGCGGACGAGTTCGGGTTCGAACGTCTCGACGACCGCCATGGGTTCGACCCGCTGTGGGCGGAGGGTCCCGCCGGGCGCGTCGACGACAGTCGCGGGGTCCCAGCCGGCGCCGTCGAAACTGGGAGCGGCCCAGCCCGACTGTTCGCGCCGCGCGTCGTACGTCTCGCCGTCGTAGATATCGTTCTCGACGACGGGGCTCGCGCTCGCCTGCCAGTCCGGGCCCGTCGCGATCCGGCGGGTCCGACCGTCTTCGAACTCGACGGCGAGCACCGCGCGGGCCCGCGGCGACCCGTCGGCGAGCCAGTGGGCGCTGCGCTTGCCGAACCACCCGCGGCCCAGCCAGATCCCGAGCGCGTTCTGTCCGGCGTCGAGGCGGTCGGTCACGTCGTGTGTCGCGTAGAGCGACCGGGACTCGTAGTCGGTCCAGGCGGGGTCGAGGCGCCGGTCGCCGACGCGCTCGCCGTTGCAGTACAGCTCGCCGTAGCCCGCGGCGGCGACGTGGACCCGGGCCGACGCGACCTCGCCGTCGAGGGCGAACTCGCGGCGAAGCAGCGGCGACGTAGACGCCATCTGCGACTCTGTGACGCAGTTGGTGAGGTGGGCACGTCCCCAGGCCGCTGTCTCGACGGTCGAAGAGGCGGTCACGTCGCGGTCCCGGGCGAAGTCGGTCCCCTCGGACCCCTCGACGGTGAGCCCGGCGAGCGCGAAACACGCCCACCCCTCGTGGGACTCGACGCGGCGGTCGGCCTCGCCGGCGGGCGACGGGTCACCGGATGCGGGCGTCACGGTCGGGAGGTCAGTGGCGGTGACGCGGACGTACCGGCCGCGTGCGTCGGCGTCGTGGGTTCGGGTGCGGACCGTGTCCGTCGGCTGGCCGTCGGCCGGCGCCCCGTCGGCTCCGGCCGAGCCGTCCGTCGTCTCGACGACGACGGTGGCGGTTTCGAACTCGGGGTCGTCGGCGACGTCGACGCGGTAGGCGTCCGGGAACCCGAACTCGACGAGCGGGTCGGCGTTCCACGAGGTGGTCACCGCGTAGTCGTCGGGCGTCCGCACGACGGTGACCGGGTCGGCAGGGTGGAGGCCGATCCCGGCGATGTCGCGCGTCTCGCCGAGGTCGACCTGTACCCAGGGGTCCCCGCCGTCCCCGACACCGATCGCGTCCGGGTCGCGCCACCGACTCCGCCAGCCGTTCGTGTCGCCCTCGCCCGGCTGGTGGGCGATCCACTCGCCGCGCCAGTCCTCCGGCGCGAGCGCCGTCGCGAACTCGGCGGGGTCGGCCCACGGGGTGGCCCCGTCGTCGGTCCACACCCGCACCGACCAGTAGTACGTCGCGTCGGCGGCGAGGTCCGGCCCCTCGTAGGCGACGCTCGTCGCCCGGTCGGACTCGACGCGCCCGGAGTCCCACAGGTCGCCGCGGCCGTCGACCACGCGCTCGCGGTCGCGCCCGACGACGACCCGGTAGGCGGTCTGTCGCGCGCCGCGGCGGTCGGTCGGGACTCGCCAGCCGAACCGCGGTGGATCGGTCGGGTCGACGTTGTCCGGGGCTCGCTCGTACTCGACGGTCAGGTCCGTCGGGGCCGGCGAGGTCCGTTCGTCCGATGGCGTGTTCATGGCCCCTATCGCGGAGAGCAGCCACGTAAAGCGTCGGGACGCGGCACCCATCGCCGACTGGTCCCCCAGCGGGCGCGGCCCGGCCCGGTGCCGTTGGTCCACCGAGGGATTGAACCGCTGTGGACCCGTAACCGGGGCATGGTAGAGTACACGTACCGGTGCTCGAACTGTCTCGACAGCACCGTCACGCGCGGGTTCGACGTGTCCCATCTCTCGGTGACCTGCGACGACTGCGGGGAGTTCGCCCGGTTCGTCAACGACGACGTGTTCGAGCAGTACCGCGCCTTCGAGGAGTCACCGCCGGAGCACCTCGAGTGGGACCGGCTCGACCGCGCCGAGAAGTTCCTTATCAGTGACCAGGTCGTCCGCGAAGGGCGGTCGATCGAGGACTTCGAGATCGCCGAAGCGTAGCCGGACCGCCGTCTGGTCGCCGCTATTTCATCTATGTTTCCATATGATTCTGTATTCCAGTACGTAGAAAAGTACGTCGTACGCACGACCGGACCGGCGACGACCCCCCGAGCGTCTGTCGCGGCGGCAGGCGCCAATCGTGAGTCTCAAAACACCTCTTAGATGGATTCTTACGCGTCTATCCGGCCTTTTCAATCTGTTCGTCCGTCGTCACACAGGTACCGTCGGCTCAAGGGACGAGTAGCGTTTTCAGACGCGCTTCGGCCGGTTCAGATGCTTTCGGGTAGCAGCCCCGACCGGTGGCGGAGCCGCGGTCACCCGGACTGCCGAGCGCTCGTATTTTCAAACATACCGTATCGAAAGGTATGACAGTTTCCGTAGGTTTTAGCGTTCGAATCGGGTCGGCGGCGGTCGAGGTTCGGTCAGTCCTGGGCGGGGACGGTTTCCTCGGGCGTCTGTTCGGCGACGAGGTCGAACCCGCGGGCCTCCATCTCGTCGAAGTAGCGGTCGGCGTCGAGACCGCTAGTCTCGGTGATGAAGATGCCGTCCTCGTCGACGGCGCCGTCGGCCATCAGCTGGAGCGTCACCGAGAGCGGGACGCCGACGTAACAGCCGTACTCGCGCATCAGCGTGATGTCGTTGCCGTCGAAGAAGGGGAACGGTTGCTCGAAGTGGAAGACGGCGCGGTCGTCGCTGCCGGCCGCGCTGCCCGTCACCTCCGCCGAGAGGATCGTCTGGGGCGTCCACTCCGTCTCGGGCGACAGCTCCTCGGGCGGCTGCCACTCCGACTCGCGAGCCAGCCCCTCGGCTTTGATCTGCGCCTGCATCACCTCGACCGGGTCGACCTCCTGGCCGTCGACCTCGACGCCGTCGGTCTCGAAGGCGTCGGCGGCGTGGAGCGTCCGTTCGTACTCTTTCCACTCGTCGTGCCAGGCACCGCGGGTGATGATGCGGTCGACGTTCTTCGCCTGGGCGACGGGCGCCTCCGGGAACGTGATCGGTTCGGGGTGAGAGATGACGTACGTGTTCTGCCGCCCGATGGGGTCGGGGAACTCGAACTCCCGTTGCTCGCTAAAGGCCGGGAGGTCGTCGATCACTTCGCCGTCCGCCCACTTGGCGCGCTCGTCGACGTTCGGGTCGTGCTCGTAGGTCACCGTGTCGGTGAGCCCCGGCGTCGTCTGGGTGAGCAGGCGCCACATCCCCCAGTAGAAGTTCACGTCCGCCACGTCGTCGAACTCCTCGCAGGCGACCATCCCGAGCGCGATCGTGCTCACGAGCCCGCCGTTGGCGAACCACAGCGAGTTGCCAGCCTCGGCGAAGTCGTCCGAGCGACCGAGCACCTCGTCGAAGTCGAAGGCGTTCAGGTCGACGCCCGTGAGGTCGCCGACGCGCTCCATCGCGTCGAGGACGTTCGACTCGAACTGGTAGGGCAGGCCGTTGACCACGTAGTCGGCGCCCTCGAGGACGCGCTCGATGTCGTCCGCGTCGGTCGCGTCGACCGGTTCGAACCGGAACCGGTCGTCGTCGAGCGTGTCGACGAGTCGGCGCGCGTTCTCCTCGTCCGCGTCGGCCACGACGACTTCGTCGAAGTCGCTGGTCTGGGAGAGGTCGTAGACACAGCCCGACGTCATCGCTCCGGAGCCACCTAGTACGACGGTCTTGCTGCTCATGAATCGTTTTATGCGTGTTCGCCAATCGTATTTAAAATTAATGAAATTGGCCCGAGTTCGGACGGTCGTGGGGCGGATCGCTGCGTAAAGGCTATCACGGAGGACCGAGCACGTCGAGGTGCTGATGGGCAAGACAATCACCTTTGCAGTCGGAGCGATGGTGCTGTACACCGGCTGGGCGTTCCTGGCGAAGCTGGCGACCAACGGGATTCCGGCCGAGCAGGCCGTCGTCTACACGTACGCCGCGGGGATCGGCGTCGCCCTGACCTACGTGGTCGCGAGCGGCGACGCGGTCGTCCGGGCACCGGGGAGTATCGGTATCGCGCTCGCGGCCGGTCTCTTTCTCGGTGCGGGAACCATCTCCTACTACCTCGCGCTCGGGTCCGGCTCGGCCGCCATCGGGACGGCGATAAGCGGCATGTACATCCTCGGGACGGCGGTGCTGGCGATCGTCTTCCTCGACGAGTCGCTGACCGCGAGCCAGCTGGCTGGCCTGGGGTTCGCGGTCGTCGCCGTCGTCCTGCTGTCGCGATGACGGGGCGCCCGCCGGAACTTCTTTGAGCCCCGATCGTGTGTTCGACGTATGGCGATCGTAGCAGCGGTCGACGATTCGGACAGAGCCACAGCCGTCCTCGCCGAAGCCGAGACGCTCGCGAGCGAGTTCGACGAGGAGCTACACGCGCTGCACGTCCTCGAACGCGCGGAACTGGTCGAGGTCCTCGACACGGAGGTGGAGGGACAGGACCCGACGGACAACTACGAGGTCCAGCAACACACCGAAAGTATCGTCTCACGGGCGCTCCCGGAGACGGCACGGGCCGAGCCGACCGTCGAGACGCGAGTGGGCGACCCCGGGGCGGAGATCGTCGATTACGCCGGCGAGCAGGACGTTCGCTACGTCGTCGTGGGCGGTCGACAGCGCACGCCGACGGGGAAGGCGCTGTTCGGGAGCGTGACCCAGGCCGTGATGCTGGAGTCGCCCGTCTCCGTCGTCAACGTCGTCCTGGAGTGAGACGGAAGCCGGAGAGGTGACACCGGAGCCGAACGGAGAGGCGATGCCGCGCAGTCATTTTTTGCCAGAACGGAGGACCGCTGGACAGCAAGGGGTACGTGACGAGGCAACGGCGACAGCCGCGCGACCGCACGACAGCGATCTGCCCGGACCGTCACTGAGAGACTGACGGACGACTGCGTGACAGCGTTCGGTCGACTCGGGACGCGAGTGAATCGCGATTCAGTCGTCGGCGCTGCCCATCCAGCCCGGGCGACGCTCGGAGAGGTAGCCGGCGACCGTCTGCCGGTCGGCGTCGTCGTCTCGCCCCTCGTAGCGGTCGGTCAGCAGGACCGGGTCGAGCTGTTCGAGCTCGGTGACGAGGCCGACGACGCACAGTACGAGCACGAACGCGATCGGGAACCCGAGCAGGACGACGAGGTCCTTGAGCGCCGGCAGACCCCCGCTGACGAGCAGCAGCGAGGTGAGCAGTCCGACGAGCGCACCCCAGGTGACGCGATTGATCGTCGAGGGGTTCTCGCTCCCGTCAGTGGTGAACATCGCGAGGCTCAGCGTCGTCGAGTCGACGGTGGTGATGAGGAAGGTCAACACCAGCAGCAGGTACGCCGCCGAGAAGACGCCGCCGAACGGAATGAGCGTCTGGAACAGCGGGAAGCCGGCGACCTCGCGACCCTGCTCGAAGACGATCGAGAGGATGTCGAGCTGTCCGCTGGTCTGGACCCACAGCGACGAGCCGCCCATGACGACGAACCAGGGGAACGTCGCGGCGGTCGTGCCGACGAGGCCGGCGAAGACGACCTGACGGATAGTGCGTCCACGGCAGATCCGCGTGATGAAGATGCCGATCATCGGGGCAAAGGAGAACCACCAGGCCCAGTAGAAGACGGTCCAGCCGCCGACCCACTCGACGCCGTTGGCCGCGTTCATGTAGAGGCTCATGCCGACGAAGTCGTTGACGTAGCCGCCGAGCGCCTCGGTCCCGGTCGTGAGCAGGTACGACGTGGGGCCGAAGACGAACGCGACGACCAGCAGCGTCAGGAACAGAACCATGTTGAACGTCGAGACGCGGCGGATCCCGCGTTTGACGCCCAGCGCGGCGGAGATGGTGAACCCGACCGTCAGTCCGACCGTCACCAGTATCGTGCCCAGGTCGCCGACTTCGACGCCGTAGTTGTAAGACATACCGGCGAGGAACTGCGTCACGACGAACCCGAGCGAGACGGCGACGCCGCCGACCGAGATGACGACCATCAGCAGGTCGAGCGGTTTGACCCACTTCTTGTCGAGGTTCTCGACGCCGATGAACGGCGCGAAGACGGTCGAGGGTTTGATCGGCGCGCCCTTCCGGTGGACGTAGTAGGCGATGGTCACGCCGACCAGCAGGTACGCCGCCCACGGGGAGATGCCCCAGTGGAGCATCGTGTACTGCACGGCGTCGGGGGCGATGGCCGCCGATTCGGGCGCCGAGTCGAAGAAAGGCAGACCCGAAGAGAAGTGATACAGCGCCTCGGCCGGTCCGTAGAAGACCAGTCCGGTCGACAGGCCCGCCGAAAACAGCATCGCGAGCAACGAGAAGTACGAGAACTCGGGGTCCTCGTCGGGGCCACCGAGCTTGATCGAGCCCCAGGGGCCGACCAGCAGCCACAGACAGAAGACGACCGCGAGGAACATCGCCCACAGGAAGACCCAGCCGAATTCGCTCCAGAGGAAGTTGTTCGCGTTCGTCAGCGCCGTCGCCGCCTGGTCCGGGCGAGCGGCGATCAGGGCGATAGCGAGCACCGTGATGATCGCACCGCCGACGAAGACGAACGGGTCGATCTTCTCCCGGAAGGACGCGCCGGTGGCGCTCGATTCCGTACTCACAGGTACACCACCACCGTTCCTTCCTCCACGTCGACCTCGTAGGTCTCGACGGGGGGCTCGTCACCGTCGAGGTCGGCGCTACAGCCCGCACAGCCGCCGTCAGTCGCTGGTTGCTCGGCGTCGGTGGCTCGCTGGTCGGACTCGATGACGTCCACCTCACCGTCGGGGGTCCGCGAGTCCGCCTCGCCGGGCTCGACGCCCGCCTCGAAGGTCTTCGCTTTGACCTTGTGAGGATTGAACACCGACTCCCCGGAGGTGACGTCGAACTCCCAGCCGTGCCACGGGCAGCGGACGACCTGGCCCGGCTTGACCCAGTCGTACTCACCGGGGGTGTCAGACTCGGTCGTCCCGCCGAGTTTACCCTCACAGAGCGGGGCGCGCTGGTGCGGACAGTCGTTTTTCATCGCGTGGTACTCCCCGTCGACGTTGAACACTCCGACCGAGAAGCCGTCGAGGTCGGCGATCCGTCGCTCGCCGGGCTCGAACTCCGCGGCCGGACAGATCTCGAATCGTTTCCCTGTCATCGAAATCACTCGAGGTCGCTTCCGTCCGTGGGCAGGTCCCACAGCTCCGCCGCGTTCTCGTGTTTGATCGCCCGCTCCATCTCCTCGTCCATCGGCGGCAGTCCCCAGGTCGGGTCGTCGCCGTCCCAGTGGGGGTAGTCCGACGCGTAGATCAGGGTCTCGTCGGCGTGCATCATCTCGAGGATCTGGTCGTGGTGTTCCGGTCGCTCGGGCTCCTCGACCGGCTGACTCGCGAACCAGACGTTCTCCCTGATATAGTGGCTCGGCTTCTCCTCCAGCCACGGCACCTGCGAGCGCAGGCCCTTCCAGTTCTTGTCGAGGCGCCACATGAAATGCGGGAGCCAGCCGTAGCCGCCCTCGATGAACGCCCAGCGGAGGTCGGGGTACTCCACGAGGACGCCCTCGGTGACGATAGAGGCGAGCTGGCCCATGTAGTAGGCGCCCAGCAGCGTGTGCCACTCGATGTAGTTGTTCGGGTGCCCCGCGCCGGTCGGCGGATTGGCCGTCCCGTGGCCCTCAGAGAACGGATGGACGGCCATCGCGAGGTTCTGCTCCTCGGCGGCCTCGTACATCGGCCAGTACTGGGGCCGACCGTAGGGCACTTCGGCGCCGCCGGGCAGCAGTACCTGGCGGATCTGCGGGTGGTCGCCGTACTCGCGGATGAGGTCGGCCGCTTTCTCCGGGGCCTTGGGCGCGACGTACAGCGATCCGATGAATCGGTCGTCCATCGGGAGCACGTCGTTGACCAGCCACTCGTTGTACGCGCGGGCAAGCTCGTTGGCGTAGTCGCGGTTCGGGAGCGCGGCGAGGTTGAACCACGAGTTGCCGGTCAACATCGCGTAGTCGATGTCGTGCTCGTCGAGGTGCTCGTCGGCGATCTTCCCGATGTCCGAGCCCGGCTTGTTGCCGTCCTCGGTCCGTTCGTCCTGGCGGAGGAACTCGCCGGGGTTCCGATACAGCAGCTCCGGGAGCACCAGCCCGTCGTCGCTGTACCGGTCGGGCAGATACTTGACGATCGCTTCGTCGTCCGCCCACCGCTGGTGGATATCTGCGTCGACGAGCGTGAGCTCCGACTCGGAGCGACTGTCGGATGGCGCCCCCTGGGTATCCTGTGACATGAGTCCGTATAGTCATACGCAGACAACCCCAGTTAAAGATTATTATCATCATTTGACTATATGGCCGACAGAGCGTTTCAGTCCGAGAAATTCGGGCGAATTGGCGATTCGGCCGAACTTAAACGAAGGGCAAAATATTCGCTATCGTCGAATACGTTGTCGTGATTTCGACACAGAACCGGGCGGCTGTCCGGGACCGATCGGGTGTGGGTTCGTCACAAGGGCCGGATCATTCGACAGTTCCGAACGACTATGTGAGGGCGGCGCCTGGGCCACGTCATGGACGGAGACGCGAACCGGCCGATCAAGGCGTTGCTGACGATGGACGACATCGTGTCCGCGCTCGAGCGCGAGGGGGCGACGAGCGTGACGGACCTGAGCGACGCCATCGACAGACCCCAGAGCGTCGTGCACGACTACCTGAGCACGCTCCAGCAGCTGGGATACGTGATCCAGACCGACGGAGGGGCCTACGGGCTCAGTCTCAGATATCTAGAACTGGGCGGACACGTCCGTGACGACGTGTCGCTGTACGAGGTGGCGAAACCCGAAGTGAATCGGCTGGCCGAGAGTTCGAGCAGCGAGCTGGTCACGCTGTCGGTCGAACAGAACGGGCTGTGCGTCGCCCTCGACGTCGTCCAGAGCGAACGGAACGTCGCCTACGACTTCTCCGAGGGGACGCACTTCCACATGCACTCCTCGGGCGTCGGGAAGGCGATGCTCGCCAGCTACGACGACGAACGGGTGACGGCGATCCTGGATCGACACGGCATGCCCGCGCGCACCGAGAACACGATCAACGACCGCGACGAACTCGATACCGAACTCGAACGGATCCGCGAGGCGGGCGTCGCCTTCGACCGGGAGGAGTACAGAACGGGGATGACGACCATCTCGACGACCATCGAGGACGCCGCCGGCGTCGTGCTGGGCGGCCTGAGCGTCACCGGCCCGGCACACCGGCTCGCCGAGTCCGACGTGCAGGAGGAACTCCGGAGCGAACTCCTCTCGACGGTCAACATCGTCGAACTCAACTACAGCGCGCAGTGACTCGTCGCTCACCGCTCTCCCTCCCCCTGCTGCGAGGCGTCCACCCGCGAGCGAACCCGATTCGCAGCCACTACCGTGAAGCCCCACGTTCTGTCCATCAGAACAGACGGCGATCGAACGGTCCCATCGATCTCGGGCGGCGAGCGGCCGATTCGCCAGCGATACGCGGTTTCATCGGGCAGAACGCGCCGTGACTCGGACGACCGCCACCCGCACAATCGATTACAACCATACAATTGTAATTGTACTGTGAGCGATTCGCTCGACCGGCGGCGAGCAGTGGTGACGGCGGGAGATCCAGAGCGAATCTCCCCTGCCTGTTCTTCCTAACAGAACGAAGCGTGGGGACAGGTACAAGTAACCGAGGCGTCTCACTGCGGACATGGACCGAGAGAACACACCCGTCGCGTCGGTCCAGACACTGCTCTCCATCGTGGAGTACCTCGAAGCGGCCGGGTCGGCCGGCGTGACCGAGATCGCGGCCGACGTCGGCAGTTCCAAGAGCACGGTCCACAACCACCTCACGACGCTTCGGGACGACGGGTACGTTATCAACGAGGACGGGCAGTATCGACTCGGACTCAGGTTTCTCGGATTGGGCGAGTCGACGCGTCTGCAGACCGACCTCTACGAGATCGCGCGGCCACAGGTCGAACAGCTGGTCGACGGGACCGACCTCGTCGGCAATCTCGCCGTCGAAGAGCAAGGGAAGGGGTACTACCTGTATCGCTCACGCGGGAGCGACGACGTTCGGTTCTCGACGCGCGCGGGAGAGACACACGACCTGCACTGTTCGGCCACCGGGAAGTCACTGCTCGCGCATCTCCCGCCCGAACGTCTGGAGTCCGTCGTCGATTCGCTCGACCTGCAGCGATACACGGACCACACGATAACCGACAGCGCGGAGTTGCTGACGGAACTCGAGCGCGTCCGTGACCAGGGTGTCGCCTTCGACGAGGAGGAGTACGGCCGCGGCCTTCGGTGTGTCGGCGTCCCGATATTCGGCGTCGACGACGGGGTCGTCGGTGCGATCAGCCTCTCCGGCCCCGCCGCCGAGATGACCGGCGAGTGGTACCGGGAGACGCTCCCGGAGCGGCTGCGGACCGCGAAAAACCGGATCGAAGTCACCCTCCGCGACTACTGATCGCTCGGTCGGCAACCTCGGTCAGTTACAATACTCTGTCGACAGTTCGCAGTTCACATCAGTTCATACATCTGTTTGCCCCTGGCCGTTCGGCCCGATGCACCGGACCCGGGTCGTTGCGAGACGATTCGGCCACACTGGCGCCGGAATACCGGTACCGAGGCGTTGCCAGGGATATTCAGTCGGAGTGGACAGCGCTTCTTCGGTCCGCACAGCGCCCTGCCCTGCTGCGCGGAACCCCGATTGGGGCGTCGGCCGAACCCAGCCCGGTCTATCGGGAATCTACTCGCCGTTTCGATTCGCAGATCGGCGCTCGTCGCCTCGACGACGGCGAGCGAGGCAGTACCGTCTCGCTGTATGAGTCCACGGGCGCTGGGCCTGCGACAGTCCAGATGTCCGATTTCGACGACCGTAATTATAACATATCTATGATAACAAAATTTCTTATGATTCTAGAACGGGCGCCGGGCCGCCGATCGGACGGTTCGGGTGAGAGTCGGTCGAGTCCTCCCCTGTCCGGATCTTATGTAGCAGGTAGTCGGTGAAATCGTAGGCGTTACATAAGACAGCGGTGACGGCCCGGACGGTCGAAGCGAGGGGGAGCGCTTTCGTCCCGGGCGGTCGAACCCGGTAGTATGAACGACGACCGACCGGCCGTACGTCTCGGCGATGCACTGGGCGAGCGCGGGGAGACGCTGGCCGTCGCCGAGTCCTGTACCGGCGGGCTCCTCGGGTCGACGATCACGGGCGTCGCCGGGTCGAGCGACTACTTCGTCGGCGGGGTCATCTCCTACACCGAGCGGACCAAGCGACAGTTGCTCGCTGTCTCGCGGGAGAGCCTGGAGCGCCACGGCGCGGTCAGCGAGACGGTCGCGAGCGCGATGGCCCGACACATCCGCGACGAGACCGGCGCCAGCTGGGGCGTCTCGACGACGGGCTACGCCGGTCCGACGAGCGGCGACCCCGACACCCCCGTCGGCACCGTCTACATCGGGATCGCCTATGCCGGCGACGGTCGCGACCCCTACGCCACCGTCGAACACCACCGATTCGAGGGCGACCGCGCGACGGTAAAAGAACGCATCGTCGAGCGGGCGCTCCGGGCGGCGCTGGCGGAGATCGAGTCCGTGGAGTAGTCATCGCTCGACCGACTCGCCGGTCCGCAGACACGCCGCCGGATGCTCCCCGTCGCCGTGTCCGTCACCACAGTTCCCGCCTCCAGCACCGTCGGCGTCCCGCTCGATCGGCTTGAGGGCTGGGTCGTCGCGCTCGCAGACGCTCTCGAAGACGGCGAGCCGGTCGGCCGCTTCGTCGATCCGACCGGCCGCGACCGCCTCGATCGCCGCCGCGAGGGCCTGTTCGGCGTCGTCGTCGCCGAGGCTGTCTGGGAGGGCGAACGCCTCGCGGACGGCGGCCGGGGCTTCGTACTCGTCAGCGACCACGTCACCGCGCTCGACGGCGAGCCGGAGGTCGAACACCGACCGGAACGCCGCCTGGGGGAGGTCGAACTCATCGGGCGCGACCACGCGGTGACAGCGAGGATGGAACGAACAGCCCGAGGGCGGGTTCGAGGGGTCGGGCACGTCGCCCGCGAGCGCGACGGCGTCGTCGCGGGCGTTCGGGTCCGGCTCGGGGATCGCCGAGAGGAGCGCTTCGGTGTATGGATGGCGGGGGTCGGCGAACAGCGCTTGGGCGGGCCCGCGCTCGACTATCTCGCCGAGGTACATGACGCAGACGCGGTCGCAGACCTGGCGGACGACACCCAGGTCGTGGCTGACGAGGACCATCGCGAGGTCCAGTTCGTCCCGCAGGTCGGCGAGCAGCGAGAGGACCTCCGCCTGGACGCTCACGTCCAGCGCCGAGACGGGTTCGTCGACGACCAGCAGGTCCGGGTCGAGCACGAGCGCGCGGGCGAGGGCGATCCGCTGTTTCTGCCCGCCGGAGAACTCCCGCGGGTAGCGGTCCGCGTCGCTCGCCGAGAGTCCGACGCGTTCGAGCGTGTCGACGACGATCTCTCTCCGGCGCTCGGCGTCGCCCAGCCCGTGGATCGCGAGCGGTTCGGCGACCGACTCGCCGACGGTCAGTCTGGGATCGAACGCGGAGTTGTGGTCCTGAAAGACGATCTGGGCGCGCCGGCGGAAACGGTCGCGCTCGTCGCCGGCGAGGTCGGCGATCGGCTCGCCGTCGAAGCGCACCTCGCCGCCGGTCGGGTCTTCGAGGCCTAACAGCGCCGTCGCGGTCGTGGACTTGCCACAGCCGGACTCGCCGACGAGTCCGACCGTCTCGCCCTCGCGCACGTCGAAGCTCACGCCGTCGACGGCCTCGACGTGACCGGTCACTCGCCGGAGCAGCCCCGACCGGACCGGGTAGTGTTTCTCCAGGCCCCGGACTTCGAGGAGCGGGTCGTCGATCATCGCCCACCCCCGGTATCGCTCCCGGCCAGCTCCCGGGGGAGCGCGTGGTCGTCGTCGTAGAGCAGACAGGCGACCTCGTGGTCGGTTTCCGGGGACTGGCCGGCCGGACGGGGCGCCGGGTGGTGGCCGCGCTCGCAGTCGTCGACCGCGTGCGGACAGCGAGGGTGGAACCGGCAGCCGTCGGGCGGGTCCGTCGGGTCCGGGATCGATCCGCCGATCGTCTCGAAGGGGTCGCCGCGACCGGGGAGACAGGCCAACAGCGCCCGGGTGTAGGGGTGAGCGGGGTCGTCGAACAGCGCCGCCACGCCGGCCGTCTCCATCACCTCGCCGGCGTACATAACGACGACGCGGTCGGCGATCTCGGCGACGACGCCCAGGTCGTGCGTGACGAACAAAAGCGCCATCCCGCGCTCGGCCTGCAGGTCCGCGAGGAGGTCCAGCACCTGCCGCTGGATGGTCACGTCCAGCGCGGTCGTCGGTTCGTCGGCGATCAGCAGGTCGGGGTCGGGGGCGAGCGCCATCGCGACGACGACCCGCTGTTTCATCCCACCGGAGAACTGGTGGGGGTAGTCGTCGAAGCGCGCCTCGGCCTCGCCGATCCCGACCCGGTCGAGCAGGGCGACGGCCTCCTCGCGAGCGGTCGCCTTCGACACGTCGCGGTGGATGCGGATCGCCTCGACGACCTGCTGGCCCACGGTGTACACCGGGTCGAGGGCGTCCTGAGGGTTCTGGAAGACGTGGCCGATCCGCCCGCCGCGGTAGGATTCGAGGTCCGACGACGAGCAGTCGGTGAGGTCGGTCCCGTCGAAGCGGATCGCGCCGTCGATCGCGGCGGTGTCGGGGAGCAGCCGCGTGATCGACTCGCAGGCGACGGTCTTGCCCGACCCCGACTCGCCGACGAGACAGACCGTCTCGCCCTCGCCCACGTCGAAGTCGACGCCGTCGACCGCTCGGACGACGCCGTCGCCGGTCTCGAAGCGCACGCGCAGGTCGCGGATCGACAGCAGCGGGTCGCGCATCTACCGCACCTCCTCTCGCGGGTCGAGCACGTCGCGGACGGTGTCGCCGAAGACGTTGAACGCGACGACCAGTCCCACGAGGACCAGGACCGCCGGGACCGAGGTCCACCACTGGACGTACCACGGCATGTGACGCCCCTCAAGACTGACCCGGAGGAGTTCGCCGAACGAGGCCGGTCGCGTCGAGTTGAGCGCGAGGTACGCCAGTCCGACGTGTGCGAGCACGAGCAGGGGGATCCGGCGCGTGAGCGCGGTGACGATCGTGGCCGTCGCGTTCGGGACGACGTGGCGGCGGATCGCGTGGCGGTCGCCGGCGCCGGCCGCCTTCGCGGCGCGGACGTACCCCGCGCTCCGCTGCTGGGTCGCCTCGGCGCGGACCAGACGGGCGATCCCGCCCCAGTCGAGCAGGCCGAACACGAGGACGAACGCGAAGACCCCGCCGTCGGAGACGCCCTCGACGTTGCCGAGAAACAGCGTCGCGACGACGATGTAGACGACGATGGCGGGGATCGTCTGCTGGACGTCGACGTACCGCATCAGCAGGTCGTCGATCCGGCCACCGTAGTAGCCGGCGACCGTACCGACCGTCGTCGCGACGGCCGCCATGACCACCGCGGTCGCGACGCTGACCTTGAACGCGACGTGGACCCCACCGATCAGGCCCTCGATCACGTTCTCACCGATGTAGTTCGTCCCGAGCGGGTACTGCCAGGTCCCCCGGCAGGCGCCGTCGACGACCGGGCCGACACAGGCGTAGGAGTCGGCGACGCTCGCATCGACGCTCGCGAACACCGGCGGCTGCAGTCGAGCGTCGAGTTTGGCGTACGTGAACTCGAACAGTTCCGGACCGACCAGCCCGAGCAGGCCGAACGCGGCCAGGGAGGCGAGCGCGAGCACGCCGGCGGGTCGCGCGAGGAACGCGCGAACGTGGCGAGCAGTGCGGTCACGGTCGGCGACCAGCGGCACGAGGACGTACCGCCCCAGGACGACCACCGCGACGATCACTAGCCAGCCCGAGCGGTTCACGTCCCAGTCGAGAATCGGGAGCGTCTCCGCGGGCGCGGCCACCAGGTCGTACGCGAGCAGGCTTGCGACCGCGAGCAGCGCGAGCGCGAACCCGGCCGTCCGCGCGGACGGCCGGCGCCGCCCGGACGATGCTTCGTCCCAGTCGACCCGCGTGAATTCGGGTGGGTCGGGATCGCTGGAGGGCATGCCCGCTCATGGAACAGCCGACCAAATCAAATTTTATACCGTGCGATGACAAAACACGCCACGATAGATGGCCCCGCCGACGTCCGCCCCCGACGGTCCGCTCTCGTCCGCCCGCCGCACCGACAGCGACGCTCCGCTCCAGTCGGCTCGCCCGATCGGTCGTGGCTCCGACAGCGCGGCCAACGGGAGGGAGGACCGGTCGGGATGAGCTACATCCGGTACCTGTGCAGGCGCGCCGCTTTCGCCGTCCTGACGGCGTATCTGGTGGTGACGCTCACCTTCTTCGTCATCGCGAGTACGGTCAGGCTCCGGCTGCAACAGCGGCTCGCGCTCGCGTCGTACGGCGGTGCGAGCGAGGAGCAACTCGAATCGATCCGGGAGGGGTTCGTCGCCGCGCGGAACCTCGACACGCCGATCCACGAGCGCTACGTGGGTTGGCTGGTCGACGTGACGACGCTTGACTGGGGGTTCTCCGTCGCCTACCGCCGGCCAGTGATCGCCGTCCTCGACGGCCGCGTCCAGGCGACGCTCGGGTACGTCCTCCCCGGTGTCGCCCTCGCGGTGCTGGCGGGCGTGCTCCTGGGGCTGTTCGCCGCCCTCGCCAAAGACGGCCCCTTCGACTGGTCAGTCCGCCTCACCGCCTACGCCGTCTTCGGCGTCCCGGTGTTCATGCTCGTGATCTACCTCCGGTACCTCGCGTCGACGGGAGTCGTCCCCCTCTCGCTCGGCCGCAGGGCGCTCGCGACGACCGCCGTCGCCGCGAGTCTCCTCGCCGGACAGGTCCGATTCGCTCGCGCGGCGGCGCTCGAACAGACCGGTCGGGCCTTCGTGAAGATGCTCCGCGCCAAGGGCGCCGACCGGTACCGGCTCGCCAGACACGTCCTCCGCAACGCGGCGATTCCGATCGTCTCGCTGTCGACGACGGAACTGCTCGCCGTGCTCGTGCTCAACATCTACATCGTCGAGGAGGTCGTGGGGATCCGCGGGCTGGCGGACGCGAGTCTCCGCGCCATCCGCACCAGCGACACCGCACTCGTCATCTGGACGACGCTGGTCGTCGTCCTCGTCGGCATCACCGCCAGCTTCCTCCAGGACGTCCTCCACGGGTCGCTCGACCCCCGAATCCGGTCGGACACCGACCACCGATGAGGGAGGGCACACCCGACCCAGGCGGCCGACTCCGCCGCCGTTCGCGGTCGCGATCCGTCACGCCCGCTCGACGAACACGGCGTCGGCGGACGTGTGGCCGCTGTTGAACGACAGCACTCGCGCCCGGATGGGGTCCCCCACGGAGACGGACGCCGGAACGTCCTCGACGAACAGCACGAACCCCTCGACCTTCCCGACCGCGACCCGGTCGCCCGAGTGGTGGTCCGTGAACTCGGCCACTCCGAACGTGTGCGTGTCGCCGATCTCGACGGGCGGTTCTCGCTCGCGCGCGGCCTCGTGGGCGCGCTCCGACGCACGCCGGTCAGCGGATCGCCGGCAGCGCATCGCCGCGACGGCGACCACCACCACCACCGCGCCGACACCGGCGGCGACCCAGACGGTTTCCATACCCGCCCCTCTTCCCGGACTGGCATGAAATCTGCGGAGTCGCGGCTCACCGCGGGCATCGCCCCGCTCACCCATCGAGAGACGTGCGGCCGACGCTCGCTCGACGAACCGAACGGCCGAACTATCCGTTCAGTGAACACGGAATCAAAACATTACCGATACGTTCGCCCGATCCGGCCGTTCGAGCTCCCTTCCGCGACAGGGAAACGGACCGAAGCGCCGTTTCGACTCGTCTCCGACGGCGAAACCGAGTACCGATCGGGAGCGCTACTGAAGGTGACGATATATCTCCGCCAAACTGCCACGTAGTTCCGCGAAATCGACATTGGTGCCATTTCAGAGGATATAGCAGCGAGGTGGCGAATCCGACCTCTGTGTTCGCTCTTCGGGCTGGTGACAGTTCGTATCAGAATCCGTTTGTATAACCCCTCGTCTGAATTAAACTGGTTCGCTGGTCGGTTTCCGTGGCCGCATTCGTCTGTGTGTTGCGATACTCGTGGCGGTCGCAGTCGCACGGTTGCGGTCTCCCAACGGAGCCACGAGGAACAGTGGCCTTACACTGATACTAGTGTAATCGACGCGGTCGGACGGGTTCGGTCGCCGCTGGGCCCAAGGGGTCCGCGGATCGGTGTTCTGTCGCGTTCCGGCGTCGGGCCGTTCGTCCCACCGGCTCGGCACCGGTTCGCCAAGAATCACTTACCGTTCGCGGGCGGTTCCTTACTCGAGGTCGCCGGGTACCCTGACCGAGGCGGTCGAGGCGCGACCGCCGGAACGGAGCGTAGTCGGGACGTAGTCGGATCATCTGTCGGCTGCTGACTGGTAACGGCGACTTTCTGCCGGCGGGAGGAACAGAACGGTATCGCCCGTTTATCATCGTCGGTGTCGTATCGGGTATCGACGCAGGCGACGCACACTATCATGAGTTTACACGAAATCTCGGGCGGACGAGATGCGAAACGCGGAGGCACCGACAGTCACCGGAGCGCGGGAGACGACGGCGGGAGCGACCGCGAGGAGCCCTCGGACGCGGCCGGGCACGGCTCCCCGTCGACCGGCGGGCCCGACGGCGAAGTCCCGTCGGACGCGCGGGAAGACGTCACCGACCACGGCGGTCAGATGAGCGCGCTCACCCTCGAGGGGCGGGAATCCGAAGCAACGAGTCCGGATCCGCACGAGGGCAATACGACCACGCAGCGGTCGATCAGGACCCTCTACACGTCCGTCGAGACGTCATCGATCACGAAACGCGATCATACCTGCATCGGGATGCAGTCCGAGATGGGGCGGCCGCGGACGGAACCACAGTCCCCCCCGTCTTCGGGCGCTACCTCCGACGTCCACGTATGGCGAGCACAGACCGAGGAACGGGACGTGTCGGATCACCACCCGGCGAGCGCACAGGCGTCCGGATACCTCACGTCCCGGGAGTGAGCCGCAGGGATCGCTGCCAACGGCCCCAGGCGAGTGTCGGCCTCAGGCTGGATTTGCCCCGGACGAGCAGCGACTCCAGGCAGGTGACGCTCCCAGGTGCCGCTCTCAGGTGAGTCCCGATCCCGGCCGGCCCGAAAGCGCAGCCCGTTGCCGAATTCTTATGTAACAGATCGGCGTAGGAAATCGATTCGTTACATAAGACCGCCGCCGGACCACCACTGGATAGACCGCCGAAGCTCCCGAACGTGTCGCCGGTGGGAGACACCGGATTTCCGGTGAATCCGCCGGGTTCGTTCGGGTGACGACCGTTCGAAACACACCGTGTTTCCAGTGAATCCGGAGTAGCGCGCGGTTACCTCGGCGAGCTCGCACACCGTGTTTCCGGTAAACCGGTCGGTAGCGTGAGACTATCCGAGCCACAGGCCGGGAGTGATGGGAGCGGTCGACGAACGTCGAGTCGTCGCCGACGACGGTCGTTGAGTCGAGGACTCCCGAGGAGCGACGAGTCGGCGGGTCAGCCGAACCGGTGGCGACGCCGAACACCGGTCGGGGTGACGGCGAAGACAGGGCTCAATCGATGGTGTCGGCCAGCACGTCGCGGACGACCTGGGGGTCTTCCAGGAGTTTGTGATTGGTGTAACTCCCCTCGGCGCTGCCCCCGCTGTGTCGGGACTGTTCGATGATGTCGAGGAAGGCGTGTTCCTTGAGCAGGTCGCGAACCCTGCGGAGCGATAGCGTGTCGGAGCTCTCCTGGCGGCAGATCTCCTTGTAGACGTCGTACACCTCGGTCGTTCGGAAGCCGTCCTGGTTGGTCTCGTTGAGCGAGAGCACGGTCAACGCTTGAAGGACGTATCGGGAGTGTGGCGTCGAGCCGCGGATAAGCTCGCGGAATCGGTCGGTTTCGGCGCGTTCGCGGGCGTCGACGACGAACTCTTCCGTGACGCGGTCGGCGCCCCGTGACTGTGCGATCTCCCCGGCGTATCGGAGGATGTCGATGGCCTGGCGCGCGTCACCGTGTTCACGGGCGGCGAGCGCCGAGGCTTTGGGGATCACGCCGTCCTCGAGGACGCCGTCCCTGAAGGCGTCCTTGCGGGCCGCCATGATCCGGTTGAGCTGCGTCCCGTCGTACGGCGGAAAGACGAACTCCCGCTCGCAGAGGCTGGACTTGACGCGCTCGTTGAGCTGTTCCTCCTTGTACTTGATCTTGTTGCTGATGCCGATGACGCCGATCTTGCAGCCCTCGATCTTGCCGGCCTCCCCGGCGCGGGAGAGCTGCATCAGGATGTCGTCGTCTTCGAGCTTGTCGATCTCGTCGAGGATGACGAGGACGACGTCGTACAGCTCGTCGAGGATCCGCCAGAGCCGCTTGTAGTACGTCGAGGTGGCGATCCCCTTGTCGGGGATCTTGATGTCGGTCCGCGACCGGTCGTTGAGCGTCGCGGCGATGGTCTGGACGGCCTGCGTCTCCGTCGAGTCCTGTGCGCAGTCGACGTACGCGAACGTCGCGGCCACGCCCTCGTCGTTCGCCGTCGACGTGAGCCGGCGCGAGACGTGCTTGGCACAGAGAGACTTCCCCGTCCCCGTCTTCCCGTAGATGAGGACGTTGCTCGGACTCTGACCGAATATCGCCGGATTGACTGCGTTCGCGAGGTTCTGGATCTCCTCGTCGCGACCGACGATCCGACCCTCGTCCGGGAGGTGGTTGATCTCGAGGAGCTCTTTCTGCACGAATATGGGGTCTTCCCGGATGAACAGATCGTCGGAGCCTGACATACGATAGTGACACCGTGTTTCCGGTGAAATCACTTTATTCTTTCCTCTGCGTGGAGATTCGAGCGGTGGGGTGTGGAGAGAACGGGGGAGACACACACACCGGGTTTCCGGTGAAACGGGGATCGGAGGGGGGAGGGGTTCCAGGTGAAGCGGGGGTTATCGGAGAAGAGTCGGATGCAGCGGGTCAAACGAAAGCAGGATTACAAATATCGGGGTTACAAGAAGTAGGTAACAAGAAGCAGATTACGAGAAGCAGAGTTACGAGAAGCGGAGTCACGAAAGGCGGAGTCACGACGAACAGAGGCAAAAATCCACCGCGTACACGTTTTAACTCGTTTTCTGAACCCAACGGAAACCAGAGTCGAATCCTGAATCCACGGGAACGTCGGATCGCCGAGTCCGAAACAACGGGAGAGTCGATACCCGAGATCGGGAGTACTACGACGGCAATTGACCGAGATTCCACCGGAAACACGGTGTGTGAGTGAGAACTCGACCGACTCGATGGGTTCCAGAGGTGACGAATGGAGCCGCCCACGAGAGAGCGGATCCACCCACATTCGTTCTATCGGCGGAGCACACTTCGCTTGACACGCTGTGGCGAGCCCTCTCCCTGTTTCTATTGGACGTTTCATGTCCACTACTGTTCTCCAGGATTCCCATTATTATATTATTATAAATCTATCTATAGTAGTAGTAAGGGTAGTGCTTCAGGCGCTCTACCACTGTCTCATCAGGTGTGGATTTCGATTCTTCTTTTCTTTATATGCGAGTGGTGGCGTCTTGGTGTTGAACCAGTCAGTCAGACATGTGGTAGTCTCTTCGCCTTTGTTCGCGAACTGTGGTCGAGTGGATTCTCGCCCAGGTGGCTGATCGGGCTGTAGCGGCGTCAAACCGAGCGCTCTCACGCAATTTCCCGTCGTTTCATCCTTTTTCCACTCCATTCCAGGCTATCCTACCCCACCCCCCTTTCCACCCCGTTTCACCGGAAACGCGGTGTGTGTGTCTCGGCGATCCTCCCACTGTTCCGGTGGTCACCGGTTGTCCACGTACTCTTTCCGTACCGTGCCCTCGTCGTCGCGATAGTACCGGTACTCGTAGGGACCGTGCATGTCGCTCTCCGCTCCCGACGCGCATCGACAGCCGTCCTTCCCACACTTCACGAGTTCTTCGACGATGTATCCGTCTGTCGTGTCCTCGACTACCGCGGCGTCCGACGGAAGTTCTTCCTGCTCGACCGGTTCGGTCTTCCGTTCGATCAGCGCTTCGACGAACTGCGCCGTCGCCTCCAGCGTCTCGGCGTCCTGCTTGGGCAGGCCCTCGGCCAGATACTTCGGTAGCGAGTCCGGCGGTGTGATGTCGTCGCCCATCTCTTAGGTAACGATCGCACCGCCAAACAAAGAATTTTGTTACATAAGAACTCGCCAGGTACCGTCGCATCGTGCCGCGTCTCGTCGTCCGTCGACGTGGCGGCCTGTCGAACGGGAGTGAACGGCGGTACCCGGATCGCCTCGGAGATGACTCACGGTGGTAACACGGGATTTCGAAAGAGAATACGGTGAAAAACGGAAGTAGCGACCTGTTAGACGCGAAAACTATCGAATCGGTATATGTGTCCACTGATGGAAGTCGCGACGGGGACCGTCCCCGTGAATCCAATGACACAACAGATCAATCAGGTCGGTCAGAATCAGTTCGGACAGCCCGCTCAGCAACAGATGCAGCCGACAGGAACGCTCCCCCAGCAGTATCGGACCGCGCTCGCGAGCGTCACACAGGCCGTTCAGGTCTGCGGTTGGTGTGCGGACCAGTGCGTGCAGAGTGCGGACCCGAACATGATCGAGTGCATCCGGCTCTGTGAGGACGTCGTCGAACTCGGAGAGACTGTATTGGCGACGGTCCCGCGCTCGTCGCGATTCTCCGCGGAGATCGTCGCGACGTTCCAGCAAGCGGCGCAAGCGTGCGCCCAGGAGTGTGGCCACCACGAAGCGAGTCACTGTCAGGAATGCGCGGCGGTCCTGCCTGACGCCATCGCGGCCACTGACCAGTTCGTCGGCGGCGCCCGGAACCGCTCTGGCGGACAGAGAGGCACCCCCGGCACGCAGCAAACGTACTGATACAGCAGATCAGATCCCTTCCGACGGGATTTTGCGATCCGACTGGGTTTTGGGATAGGGTTTCGACTCGGCTTTCGGATAGGGGCACGGTGACTCGGGAGGCCTCCCTTCCTCTGTCGAATTTTCAATTTCGGCATGTGAGCGACTAGGGAAGCCTTTCTCGACGCCTGCGGGCTGGAGCGAGTCGGCAATATTTACGTTTCGAACCCCAATCTCCACCTGGCGATCACTAATGAGCGACAGCGAAGCGTACGACCAGGAGGAGTATCGGGAGGACGACCACGAGCGCCGCGAAGTCGACACGAACCCGACCGAGGCCGGCAAATGGATCTCGGCCCTCGTCGCTCTGCTGGGGCTGTGGATGCTCGCCGAGTCGTTCATCCTGAACCCGGTCGCGGGGAACTTCTGGAGCGACCTCATCGTGGGCGCGGCGCTCGTCGTGCTCGGCGGGTACAACTACTACCGCCGCACGAACGAACAGCTCGGTAGCGTCGGCGTCGGGGCCTTCGTCGCGCTGCTCGGGCTCTGGTTGATCGCGACGCCGTTCATCCTGGGCTCGACCGACGGGTTCGCGGCCGTCGAGACGGACCTGGAGTTCTGGAACGACATCGCAGTCGGCCTCCTCGTGTTCGCCCTCGGCGCCTACAGCGCCTACGAGGCGCGCGACACGGACGTGGCGACGCCGGCGGCGCGAACCTGACCGAGGTACTCAGTCCCGACGGCCACACAGCCGAACCGCTCGATCCGACGACCGATTCGCACTTTTTCGACAGCGTGGCGACGCCCGGTCACGCAGAGGTCTCACCGGTCGCATCGAGGAGTCACCGACCCGAGGCGGTCACCAGTCGCGTGAGCGGGCTCGGTCGTCGACTCCGAGGTCGACGGAGTCGAGGCCGTCGACGGCGGGGGTATCGAGAACGCTCCCGTCGAGGTCGAACCGCGAACCGTGGCAGGGACAGTCCCAGGACTGTTCGCCGTCGTTCCAGGTGACCAGACAGCCCATGTGCGGACAGACGGCAGAAACAGCGTGGACGGTGCCGTCGTCGTCGCGGTAGACGGCGACGGGGTCGTCACGCTCGTCGGCGACGGTGGCCTCGCCGGGGGCCAGTCCCTTGAGGTCGAGGTCGGGGCGGCCGCGAACGTGCCCGTCGAAGAAGTGGCTCATCGCGTGCCTGTTGTGCGAGACCAGGTCGGACTTGGAAGCGCCGAACTCGAAACGGGTCGGGTTGTACACGTCGCTCCAGGGGTTCGACCGGCCGGTGATCAGGTCCGCGAGGACGACCCCGGCGGCGACGCCGTTGGTCATGCCCCATCCGCCGAAGCCGGTCGCGACGTAGACGGCGTCGAGCTGGGGCGCCGCCCGTCCAACGAAGGGCACGCTGTCGACCGACGTGTAGTCCTGGGTCGCCCAGCGGTACCCGATCGACTCGACGTCGAATCGCTCGCGAGCCCGTCGTTCGAGTTCGCGGTAGCGGTCGGTCGTGTCGTCGGCGTGGCCGGTGCGGTGGTTCTGACCGCCGAGCAGGACCAGCGACTCGGACCCGGCGTGAGGGCGGACGGAGAAGTACGGTTCGGTGGGGTCGTAGTACATGCCGTCGGGTGGGTCCCCCGACAGCCGGGCGGCGAGGACGTACGACCGCTTTGGCGAGAGCCGCGAGAAGTACAGCGCGTGGTCCGAGACGGGGAAGTGCGTCGCCAGGACCACGTCGTCGGCGACGACCTCGCCGCGGTCGGTATCGAGCCGGCAGGGGTCGCCGTCGTCGACCGCCGTGACGGTCGTCTCCTCGTAGATCCCGCCGTCGCCCGATCCGTCGCCGCGCCGGTCCTGGTCCGCGACCCGCTCGGCGAGCGCGAGGAGATACTTCCGCGGGTGGAAGGACGCCTGGTCGTCGAACCGGACGGCACCGGCTACGTCGTAGGGCAGGTCGGTCGATTCGACGAGCGACGCCGGGAGTCCGAGGCTCCGCGCGGCGTCGACCTCGGCACGTACGTCGCTCCGGTCGCTGGCGGCTTCGACGTAGGTGTACGCCGGTGCGCGGCCGAACTGTCAGTCGATGTCGAGCCGGTCGACGGTGTCGGCGACGCGGTCGATGGCTGCCTGGTTCGCGTCGGCGTACTGGCGGGCGCGTTCGACCCCGAAGTGGTCGATCAGGTGGTCGTAGACGAGCCCGTGCAGCGCGGTCACCTTGGCGGTCGTGCGGCCGGTCGTCCAGCCGAGGATGCGGTCGCGCTCGACGACGGCGACGGTCCGTCCCCGTTCGACGAGCTCGAACGCGGTGGCGATACCGGCGATCCCGCCCTCCAGGACCGCCGTATCGACGCGGATGTCCCCGTTGAGCGGGCCGTACTCGGTCCGATCGGACGTGGCCGCCCACAGCGATTCGTGGCGACCGGACGGCTGGCCCCCGTCCGTCAGGACGGTATCACCGGAGCGATCGCCGCGGTCGCCGTCCGGGGCAGTCCCGTCGTTCGGTGGGTCGAGTGTCATCGATGGATGCCTCCGAATCGGAGAGAGAGACGCCCGGATTCGGCAAGAATCTTCACCCGGGACGTGCGCGGGTCGGTCACTCGGGACGTGTGCGAGTGGCCATAGCGGGGACGGCCGTCACGGCCGTTCGGCCGCCTTCGCTTGCCGGCCGAACGGCTTCGAGGAAAGCGCCCGTATTCGCGGGTCCATGAGCCAGCACGGCAAGCAACCGAGCGAGGAGGTCGACGACCGACAGCTGCGACTCGCGCGGGAGGCGGGCGACGCCTACAGGGCGGCCGTCGACTACATGATCGAGGAAGTGGCCAACACCGGCGACACCCGTGAAGTCGGAGACTACGTGGTCGGATTCGCCCAGGAGGAGGCCGAGGGGCTGTACGAACTCGTCGGCGAAGGGGAGTTCGCGTGGCGCGAGCCCGACGACGAGAACGCCCACGTCGAAGTGGTGGTCGCCGACGCCGACGATGGACGCATGGTGCCGGGTGCGGAGGTGAGCGTCCGGATCAGCGACCGCGACGACGAGACGGTCGAGTCGGCGACGCTCCCGCTGCTGTGGCACCCCGGGCTGTACCACTACGGCGCCAACGTCCGACTGCCGGGGGACGGCACCTACTCCCTGCAGATCCGCGTCGAGCCGCCGGAGATCCATCGCCACGACGAGGAGAACGGCCACCGTTACGGGGAACCGGTCGAGGTCACCTTCGAGGACGTCGAGGTGACGACCGGACAGGGCTGATACGGACGATTGCGAGACGGTCCGGGATCGAACGCACGAGCGGGTGCGGTCGCCCCGAGAAACGCTCGCAATACTCCGAGCGAACCGACGTCCGGCCCGCCGTCGCTGGCGGCGCTGGCAGGCCGTACCGCCGGTAACGAAGGCGTACTGGCCACGGGGTTAAGTGCGTCGCGACCCAAACTACGACATGTCTCGGATGGGGACCGATCCGGCGGTTAGAGGTGTGGCTACCCGATGAGTCTCGCGAACGGGCGGCCAGTCAGTCGGGCTGTCACGTTCCTGCGGAGTCTGCTGTCGGTGTATCGAACGCGCGACGTGCCCTTTATGGCGGGGAGCATCGCGTACGCGGCGTTCGTGTCGCTGGTCCCGCTGTTGCTGCTGGCGCTCGTCGCCGCGTCGGTGCTGGGCGGGGAGTCCCTCCAGGCGCAGGTCCTCGCTGTGACCGAACAGTACCTCACGCCCAGCGCGCGGGACCTGGTCAGCCAGTCGCTCGACCAGGCCCAGAGCCGCGTCCAGTTCTCGATCATCAGCGGCGCGGCGCTGCTGTGGGCGACGCTCAAGGTGTTTCGGTCCCTCGACACCGCTTTCTCGGACCTCTACGCGGTCGAGACCGACGTGAGCATCGTCGAACAGGTCACCGACGGGCTGCTCGTACTCGGGGGAATGGGGGTCGCGTTCCTGGCGATGGTCGCGGTCGGTGCGGTCGTCGCGTACGCGCCGGCGTTCTCGACCGGCATCGAGACGGGCCTCCCGGTGGTCCAGACCCTCGGCTTCGTTGCCCTGATAACCGGGCTCGTCCTCGCCTTCCTCCCGATGTACTACTTCTTCCCGAACGTCGAGATGACGGTCACGCGGGCGCTGCCGGGCGCGACCGTCGCCGCCGTCGGCTGGACGATCCTGCAGGCGCTGTTCCAGGTGTACGTCTCGTACAGTTCGACGAGCGAGCTGTACGGCGTCCTCGGCGGCATCATCCTGCTGGTCACCTGGCTCTACTTCGGGTCGGTGGTCATCCTGCTCGGCGGGGCGACGAACGTGGTGCTCGCTGGACGACACAGGCTCCCGGGCTACGAGGCGTCGACCTGACGTGGTCCGGACACGCCATCCCACCCCGTTCCGGGAGGTGGACCGACGTGGCTGACATCGTTGACACGTCCCGTCGGCACGTCACGGCCGTGGCGAAGCGAGTCAACGGCGTCTACCGGCGAATCAAGACCAACCGCTTCGTCTCGTGGATCCTGTTCACCGGTGCGCGACCGGCGGTGACGCTGGTACTGCTGGTCGGCGTGTTCGGCCTCCTCCTCACGCTGGCGCTGTTGCGGCCGGTCGACATCCAGCAACTCCTTTCGGACACCAACACGCTACAGACGCTGTTCACGACGCTGCTGAGCGGTGCGATCCTCATCGTCTCCGTCGTCTCGTCGATCAGCTCGATCGTCCTCTCCCAGGAGATCACCGACATCGAGACCGAACAGTCCCGGATCGACGCCTCCATCGAGTTCCGCCAGCGAGCCGAGACCCTCGCGGAGGTCGAGGGCAGCCCGAGCCAGCCGGCGGCGTTTCTGGAGGTGATCCTCTACTCGATCTACCGGGAGGCGCGGGCGCTCCAGCGGACGGCCGACGACTGCGACGACGAGGAGTGTCGCGACCAGTTGAACGCGCTCACCGAGGAGGTCGTCGCCGAGGCGCAGGACGCGGCGAAGACGCTCGACGGCGCGCGCTTCGGGACGTTCACCGTGCTCTCGGCCGGGCTGCACTACGACTACTCCTGGCAGCTCAACACGGCGCGGCGGCTCCGCAACCGGTACGAGGACGACCTCGACGACCGCACGGTCGACGCGCTGCAGAACCTCATCGACACGCTGAAATTCTTCGCGACCGGCCGGGAGTACTTCCAGTCGCTGTACTACAAACGGGAGGTCGCCCGGCTGTCGAGCAACCTCCTGTACGTCTCGCTGCCGGTCGTCGTCTTCATCTCCTACCTCCTGCTGGCGCTCAACACGGGGATCATCCCCATCTTCCGGATCGGGCCGCTCACGTCGCTGCCGGTGTTCGTCATGCTCGCGTACACGGTGTCGCTCGCGCCGTACGTGGTGTTGACTGCCTACGTCATCCGCGTCGCTGCGATCACGCTGAAGACGCTGGCGGCCGGACCGTTCCTCGTCCGCCAGCCCCAGCATGACGACATCGTCGAACTGCAGGTCGAGATCGAGCCGGAGTCGTGGGACGACCGGCCCGACGACCCAGCGGGGGACCAACGCGAAGACCCCGATGACAGCACCGACGACGCTCCCGACGACAGCACCACAGACAACACCGCCGACGACGGTCACCCAGCCGTCGACGGGGGAGCGGCCGAGCCCGGACCGGACGGGCCGGACGACCGGTAGAACGCCCGACACTCTCCGAAACCGACGGCCCGCGAAACTGACGGCTCCCGGTACCCCCAGATCGTACGACTGGGATGCGCTGTGGGGGTGCTCCGCGCCATGCTAGAGCCGGCACAAATCCCTTTCATCGGCAGCCCGTAGACGCCACATGGCTGTCTACGATATCGTTCTCCTGGTGGTGAGTCTCGCGATTCTCGGTGCCGTCGTCCTGCCGCGTATTCTCGCCGACAAACCGATGTCGTTCCCGCTCATCTACGTCCTGGCGGGGGCGGCGATCTTTTCGCTCCCGCTGGGCGTCCCGACGCCGGACCCGGTGGAATCGCCGGCGCTGACCGAGCACCTGACGGAACTGGTCGTCATCATCGCGCTGATGGGCGCGGGGTTGAAACTCGACAGGCCGTTCGACTGGCGGGCGTGGGGGCCGGCCTGGCGGCTGCTCGGGGTCACGATGCCGCTGACGATCCTCGCGGTCGCCGGGCTGGGCTGGGTAGTCCTCGATCTCCACCCCGCGGCGGCGCTGTTGATGGGCGCGGTCGTCGCGCCGACGGACCCGGTACTCGCCTCGACCGTCGAAGCGACGCCGCCGACCGCCGAGACCGACGCCGAGATCGACCCGGACGACCAGGAGGGCGAGATCCGGTTCGCGCTCACCTCCGAGGCGGGGCTCAACGACGGGCTCGCCTTCCCGTTCACGTACCTGGCGATCGTCATGGCGGGCGCGAGTCTCGAGGCGACCGGGGCGGCCGGTTCCGCGGAGGCCGCGCTCGGATCGGTGTGGCCGTGGCTCTCCGAGTGGCTCGGCTTCTACGTTCTCTACAAGATGGCCGTGGGGATCGTCGGCGGGGTCGTCGTCGGCTACGTCATCGCGAGGTTCATCTTCGGCAGGCCGTCGAGCACCGATCTGGCTCGGGTCATGGAGGGCGCCGAGGCGCTGGCGGCGACGCTGCTGGCGTACGCGGCCACCGAACTCGTCTCCGGCTACGGATTCATCGCGGTGTTCGTCGCCGCGCTCGTGTTGCGCCACTACGAGTGGGAACACGAGTACTACCAGAAGCTCCACGACTTCGCCGTGCTGGTCGAGCGCCTGCTGATGGCGGCCGTCCTCGTCCTGTTCGGCGGGACGCTGGTCGGCGGGCTCCTCCAGCCGCTGACGGTCGAACACGTCCTGATCGGGCTGGCGCTGCTGCTCGTGATCAGACCCCTCGCGGGGCTCGTCGGGATGCTCGGCGCCGACTCGCTGTGGCAGGAACAGCTCGTCATCTCCGCCTACGGCGTCCGGGGGATCGGTTCGTTCTTCTACCTCGCATACGCCCTGAACTCCGCGTCGTTCGCCGAGACGGAGATCATCGTCGCGGCGGAGGAACTGTGGGCGTTCCTCGGGTTCGTCGTCGTCGCGTCGCTGACGCTCCACGGGATCTCGGCGGCGCCGGTAATGAACTCCATCGACGAGTGGCGCACCGAACACAAGGAGGGGTTCACGACGCCCGAGGAAGCGGACTGAATCGACCCGGACCGTCGAACACTGGCCGGGGCAGACACGTCGATAGCTGCCCGCGCCGGAAGCGCCGACCGCTGACCGCGACGGACCGTCGACCGTCGACAGGGCGGCGCTACCGGTCACAGCCGACCGCACCTCGAAAAGCGGTCAGTCAGTGCGTCGATCGCTCGCGCAGCGGCGCCGGACGGTCAGGAGAGCCGGATCTCGTCGTCGGTGATCGTCGCGATCTCGTCGCCGTCCAGCGGGTAGTCGTCCGCGTCGGCGTCGCTCCAGCCGAGTCGCGATTTCACCTTGTCCCTCACGCCGGGTTGGGGGTCGACGTAGGCCGTGTCGCCCCGTACGTCCGAGACGACACCGACTTTCTCGCCGTTGTCGTCGACGACCGGTTTCCCCTGGTCGTCGTCGGAGACGATGTCCGCCATCGTCACCGCCCGCCCGAGCTGTAGTGCTCGCTCTGGCGCTCGTGGCGGGCGTCGCCCCCACGGCGCTGCTGGCTGAGACTCTGTTGGCCGCGCTGGGACTGCTGGCTCATTCCGCCCTGTCGCTGGCTCTGCTGGTGCTGGGGGTTCTGTTGCTGGCTCTGCTGGCGGAACTGAGTACCCTGATTCCGTTGACGGAACTGATTCTGTTGCTGACCGCGGTGCTGCTGGGACTGCTGAGCGTAGTCAGCCTGGCTCCCGTAGGGCCCCCGGTCGTAGTCTTGCTGGCCGTACTGGTCCCGCTGGCCGCCCTGCATGCCCCGCTGGCGACGCTGACTCCGTTCCTGGGACTGCTGGCCCTGCTGCTGGTGACCGCCTTGCTGGTGCTGTTGATTCTGCTGACGACCCTGCTGCTGGCGACCGTCCTGCTGGTGCTGTTGATTCTGCCGACGACCCTGCTGCTGGTGACCGCCCTGCTGGTGCTGTTGGCTCTGTTGCTCACGCTGGCCTTGCTGGTGCTGTCGGTGATGGCCCTGCTGGCTTTGCTGGCGGTGTTGCTGCTGGCTCTGTTGGCGCTGTTGCTGCTGGCCCTGCTGGTTCACCTGGTTGAGCTGTTGCTGGCCGCGGCGGTGATGCTGGAACTCGTGCTGTTGCTGCTGGTGGCCCTGCTGTCGACCGTGTGTCCCCTGCTGATGGCGCTGATTCTGCTGACGGCCGCCCTGCTGTTGATGGCCGCCCTGTTGCTGATGGCCGCTCTGCTGGGTCTGCTGGTGCTGCGATCGGTTCGACCGTCGGTCGGACTGGTCACTGCGGTTCGAACTGTGTCGGTTCATGGTAGGATGGTGGGCCAGTACCGCCGGTCGGTACGCCGGGCCCGGATCGGGGGAGAAGTCGGACGCGGTTAGTTAGACGGCGCTTAGCGTCCGGGCCCCGGTCGTCGCGCTCGCTCGCACCCGCTCGTCGACGGACGGCGGTGGGGTCAGGCGGCCGAGTCGTCGGTCAGGTAGACGGTCCCGGAGTCGGGGTCGAACTCGATCACGCCGTAGTCGTCGAGCATCGGCAACTGCCCGTGGTAGAACCAGGTCTGGACGCGCTCGGCCACGTCGGACGAGATGTCTTCCGGGTCCGTGTCGGTGATCTGGGCGACGACGTGCGTGGCAACCTCCGAGACACTGCTCGGTCCCTCGGCGTCCCCGAGGTACTCGAGCAGGTAGCGACAGTGCGGGTCTTCCAGCGCGTCCTTGAGTCGCTCGCTGCGCGCGTCCGCGTCGGTTTCGCATCTGTCGATGATCGCCGTCTGGTCAGCCCCGTGAGTCATGCACGAAACGTTTTGTCGCTACCGGCATGAGAATCGTGCCTAAAGGAATAGACTCCCGTTGCGTTTCGCGGTCGTGGACGGGGGCACCCGGCCGGCTCGACCGGGGGTCTTTCCGCTCCGAGCGCCTACGTGCGGACATGCACGACCGGTTAGCCAAAGCCAGAGACGCCATCGACGAGGCCGACGAACTCGCCGACGACGCGACCGTCGCGGAGCAACTCGCCTCCGTCCGGCAGGGGATCGAGCGCGTCGACGACGCCCTCGGTGACGACGCGACGGCGGACGGGGAACTCGACGCCCCGGAGGCGGGCGACCGACTCGAATCGGTCGAACGGCAGATCGTGTCTCTGGGGGACGAGGTCGACAACCTCGTCGCGTCGCACCTCTCGACGGCGAGAGACGAGATCGACGCCTTCCGCCGCGAGTCAGCGCCTGACTGGGAGGCGCCGACCGGGACCGAGCGCGAGCGCGGCGAGTGAACACGGTCGCCGGGTGAACGCGCTCGGGGCGGCGGCGACCCGGCGACGCACGTCACCAGGGGGACGGCGGTGTAGCACGTGGCGGTCTCGATCTGTGTGGCGGTGTGGACCTGCCCTCCAGTGAGTGACATCGTCGGCTCGTTGGGGGCAGAACTGGAAAGTCGGCAGGTTGCGCTCGCAACCGCCCGCGGGAATTCCCCGCCAAACGGTCGGTATGCCGGTGATACCGAGCGACCGCTCGGTAAACTGTCTGTAGCCTTATCAGATCGCCGCTCGAACGGACGTTCGATGTCCGGAGAGCGAGATTCATCACGAGAGAGTCAGATCACGACAGACACGGATACGATCCGCGGCTGGGGCGACACGCACGAGACGGTCCCGGTCCGATACGAGGCTGACGGCGAGACGCGACTCGGGCTGTACCGCGAGTCCGAGATGGACGACCGACACACCCGAATCGAGTGGGACGAGTTCGACGAGCACATGCGCGAACACGACATGGTCGTCGTCCGCCACGGCGACGAGGGCGAGTTCGAGGTGATGGACCGCTCGGAGGTGGCCAGCCACGCCGCGATCAGCGACCGGGAGGTCGAGGAGAGCCTCCTCGAAGGGGAAACCGTCGAATCGGAGTTCACCGAGCGCTCGGTCGTCGAGCGCACGGTCGTCGAGGAGGTGACCGTCGAAAGCGAGGTCACCGACCGCGAGATGGTCGAGTCCGACACCATCGACGTCGAGCTGATCTCCCGCGAGGTCGAGGACTGCGAGGTGACGAACGTGGACACGACCGACCAGGGGATGGACGCGCTGAACACGTTCGGGAGCGGCACGCAGACTGATATCGACTGCGACGTGGAGGTCACGCTCGATGAGGCCTGGACGGTCACGACGGAGAACGTCGAGCGGGTCACGCTCGAGAGCCGGATCGTCGACACGGACGTCGAAGAGACGGAGACGGTAGAGACGGACACCATGCGGGAGACCGTCGACCTCGAAGGCGTCGAGCGGACGGTGCTGGAGGGCGAACTCGTCGCCTCGCCGCACACCGCCGAGGAAGCCGTCGAGGCGGGCCACGTCGAGAGTCAGTTCCGCGACGACGACGTGATCGAAACCCACCTCTTCAGGACGCAGGTGATCGAGGAGGACCTGTCGATCCGGCGGCTGATATCCGGGGAGATCTCCACCGCCGAGACGCTCTCTTCGGAGACCATCTCCCACGCGGTCGTGGAGAGCGAAATCGTCGAGCCAGCGAAGTACGACAGGGAACTGAGCGTCGAGAGCAGCGAGCGGTCGGCGGGCGTCGAGGACACGGAGACGCTGGAAGCCGACGAGCCGGCGACCGCCGAACGAGCGGCGACGGCCGACGAGGCGGCCCGGATCGAGCCGACGGATGACGACGTGGGCAAGACGGTCGTCAACGCCAGCGGCGACGAGGTCGGGATGGTGTCTGCCGTCGAGAACGACCGGATGTACGTCGACCCGCATCCGTCGATCACCGACCGCATCCGGACGGCGCTGGGATGGGGTAACGACGACGACACGTACCCGGTCGACGAGGACCACGTCTCGCGCATTGAGGACGACGAAGTGGTCCTCGGCGTCGACCGGCAGGGATAGCCGGTGGGTGGCCGCCGACCGGGGGCCGACCCGACCGGTGGCGAGCCGACAGGCGGAGTGCCGACCGGACGGACCGGCTGGGTCGGCCCACCGGCGAGCGCCGCGCTCAGACGGGGATCCAGGAGACGACCTCCGCCGACGGCTCCCCGCCTTCGGGACAGCTGACCGTCGCGTTGCGGTGGGCGTTCGCCGGGACGTTCTCGAAGGTGACCTGCCGTCGCGGATCGGGACAGGTGACGCTGACGGTCGCGGCGACGAGCCCGGTGCCGCCCTCGGTGCGCAGCGTCACGCCGTAGTACGTCGCATCGCCGCGCTGGCCGCGCTCGCCGCTCACGGTCGCCGTCGGTTCGGCCGCCGACGCGCCGGCCAAGGCGTTCCAGACGGCGAAGGAGAACAGCCCGACGGTGAGCGCGACCGCGGCGACCATCACGACCCGCTCCGTCGTCGAGACGGCGGCCTCCTCGGGCGGTTCGTCGGCGTCAGCGTCCCGTCCTGGCCCGCGGTCGTCGATGTCGGCGGCGTCCCCGTACCCCCCGTAGTCGCCGTCGGCGCCGCTGGCACCGTCGTCTCGGCCCTCGCTACCGTCTCCGGTGCGGTCGGGACCGGTCATCAGAGCACCACCTCGCCGGCGCTGGCGCCGGTCGCGGCGGGGAACCCGAGAACGACGGTGAGCTGGACCCACTCGCCGAAGCCGCGCCCGTCGAACTGGCCGAACCCGAGCAACAGGACGACACAGACGGCCAGCGCGACGGTGTAGGCGGTCGCGGCGGTGCCGATCTGGAGGAGGTGAGTGCGCCCTTCGATGCGGTCGCGGTGGCCGCGGAACTCCAGTTCGTGGAGCACGAGGTGGACGACCCCGACCGAGAGCACGACGAGGGCCGCCAGGCGCGGCCAGCCGGCGTTGCGCGCGATGACGACCACCTCCTCGGTGGGCGCCACCGGGAGCGAGAGGAAGACGGCCCCGAGCGCGAACACGGACAGGTTGTGCGGGAACGCCTCCTCCTCGATGGGTGCGTCGGTCTGGCCGAGCAGCCGGTTGGCCAGCGCGGCGCCGAAGCCGAACGGGACCACCTGCACGAGCGCCATGCGGACGACGGTCGAGGGGGAGTCGCCGAGCGTGACGACGCCGAACGCGAGGAGGACGACCAGCGCGGCGACGACGCTCTGCATCACCAGTTCGCCGAAGTCGGCCACGACACGCCAGGCGGACTCCTGCCCGTCGCCGTCGAGGCGGCGGAAGCCGACGCTCCTGACGAGCGCGAAGACGACCCCCAGCCCGACGGCCGCGAAGACGAGGAGGTGGAGGATCGGGAGCCGCCGGCTGAGCCACCACGTCTCCATCGTGACGAGCATCGACACGCCGACGACCAACAGCGCCCCGGTGACGCCGCGACCCTGCGTGCGCAACTCCTCGATGACGGCCTGGGCCATGGTTCCCCGGTTGGGCCGCCAGCGGTAAATGCGACCCGTCGGTTCCCGTCCAGCGACCGTCGTAGCGGGCGCTTACCGGCACTCGCGCGGGGGCGCGGGCCGCGGTGGACAGCCGCCGCGGTGCGGAGACGATCGGGCGCCCGGCTGCGGGAGCCCGGCGCTCGCCGGCCCGGGTCCAGTCACCCCTCCCAGACGAGTTCGAGCGAGAGCTCCGCCGTGCACTCGGGGCCGTCCTGGACCTGCCCGGCGTCCGCCGCGACCTCGACCTCGTCTTCGGCGACGTAGTTGGGACAGCGGCCCGTCTCGATCACGCGCATGACGGTCACGGTCGCTCCGCACTGGGGGCAATCGAGGGCGATCCCGTCCTCGCGCTCGTGGATCGAGTCCGGTTCGAGGGTCATGCGGGCGCCGGTCGGCGCGTCGTCGGCGCTCCCGCTGTCGGCGTCGGTCATCGGTGGGTACGCTTGGAGTCCCCGCCGGAAAAGCGCCCGGTCGCCAGTGCGTTTAGGGGGTCGGCGGTCCAATCCCGTGTATGGAGATCAGAGACGCCAGGGCGAGCGACGCCGGTGGCATCGCCGACGCGGCGCGCGCCTCGCTACGGGCCTCGTACGGCTTCCTCGAGGAGGGGACGATCGACGAGGTCGTCGGCGAGTGGTACGACGCCGAGCGCGTGACCGAGCGGGTGAACGAGGCGGAGAGCGCCTGGATGATCGCCGAAGCCGACGACGAGGTGGTCGGGTTCGTCCAGGGCGCGCTCGTCGACGCCGAGCCGCCGGTCGGGGAGATCCACTGGCTCCACGTCGTCCCGGACGCCCGCGGGGCGGGGCTGGCCCGACAACTGCTCGGGGGGATCCAGGAGGCCTTCGAGAAGCGCGGCGCGGGCCGGCTCCGCGGGACGGTCCTCGCTGAGAACGAATCGGGGTGGTCGTTCTACGAGGCCGACGGCTTCGAGCGCGCCGACGAGCGCGAGGTGACCGTCGCCGGCGGCGAGTACGCCGAGTACGTGTACGAGCGGCCGCTCGGCGAGTCCGTCGCGGATCTGGTCGTCGAGCCGGTCGACACGCCGGCCGGCCAGCTGTTCGTGAACTTCAGCGAGGGCGCGCGCGGGTCGAACGCGCCCTTCTACGCCGCCTACCGGACCGAGGACTTGCAGGAGAAATACGGCTGGTACTGCAGCAACTGCGAGTCGGTCAGCACGGCGATGGACTCGATGGGCCGCGTCGAGTGCAACGACTGCGGGAACCGCCGGAAGGCCACCCGCTGGGACGCCTCGTATCTGTAGTCGGCCGGGCGGTGGCCCGCGCCCCTCGGGCCCCTTGACGAGTCGCCCGGGGCGGCGGGAGGACCCGCGAAGGGTTTAGGCGTCCCGAGCCCGTACGAGGGGAGAACGGATCCGCCCGAAGACGGTCGATTCCCGGGTCCGCTCGCCGCGGCGGTCGCAGTCGGGCCGACGGGGGGCCGCGGGGGTCCGAACACCCATGACGCGTTCGAGAAACACACAAGCGTCACTGTCGGAATCGCCGCTGGTGCCGGCCGAGCGGGCCGACGGCGCGCGGCTCGACGAGGCCTCGCGCCGGGCGTGGTCGGAGGCGATGACTGTCCGGCCGTTCGGCGAGGGGTACCTGGTCGACTGCGACGGCGGGACCCACTACGTCGGGCTGGCACCGAGCAACTGTTCGTGCGGCGAATCGCCGGCGGAGGACCGCTGTGAGCACGTCCGCCGGGTCGCCATCGAGATCAACCTCGGCCGGGTGCCGCCGCCGTCGGAGCGGACGGTCCCCTGTGCGGGATGCGACCGTCGAGTCGCCGTCTCCGCCGCGGATTCGACGCCGGCCCTGTGCGCCGAGTGTCGGCTCGAACCGGGGGACGTGGTCGTCGACGAGGCCGGCGACGGCGAGACGCCGCTGCTGGTCGTCTCCGCGCCCGGGCGGCCGGCCGACGTGGTGGCGCTCACCGGGGACGACCGGACCGTGGCCGACTACCCCGGCAACGACGGGTACCCGGCCGACGAACCGGTCGTCGAGGTGGTGTACCCGCGTACCGTCTCCACCGACCGCTCGCCGCGGCGCTATCGCTTCCCGCTCGCCCGCCTGGAGCGGCCCGACCGCGACGACCGCCCGCCCGAACGGGACGTCGACGCCACCCCGGCCGACGGCGAGTGACTGTGGTGTCCGGCGGGGTCGACCGGGCCGACCGGTCCGCGAGCGACGAACGGCGCCGTTCGGTCGCCTGCGAGGGCAAGGCGAACCTATATGGGTACTACCGCAAGTAACCCGAACTTTTCTCGGCCGTAACCCGGCACTTGCAACGGTGGGCTGCGTATACTATTGGGGACCGACGGCCAACGCCGAGACACTCGAATGAGCACTATCGTGAAAGCCACGCTGCCGGCCGACGAGTTCGCGCTCACGGAGACGTTCGACGCCGTCCCGGAGGTGGAGTTCGACGCGGTGCGACTGGTCACCCACGGCACCGACCGGGTCGTCCCGCTGCTGTGGGCGACCGACGCCGACTCGACCGCGGTCGCAGAGGCGCTCGAAGCCGACGACTCGACCGACGAGGTGGCGCTCGTCTCCAGGCGTAACCACGACTCGCTGTTCCGGATGCGCTGGACCGCCCGCGTCCGGTTCGTCACGCACGTCCTCGTCGAGGAGGACGGGGCCGTCGTCAGCGCGCACGGCACGGACGACGGTTGGACCTTCCGCGTCCTCTTCCCGGAGCACGACGCCGTCTCCTCGACCTACGCGGCCTGCGAGGAGCAGGACATCGACCTGGACGTGACCCAGATCTACCACCTCGACGACGCCCCGTCGCTCGGCGGCTTCCATCTCACCGACGAGCAGTTCAAGACGGTCCGGACGGCCCTCGAACGGGGGTACTACAAGGTCCCCCGCGAGACGACGCTCGAGGAGCTGGCCGACGAACTCGACGTGTCCCACCAGGCGCTCTCGGAACGGCTCCGCCGCGGGCATCTCGCGCTCATCGAGAACGTCGTCGGTCCGTGAGGGCGTCGCGACCGGCGGGGCACCGCGAGCGACGCCCGGCGCCCTCACTCGCTGGTGGCGGCCGACGACCGCGAGGCGCCGGCCGCCGTGTCGGCGGTCCCGGCCGATCCCGGTTCGGGGTCCGTCCGCCCCGACTCGCCGACGCCCTCGTCGTCGAACTCCGACCAGGTAGCCTGCGTTGAGTCCGACCGGCGCTTGCGAACGGCGTAAGCGATCCCGAGGGCGGCGGCGCTCAGCAGGACCAGTCCGATCCGCGAGCCGCCGGACCCGTCGTCGTCCGTCTCGCTCCGGTCGCTCGCCTCGGCCCGGTCGGTCGCGGGCGTCTCCTCGTCGTCGGTCCGGACCGCGACCGTCTCCTCCCTGAGCGCCTCTTTGACGGCGTCTTTGACCGGTTCGCGCAGCATCTCCGAGACGACGAAGCGCGCTCCGTCGACCATCCCGTCACGGTTCGACTCCGCGAGTGGCTGCTGTCGTGCCATGCGTCCCCGTCCAGAACCGCGGCGCCTGATACCGTTCGGCTTGCGAATACAGGCGCCTGCGCGGCCCCCGGTATCCGTCCACCCCTGCCGCGAGTCTCCGGACTCCGAGTGCCGCGGCCCACGCGGACGGCCGACCGGGAGACATCGACGACGGCTCGCCCAGTGCCGTAACGGATCGGTACCGTCGATAGCGTGAGGTTACCGGCGCGTCACAGACGCTTGCGAGCGGTTGAGCGAACCGTCCCGTCCCCGCTCCGTCCCGGATTTGGCACCGTATACCGGACGCCGATCGAGGAGAAAGGCTTTTAGTAATCGATGGGTAATGAGAAGCTGTCACAACCAATGTATCGCAACCAATCGTACGTCGAACCGGCCGCCCAGCGACGGACTCAGGTCGGTGACGCGGGGACGTACTACGTCAAACACGACTTCGGGGGGTCGGCTGAGCTGACGACGACGCTTGCGCACGCAATCTCCGACGTGACCGGTATCGACGTGACGGACACGGGGTTCACGCTGAACGATCACGTCGACCCGGAAGCGCTCGACCGCCTGTTCCAGCCGAAAGACGACGGGACCGCCCGCGTCGACGGCCACCTCTCCTTTACCATCTGGGGCTATCAGGTGACGGTCTACAGCGACGGACAGATCGCCATCGTCCCGCCGAACCAGCCGCCGGCCGCCCGACAGGGCCCGGGCGCCCAGCGATAGGGCCGCGTCCGTTCTCGTTCGCTCGCAGGTGACACCTACCCGCGGGACTGCCGGGCCGACCGGCGGACGCGGTCGGATCGTTCCGTCAGTCTCGTCGGTTGGAACGATCCCGTTTCCGGGGCGTAGCCGCGCCGAACCGCGGCGCCGTCGCTGAACGGTACGCTCGATTTATGGGCGGTCCGCGGGTCGCCTCCGATGGCGACGACGCTCCGGAGAGGGCCCGCAGGTCACGGCGACTGGGCGGGCTACCGGTGTGTCGGCGGCGCATCGCACGCGGATTACAGCGGACCTATCCAGACATGAGCCAATCCAACCAACTCGTCAGTAAAGCGATCGAACTCCAGCAGAACACCCTCGCGAACAGCCAGCAGGCCATGGAGCAGGCGGTAGAGCTGCCGCTTCAGCAGTCCGTGGCGCTCCAGCGCAACGCCGCCCAGTTCATGCTCGACGGGCTGGAGATCGGCAACTGGTTCGGCACCCAGAGCGTCGAGCTCACGCGGGACGCCCTGGACTCGTACATCCAGACCGTCGAGAACGCCGCCCAGGACGCCTCGGAACTGACCGAGTGGGGGATGGAGAACGCCGAAGCGGCCGGCGAACGCGACCTCCAGTCCACCCAGCAGTTCGCCACCGGTATCGCCGGCGACGGACAGACGGCCACCGCCGGCGCCCGGTCCCAGTCTGACCGGCCGCCGGCGCAGGGATCCCCGTCCGCCTCTCGGCAGGGGCCGCCCCAGCAGTCGCCGAGGCAGGCCCAACAGCCTCCGATGCAGGCCCAGCAGGTACCCCAGCAGACGCCGCTCCCGCAGATGGGTGTCCGGCAGGCCCAGCCTCAGGGAATGTCTCCGACGCAGGCACCGATCTCCCGGCCCCCACCACAGCAGACATCGGCCCAGCAGCCCCAGCCACAGCAGACACAGGCGCGACAGCCTCGACCGCAGGAGATGCCGGCACAGAGGGGCCCCGTTCCGGGGATGGGAGCCCAACAGGCCCCGCCACAGCAGGCGATACGGCAGGAGCCACAGATAGGGGCCCAGGCCGGACGACCAGTGGCGCCGGCCACGTCGCCGTCGCAGACGGAGCAGGCGTCGGCCGGTAGCCAGAAGATCGCCCGGCAGTCCTCGCAGCCGATGTCGGATAGCCAGCAGCCGCCGCGCCAGGCCGCCGTCGTCGGCGAGAGCGAGCGAGAGACGGAGACGCCGGCGGACAACGCCTGAGAACGGTCGCTCGGCGGCGGTCGCGGCGCCGGTCGGTCACCGATGCCGGCCGGGAGCCGCGGCCGATCCCCGACCTCGAATCGCCGAGTAATCCGACGGTACCCGACGGAGGCGGCCGTGATAGTTCGCCGATACTTATTGGACGCGCCGGCCAACGGCCGGTGGTGTTTCACGATGCAAGTTGTCTGTAAGGACGGCACGGCGATCCAGTGTACCGACTTCGAGGCCATCGACTCCGGCGTCTTGCTGTATCAGGAAACTGGCCGTCGCGAGACACGCGGCGAGGAAGCGGAGGAAGCGGACGAAGAGGCGGAGCGCCGCGCCGCCGGGTTCGTCCCGATCACGGAACTGCGGTTCGTCGTCCCCGACGAGATGCTCCAGACGAGCGGTCGGGGACAGCGGGCGCCCGCTCCCGAGTCCGGCCGGGCCGGAGCGCCGCCGGGCGCTCCGACCGGCCCCGGCGGACAGGTCGCCCAGCAACAGCAGGTCCAGCAGTACCCCGGCGCCTCCTCCGGCGGTCCCACCGGTGGCACCTACGAGACGGGCGGCCAGTAGGGCGCCGCCGGCGTCGACGGTCCGCGACGGTTCCGTACTCGGTTCCGTTTCCGTTCCCCGTTTCCGCATCTCGCTCCTGTTTCCACACGTCGTTCTCACTTCGGACCTTCGCCCCACTGCGACCGCGCCGTCGTCCCGGGGCGTCGCCGCTGCGGTCCGCCACGCGCCTCCAAGCGTCCGCACAGCTGCCGCTGTCGCCGTCAGGGCGCGGAGAACGGCGTCGAGTGGGACGGCGCGGCCGGCGGTCAGTCCTCGGTCCAGTACATCAGCGCCTCCTTCTCGGAGCCACAGTCCGGACAGCGGTCGGGGAGGCCGTCGTCGATCTCGCCCATCTCGCCGCAGACGGTGCAGCGCCACATCAGCTCCGCCTCGCCGAAGGAGTGGCCCGACCGTGCGTGTTCGACGCTGAGTCCCTCGACGCCCTCGCGGGTCGTGACGAAGACGCCGCTCTCCTCCATCCCGCGGACGGTCCCGACGGCGTTCCCGTCCTCGTCGTAGAGGGTCTGCCCGAACGACAGGGAGGTGGCTTCCTCGGTGGCTTCGGCGTCCGATTCCTCTCCCGGAGTCTCGCCTCGTCCGCTCATAGTTCCCGTTGGAGTCCCGCGTGGAAAACTCTGTTTGCGGTCAGGTCACCAGATCCGTCCGGCGCCGGCACTCCGCGTCGCCACGGCCGTCTGGCCGCGCGCGCTTTCTCCCGCCGTGCCGCTCCCCCGTCACGACATCTCCGTCACGAGACCTCGACGAAGCGGGCGTTCCCGTCCTGGTCGACCGTGACTCGGTAGCCCTCGAAGGTGAACTCGACCTGTACCTGCGCCCCCGGGTCCGGAGGGGTCGAGAACAGGTGGTCGACGAGGTGGTCGACCTGTTCGTACATCGTCTCGAGGTCGGTCGTCTCCACCTCCTGGAGGTCCGCGACGGCTTCCGCCACCGCCGTCGCCGGGTCGTCCTGATCCGTGTCGAACTGCCGGTGAACGATCCGATCGCCGTTCGAAGCCTCTGTCATAGCCGGGTCCTCGCCGGCCGCTGGGAAGTACCTTCTGTTAGTTACCCTACCGTTCCGACCGAAAGTCTGGGTTACCGAAACGAGGGGAGGACATCGGCCTCGTACGACTCGAAGAACGACGACTGGTCGGGGCCGACCTGGTGGACGTACACGTGGTCGAAGCCCGCGTCGACGAACTGCTGGATCGCTTCGACGTGGTCGTCGGCGTCGGGGCCACAGACGACCTCTTCGGCGATCCGGTCCTCGGTGACGTTCTCGGTCGCACCCTCGATGTCCGTCGGCGTTCGCAGTTCCCAGTTCACCGATCCGGGCGCCCCGCCGTTGGGCCAGTACTCGTGGGCCGTTCGGCGGGCCGCAGCCGCGTCGTCGGCGTAACAGACGGTCACCTGGCCGTAGCGCGGCCCCTCGCCGCGCTCGCGGAACCGGTCGACGAACTCGGCGACGGGCGCGACGCTGATCAGGCCGTCGCCGATCGCGCCGGCCATCGCCGCGGACTTCGGGCCGGTCCCGGAGACGTAGATCGGCGGCGGCTCCTCCGGACGGGTGAACAGCTTCGCGTCCTCGACGGTGACGTGGTCGCCGCGGTAGGTGACGTGCTCGCCGGTCCAGAGCCGGCGGACCGCCGCGACGCTCTCCTCGAGTCGCTCGGCGCGCAGGTCGAACGGCGGCCAGCGCTCGCCGGTGACGTGTTCGTTGAGGTTCTCGCCGGTGCCGACGCCGAAGAAGAACCGCCCGTCGAACATGTCGGCGACCGTCGCCGCGGCCTGGGCGACCACGGCCGGGTGGTAGCGCTGGAACGGGCAGGTGACGCCGGTGCCGACGCGGAGCTCCTCGGTTTCGCGGGCGACGGCGCCGAGGACGCTCCAGGCGAACGGCGCCTCGCCCTGCCGTTCGACCCAGGGGTGGTAGTGGTCAGAGACGAGCGCGTGTTCGAAGCCCGCGGCCTCGGCGTCGACGGCGAAGTCGACGAGGTCGTCGGGCGGGTGCTCCTCGCTCGAGAGGGCGTAGCCGATCTCAACCACGGTGTGGCCCCCCGGTCGGCGGCCGGTCGGCTGGCGTGCGGTTCGTCGACTGAGTGTGTACCCGTACGTACATCGGTTCGGGAGTCGGCCGGGTCGCCCGCGGTCCGTGGTCGGAAACGGTCCGGGGACGGGAACGTCTCGAGACAGTCATCGTCCGGGAGTCCCGAGCGGTCGCTACCGGTTCGCCCTCGTCGGCGCGCGCTGGAGGTGGGCTTCGAGGAACCACAGCGACTTGGACACCTCGCGGGACACCTCGTTGAGCAGGTCGGCCGTGTCGGGGTCGCCCTGCTGGTCGGCGGTCGCGATCTGCTGGGCGAGGTTCGCGTCCAGCGTCGCCATCCGGTCGGCGAGCTCCACGACCAGCGCCAGGCCCTCGACGGTGTCGTTCGGGAACGGCGCGACCATCGTCGTCCCGGCGACCTCGTGGACCGTTCCCGGCGGGCGCCCGCCCAGCGCGCTCGCCCGCTCGGCGACCATGCCGATGTACTCGTCGAACGTCTCGACGATGTCGGCGAACAGCTCGTGGAGCTGGTAGAACTCCGGCCCCTTCACGTTCCAGTGGGCGGTCTTGAGCTGCATGTTGATCGTCGTCATGTCCGCGAGACACTGAACGAGCGCGCCGATGCTCGTCTCGCGGACGTGCTGCGGGAGGTAGTTGCGCGTCGGGAACACCTGTCTGACGGGCCCCGTCGCGCCGGCCTGTCCGTCGTCGGGCTGGGCCGCGAGGCCGCTGTTTGCTTCTGTCCGGGTCGACTGCCCACCGGTCGGACCGGGTTGCATCTGGCTCATTGCTGTGTCACCGGGTGGCCCGTACACGAGGGCCTCTCATCAGCGTTGACGGTGGACACGCAAGGTGGGGACGGATCGGCCGAGGTGAACGGGACGGACCCGTCTCCGCCGACCGCGGCCGACGGAGTCACGCGTCGGGGCTCCCGCGGCCGACTGCCGCCGGACGGCCGTGGGCCTAACTGCGTCTCGCCCGTCAGTGTCGGCTGCATGGCGTCCGACCAGACCGACGAGTCGGCGGTCCGTCACACGACCGACCCGACGCTCGCACGCACCGTCATCGAGGAGCGCAACGGCTACCCGGCGCACGTTCCGCGGAGCGAGGGGGCGGGCGACCACGGGCTGCTCCGCGTCGGCTTCCGCGACCGCGACGAAGACCTGAAAGAGATCTCCTGGGACCAGTTCGCCGAGGAGTTCGAGGAGAAAGGTCTCGCCGCCCTCTTCAGGGACGACGGGGGGACCGTCGACGAGAACCGCCCCGTCGTCCTCGAGGAGCGCGACACCGCCGAAGCGGAGTACGCTTCCGAAGCGGCCTGAGCCGGCGTCCGTCGGCTCGACGCTACAGCTCCGTCCTCAGTCGGATCTCGTCGTCGGTGACCGCCTCGACCAGTTCGGGCTCGAGCGGTCGCACCCGGTGGTCGCTGTCGTCGACGTCGAGCTTGGCCGCGACCGTCTCCACCACGCCGGGAGCCGGGTCGACGAACGCCGTCTCGTTCTCGTAGTCGACGACCTTCCCGACTCGCTCGCCGTCGTGGACGACGGGCGTGCCCACGTCGGCCTCGGTGACCTGGTCGCGCATCGTCACTCCTGGCCGCCGGCGTCGTCGCCGGGGTCGGCCCGCGGGTCAGCAGGCGTCTCTCCCTCCCGCCGGGCCCCGCCGTCGCGCTCGTCGTCGTCGAGCGGGCCGACGGGTCGCTGCTCGTTGTACTCCTCGGGGCCGGCGGCCTCGCCGGTCAGTTCGTGGTAGATGGCCTCCCGGGCCGCCTCGGCGGACGCGAAGCGCTCGTCGACGAGGCGGTCGAACACGGAGCCGAGCGACTCCGTCTCGTTGGCCAGGTCGATCGGCTGGTCGCCGTACTCGACGGCCAACTCCTCCGAGGTGGTCGGGTACTTCGCCTCGCCGAGCATGTCGCCCACGCGGCCGAGTTCCTCCTCGACGATCTCGTCGCGCTCGCGGCGCCGTTCGACCGCATTCTCCTGGACGCGCTCCGGATCCGGGTCGTACGAATCGCCGTCGTCTGACATCGGGCCGACTAGCCGGGCGACGCGGAAAAGTCCGGCCCCGGGACTCGCCACCGTCGGTGGATGGCCGCGGCGGGCCGCCCTGACCCCGCTGGCGCGCTGGATGCCGGCCCGTTCGACGCCGACATCGCCTTCGTCGGTGAGGCGCCCGGTGCCACGGAGGTCGAGGCGGGTGCGCCGATGCTCGAACGCGACCTGCGGGTGGTGCGGGAGATCGCGGCGGGGGAGTGACCGCGGGCCGGCGGCCGCGTCGGTCAGTACTCGGGCTCGCGGTCGCTGCTCGTGATCCAGTCGACGACGAGGTACAGGAGGATAACGGGGAGCAGCGGCAACAAGGCGAGCGCGATCGTCGCCCCGATGAGGTACCCGATGACAGCCATCTCGCCGTTCGGATGCAGGCCGCGCGTTCGTGATACGGTGTCCATGGTAGTGAGTGTGGTGTGGTCGTGGTTGGGGTCGCGGGCGGTCAGGCTTCGAGCCACCAGCCGAGCAGTCGCTCGGTGTCCTCGGCGGAGCGCTTGCCGCGGCGTTCGGCCATCGTCTGTCCCTTCTCGTCCAGCACCGTCCGTTCGAGGTGGTCCCGGGCGCTGCGGATAGCGGGGGCGTCGCCGTACTCCTCGCCGGTCCCGGAGAAGCGGCCCCGATCGGTGAACAGCCGGATCGTCGCCCGGATCAGCGGCGAGCCGCGCTGGCGCTCAGTGTGCCTGTGCAGGACGACGTAGGCCTCGATGACGGACATCTCGTCGAACTTGCTCGCCACCCCGTCGATCAGGTCGGCCACTCCCTCGTGGGACATGGTGGTGAGGTAGCGCGTCCCGAACACCTGCAGGCGGGTCCCGTCGTCGGGTGTCCAGGTGAGCGACCGCAACACGTCGGTCAGCGTGACGACGCCGTCGACGCCCTCGGCGGGGACCTCGACGACGAGCGACGAGTAGTCGTCGGCGAGCATCTCACCGACGGCGTCGTCGAGGCCGGCCGTCGGGCCGGTCGTCGCGACCGGCGAGTTCATCACGTCGCGAGCGGGGATGTCGAGCAGTCTGTGCTCGACGCCGGCACGCTCGCCGTACCCCTGGTCGGACCGCTGGGCGTCGGTCGCGTTCGCGTCGCCCTGGCCGAAGCCGCCGACCGAGCCGCCCTGCTCCCGGTCCGTCTCGCGGACGGCGAACTCGAGCAGGTCGAAGTAGCTCACCATCCCGACGGCCGCGCCGGTGTCGTCGACTACCGGCACGCGGGAGATGCCCTCGACGCGGAGGTCGTGGATCACCTCGCCGACGGTCGTCTCGGGCCCGACCGACCGCAGGTCGCGGCTGTACACGTCGCTCACGTCGAGCGCGTCGAGGAACGGCTCGACCGACTCGGCGACGCTCTCGTCGGTGACGACGCCCGTGAAGTCGTCGCCGTCGTAGACGGGGACGATCGGGAACTCGCTCTCGACCATCCGTCGGGCGACCTCGCGGATGTCGTCGTCGGCGCCGACGCGGGGCACGTCCTCGCGCATGACCGACCGGGCCTTCCGGTCGGGGTCGTGATGCGAGCTGACGAGCACTTTCCGGGTGACGACCCCCTCGATCCCGTCGTCGGAGCCGACCAGCAGCCCGGGATCGCGGTGGGTCCTGAACGCGCCCAGAAGCTTCGACACCGGCGTTTCGGGGTCGAACTCGCGATACTCGGTCGTGACAGCCTCCGAGATGTCCATTCGTGGCCGGTTCGGGCCGTCGCCGGATAGCCGGCCGGCTTGCAGTCGCCAGCGGCCTGGCCGGACGCTCGGCCGGTCCACGACCCGCGGTAGCCGCCCGTACTCGGACGGTTCGGGCGCCCGGCCGTCGAGGTGGCGGTCCGCGGAGGCGGAGGTCATCGCGGGCCGACGCCGCGGGTAAGTCGGGCTTATCCTCGGGAGCGGGTCGGCCGGGAACCACGGAACGGTCGGGCGGATCGGGTCGGTCGGACCGGGCTGGCGTAGGCGCCGAGTTCTTTTTTCCGCGCCTGCGAATGCCTACTCGATGAGCACGATCGTCGAGGCGACAGTCCCGGCAGACCAGTTCGCGCTCGCGGAGACGCTCGCGGCGGCCCCGGCGACGGAGGTCCGGATGGTGCGGCTGGTCGCCCACGGGTCCGAGCACGTGATGCCGTTCGTCTGGGCCGGCTGCGAGGACACCGACCGGGTGCGCGACGCGCTGGACAGCGACCCGACCACCGAGTCCGTCTCGGTCCTCGCGGACTTCGACGGCGAGGCGCTGTTCGCGGTGGACTGGGCTGCGAAGGTGCGCGTCCTCGTCTCCATCGTCGCCGAGGAGAACGCGACCATCCTCGACGCCTGCGGCCGCGACGGCACCTGGCACCTCCAGGTCTTCTTCCCGGACCACGAGCTCGTCTCCGCGACCCGCGACTTCTGTGAGGACTTCGGCATCGACCTGGAACTCGAACGCATCAATCGCCTCTCGGAGGCCTCCGAGTACGGCCACCTCGGGCTCACCAAACGGCAGTACGAGACGCTGGTCGACGCTTACGAGGCCGGGTACTACGAGGTCCCCCGGACGGTCAACCAGGAGGAACTCGCGGAGCACTTCGAGGTGTCTCACCAGGCGCTCTCGGAGCGGTTGCGCCGCGCCCACGAGACGGTCATCACCAACGCCCTGTACCACAAGATCCACCGCCGCGACCACGACGTGTCGCCGCGCATCCGCCACGAGGCCGACTGACCCTCGGCTCGGCCGGCCTCGCCGCCGGTCACACGGCGACGGCGAGGGCCGGGCGAAGGTGTAATCGGATTCGGCTCCAATCGCACTCATGGCAAGCGTCATTCCGCGGTCGGAGACGACGGACGCGGCCGACGAGGCGACGCTCGAACGCGCCCGGACGATGGCGACGCTGCTCGACGAGTCGGTTCGGATCCCGAAGGTCGGGTACCGGGTCGGGCTCGATCCCGTCCTCGGGCTCGTGCCCGTCTCGGGGGACCTCGTCGCCGCGATCGCGTCGCTGTACGTCGTCTACGCGGCCATCGACGTCGGCGTGCCGACCCGGAAGATCCTCTTGATGCTCGGTCGGGTCGGCGTCGACCTCGCGGTCGGGTCGCTCCCGGTCGTGGGGACGCTCGTCGACGCCGCCTGGAAGAACAACCAGCGAAACGTCCGAACCATCGAGGCACACCTCGAATCGGCCTAACGCCGGCTCGTGACGCCCGTCGCCGGTCGCGGACGGACCCGCCCGCGACGGCGGCAGTCGACCTCGCTACGGCCGAGGGCCGGCGGTCCCGCGGTGACCCGGCGGCCGTTCTGGAGCCCCCGGAGTTCCGCCCGCCCGACTCGGGACCGGGTCGCCCGTCTGCTGGACCTGCATCGGGACGAGATGCAGGGGCGGTGGTAACGCCCCGGGGACGCGGCCCAGCGGCCGCCGCTCGGGCTGGCCGTCCGCCCCGCTTCCGAGCGCAGTCGTCGTAATCCGGAGCGGTGGGCCCCGCTCCCGTACCCGGTGGTCGGAACCGTCCGGCTCGGCGGCCTCGTCGCCCGCGGCTCCGTCTTCGCCGGCGTCGTCGTCGCTCGCGTCGTCCGCCTGCCGGTCTTTCGGTAGGAACTGTCCGGTTTCGGGGTCTCGTCGCTGCCCGCCGTCCCCGTCCTCGGCCGCTTCGGATCGACTGCCGTCGTGCTCCTCGCCGTGGTCTGGGTCGCTGTCGTCGGGACTCATGAGTATCGCCAGCCGCGAAGCGCGCTGACACGGGGCCTAGCCCGCCGCGAGGCATAAAAACGCGTGATGATTCGACTGGTTTGCCGGTGCTTATCCGGATACGTACGGGGTTTCCCCGTCCGTGTCGCACTGTCGGCGAGTCCGGCGCCGGCGTCGTCGGGGCCGCGGTGGCGGTCCTCAGGGCTCGGCGCGACACTCCTCGGGGAGATCAGCTCTGGTGAGCCGCTCGGCGCCGCAGCGGACGCAGCGGTAGTACGACTCCCGGTAGCCCCGCTGGTCGGCGAACCCGCGGTGTGACTCGGGATGGCGACCGGGGACCCACTCGGTCTTGTCGACGACGAGGTGGGGCCCGGCCGGTTCGGCGTCGGGGTAGGACGGTGCGACGGATCTGACGTGTTCGTTGTGGGTGCTCATGGTTCTCGATCCCACGGTGGACGGCCGGCCGATCGCTCCGATCGTCGGGGCGATCACCGGACGACCGTGGTAGGGGATCGACCGGTATAAGCGACTCCCCTGGCAGGCGCGTGACCTGTCCCCGTCACGGGGTTTCGACCCCGTACTCGCCGGTAAGCACGTCCGGACCGGACGCCCGGTCGCGGGGGCGAGACGACCCGTCCCGGGACGGTGTCCAAGGTTTATTGATCAGCCCAACGGACGGTTCACCGTCGGCCGGCCAGCCGAGCGTCCGCGCCGACTGAGTCACTATGTCACCGAACCAGGGCCGCGATCCGTCAGATCCGCGCTCACGACAGCCGCGAGACACCGCGCAACAACCGACGCAGTTCCCTCAGGGGGCGCCGACCGCGCGGCCGCCGCAGGGGCCACAGCAACAGCCCCGATCCGGCGGCCGACCCCAGGGGGGGACACCGCCGTATCAGGCGCCGCCGGGCGCGGGCACAGCGCCCCAGCACGCGCAGGCCCAGCCCCAGCAGCCACAGCCGAGCCAGCAGCCGCAGTTCCGGGCGGGCCAGCAGCCACAGCCCCAGGGGGCGGCGCCGCAGCGACCGCGACCGGTTCAGGGGCCCCCCCAGGGAGGCGCCGTTCCGCAGCCGCCCCGAGGCGCGACGCCACAGCCGCCGCGGCGGGCGACCGGGTCGGGACGGTCCCTGCTCAGGCCGGTGTCGGTCGACGACGTGGTCGCCGAGGACGTGGTCACTGTCGAGCGCGACACGCCGGTCCGGACGGCGGTGGCGAAGATGAACGACCAGGAGGTGGGGTCGGTAGTCGTCGTCGAGGACGGCCAGCCGACCGGTATCGTGACCGACCGGACGATTGCGCTCGCGCTGGAGGAGGCGCCGAACCTCGCCGACCGTCCGGCCGCGGAGCTGGTCGGCGGAGACACCATCACGGTCGACGCCGACACGACCATCTTCGAGGCGCTCCAGCTGATGCGCGACGAGGGGATCCGCCGGCTGCCGGTCGTCGACGACGACGGGCGCCTCCAGGGGATCGTCACGCTGGACGACGCGCTGGTCCTGCTCGCAAGCGAACTCGACAAGCTCGCGACGACGGTGCAGGAACAGTCGCCCCGACTCTGAGCCGCTCCGACCGAAGCGGTTATAAACGTCGATTCGAAAGCCGACCCTAATGGCTACGCGAGAGCAGCCGTCGTTCCGGCAGATGTGCCGCGAAACCCCGTACCTGACAGCCCTCTTTACCGTCGGTCCGCTCCTCGTCGGGGCCGCGCAGGTGCTGAACGCACTCGTCCACGGCTCGAACCTCCCGTTACTCGCGGCCGTCGTCGCGGCCACGGTCGCCTACTCCGTGCTGGTGACGCGCTATCGGCTCGCGACCTTCCGTCGACGGTCCCTCGCGCGGGTCGTCGAGTGACCGGCGTCACAGGACGAGCGACACGACGGCCAGCACGAGGAAGATCAGCACGAGCCACTTCGCGATCTCCATGCTCAGGCCCGCGACGCCGCGCGCTCCGAGCAGCGCCGCCACGATGGCCAACACGAAGAAGCCGATCGCGAGCGTGATGAAGTTTCCCGTGAAGAACTGCAGGGGAACTGTCGACGCTCCGACTGTCGCTCCGAGCGTTCCACCGGCCGCAGTGAGTCCGTACATGACTCTTCACCCCGGACTACTCGCGCTCCTCTCTTTGTAATACCGCTGATATCCAGTGAAACGCCGGCTTATCGCACCTCCCGGCCGATTCCCACCGCTGCGGTCGTCGCGATCGACTACGACCCCCCTGGGGGGGACAGCTCCGCGATCGGCACCGCCGTCGCGACCACCATTTCGCTCCGCAGTGTATTCACAATTTTACAGCGAATACGATCGGTACGCGTAATTATCCGATCTCTTACTGTATCTATCTGGCATCAAAATTGGATTTAAAGGAAACTGGCGAGGTATCACAATATATAGGATATCTATTGTGGTAAATTCGGTACTATGAACGGAAGCGTAACACTATTACGTTCACCTTTCAGATAGTACGGCGACGCTACCGAACAGATGAGGAGAGCATGACCGACGACTCGACCGCGGACCCGAGACTGGAATCGGCGTATCTGACGACGCTCTGTGGCGGGGCGGTGACCCTGGCTGGCGTGGTTCACGACCACCCGGCGAGCGTGGCGCGAGTGCGGGCCGTCGTCGAGCGGCGCCGCCCGGACGTGGTGGCGCTGGAACTGCCGCCGCTGGCGGTGGGGCTCTACGAGACCCACGCGGCCGCGGGGACGGACCCGCTCGCGTTCGGTGGGGAGATGAGCGCCGCGATCGCGGCCGCGGAGACGGAGCGCGTCGTCGGGATCGATGGCCCGTCCCGCCGGTTCTGTCGCAGACTCCTCGCGCGGTTCGCACGCGAGCGTTCGACCGCGAAGACCGTCTTGCGGTCAATTCGGGGGGTCGCGTCGGTGACGCGCACCGCCGTCGCCTGCCGGCTGGCGGCCGCGGTGGCGCGCCGCACGCCGCGGTCGCCGACGGTCGGGTCGCGGACGGAGTACGACGTCTCGGCTACCGACCCGCCGGAGCGACAGGTCGCGGACGAGCGCCGACAGGCCGGGGCGGCGACGGCCGTCCTCGACGCCTTCGAGAAGCCGCCCGCCTCGCGGATCCGTTCGGAGACGCGCGAGGCCCACATGGCCGACCGGATCCGCGACCTCCGACGGGAGGGGCGGGTAGTCGCCGTCGTCGGACTCGGCCACTTCGACCCGCTCGTCGAGCGACTGGAGGGCTAACGGGCGCTCGGCCGGCGAGCCCGTTTCCCAGCTCGCTGGAACAGACGAACGTGTTATTCGGTGGCATGACCTACCGTCGACCATGACCGTCGACGACCTCACCGCTCACGGGGCCGAGCGGATGGACGCCGCGGCGATCGACTCGTTCCTGTCGAGCCAGCGCGTCGGGGTCCTCGGACTCCCCGGGGCGGACGGCGACGCGCCCGCGATGCGGCCGCTGTCGTTCGCCTACGGTGACGAGGCGACGCTCTATCTGCTGTACGTCGGGGGCGACGGGAGCCGAAAGCGGGACCTGAGCGACCGCGCCGAGACTGCGCGGTTCCTGGTCTACACCGCCGAGACGGCGTTCAACTGGCGGAGCGTCCTGCTCGCGGGGCGGGTCGAGCGCGTCCCGTCCGCCGAGGCCGAGACGCTGGGCGAGGAGGCGACGCTCCCGTGGCAGCCCGACCTGCTTCGCGCGACGGGCGAGGCGACCGAGTCCGCTCTCTACCGGTTCGCGGTCGAGGACCGGACGGGGCTGCGGCACGCGGGGCTCCCGGAGGGGTTCGACGCCCGGACGGACGGGGACGGCGCCTGAACTGCCCCGTTCGGTGTCGAACGTCGCCGTCGGCCACGCACCCCCTGATGAACGGCTTCGATGACCACGCTCAGGGGTTACCGGCCTCGGGCGCCGACGATCCGCGTCGCGTGTCCGCGACGTCCCAACGATGTGCCCACAGAACCACTCCGGCGATCCGTTCGGCAGCGACATCGACCGCGACCGCATCGACGAGTCCGTCCTCCGTTTCCTCGACGGTCGGGAGGAGCCGGTCGACAACCTCCGGCTCGTCTCGGTGGCGGTGTGGAACGCGGAACTCGACCGCCGCGACGCCGAGCCGGGGGACCTGTCGCTGTCGGTCCTCCACGAGGCGATCGAGCGGGACCGCCTCCCCGCGCTCGACCGGCGGGGCCTCGTCGAGTACGACCGGACCGGCGGCACGGTCGCGCTCGCCGCCACGGACGCCGAGACGGCCTCGCCGTCGGGCCGGCCGAGCAGCGAGTGACCGACCGCGCCTCGCGGCGGGCTCAGAACCCCATGCCGTCGTCGCCGACCTCGCCGCCGACTTCGTCGCCGATCCCGCCGTCGATCTCGTCGAGCGCGTCGGTCGCGAGGTCGCCCAGTTCGCCGGCCTCGATGTGGGAGTAGCGCTCGCGGACCATCTCTTCGGAGTTGTCGAGGTAGCGGGCGGCGACGGTGTAGCCGAACGAGCGGACGAGCACTTCGCCCATCCCCCGGCGGCCGCCGTGGGGCGCGAGGTACTCGTGTTTCGCGTGGTCGACCGCGATCCCCGCTTCGTCGGTGAGTCGCCGCAGGATCGACCGCGCGCCGTCGGTCGTCAGCGACGGGGGTCGGACGTCCGCCTCCAGCGCCAGCAGGAGGTCCCTGGCGTGGTCCTCGCGGCGCGCTCGGACCGCTTCGGGTCGGAGGCCTCGGTCGGCGAGTTCCTCGCGGACGAGCGCTGCGAGCGTCCGGCGGTCGAAGGTCGGGAAGACCGGCCAGCGGTCGGCCGGCGGGTCGGCGAGCCGCCGGTAGGTCCGCAGCGGCGCGATCACCGGCTCGGGGAGGCTCGCGGCGTCCCACTGCTGTTTCTTCCGGTAGACCTCCATGCTGCCGTCGCGGAGGTCGATCTCGCCCCAGCGGACGCCCCGGCGGCGCGGGTCGTCGGGGTCGCGGAGCAGTTCGCCGACGCGGACGGCCGTGTACGCGAGGACGACGACGAGCGCGCGGTCCCTGGCGGCTCGCAGCGCCTCGTAGCGGGCCCGCTCGCGGTCGAGGGGATCGACCTCGCTCGCGCCCGACCGCCCGTCGGCGCGCGTCGCGAACGCCTCGATCGCTTCGCGGGCTCGCTCGTCGACGTGTCGGGTGAGCTCGTGGCGCTGTTCGGGCGACCACGCCTGCTGGTCGCCGGGCTTGCGCCCGTCGTCGGCCGGGAGCGGCGCCCTCGCGCTGGCCCGCTGGGCGACGTGCGCAGACAGGTACCCCTCGTTGACGCACCAGCCACACCACGCCGAGACGTAGGCGTAGTACGTTCGCACCGTGTTCCCCTTCAGCCCGCGGTCGCCCGCGAGGTGGCGTGCGTACTCGCGGAACACCCGCTCGTCGAGGTCGGCGACGGTCGGTTCGCGGTCGGCGCCGTCGGGGACGACCCCGCCCCAGCCGTCACGCCCGCGCTCGCCCGCCGCCCACTCGGCGAAGCGGTCGAGTTCGCGAGCGGCGTTGCGGCGGTAGTTGCCGCCCTCCCCGCCGCGGCCTTTCCCCTTGTCCTGGAGGTAGCGCTCGAACGTCTCGACCAGCGGCGTCGCCCCCTCGCGGTCGGTCACCACCGGCCACCCCCGGCGCCCGATCCTGGGCCGCGCTCGCGCTCCCTCTCCCCCGCGGCTCCGGCGCTTCCGTGACCGGCTCGTGCCCGTCGCTGTGCCATCTCTACCGGACTGACGCGAGTCGAGGACTTGAAAGTTGGTCGTGACTAGTCGGCGTCGACGACGACGGCGACCTCGTTGCGCCGGAGCGGCGGGAGCGCGCCGGGCCCGTCGTAGCCCATGAAGAAGGGGTCCCCGGCGGTGTCGACGCCGGCACGCTCCAGCGTCGCCGTGAGCCGCTCGGCCTCGCGGGCGACCCGATCGGCCGTGGGACGCCAGCGGAACCGCTTGACTGCGAGCGTCCGCTCGGGAACGGCCACCAGTTCGACCGACGGGTCGGTCGGCCGCGGCGCGGAGCCGTACTCGTACTCTGCGGGGAGGAAAAACGACATCCGAACCCCCTCGTCGGTCGTCGCCGTCTCGACGGGCGCGGTCATCGAAATCTCACGGCCGTCGCTCCGATCGCCCGACTGCGACCCCGTCCCCGGCGACGACTCGGGGTCGACCACCTCGACCGGTGCGGTCATCGAAATCTCCGTCTCACCGTCGTTGGCGCCCGCGATGTAGTCGAACAGGCGCCGGAACGCGTCGCTCCGGGTGGACGCGACCGTCTCGACGGCGACCGAGGCCGGATACCGCCGGAGCTCCACGTCGTCGACGTTGGCGACCGTCGTGTACGGGACGGTGTCGGTCGTCGATCGCTGGTACACTGTCCAGGCAGCCGCGGCGGCTGCGAGCCCGGCGACCGCTCCCGTGACCGTTCGGAGTCGAACCATGCGCTCTACAGGACTTCCACTCGGATAACCGCATCGCTGGGCCGTGCGGGGGCCGCGGCGGGGCAATCTTTAGGACGCGCTCCGCCGTCCGGCCTGGTATGGTACTCGATACCCACACTCACGCGTGGGGGCCGCCGAGCGCGGCGCATCCGTGGGTCAACGGGGCGCTGGCCGAGGCGGTCGGTGATTTCGACACTCACACCGTCTACACGGCCGATCGACTGCTCGCGGACATGGACCGCGAGGGGATCGACGAGGCGGTCGTCGTCGGCTATCCGCTCCCCGAGTGGACGGACAACCACTACGTCCGGTCGGTGGTCGCCGAACACGACCGGCTCTACGGGGTCGTGATGGTCGACCCGTTCGCCGAGGACGCCGCCGACCACCTACGCGAGTGCATGGCCGTCGACGGCGTCGTCGGCGTCCGCCTCGGGGCGGCCTGCCCGTACGACCGGATGTGGGAGACGTTCGACCCGAGCGCGACGTGGCTGGGTGACGCCGTCGCCGAGACGGCCTTCTGGGAGGCCGCCGTCGAGACGAGCGCGGCCGTCCAGATCCTCGCCCACCACCGCCAGCTCGACCAGGCGCTCGCCCTCGTCGCGGCGTACCCCGAGCTGACGTATCTGTTCGACCACTTCGCCCACGCCGGCCCGGAGACGCCGACCGACGACGGGACGTTCGCTCGCTTCGCCGACCTCGCCGAGTACGACGGCGTCGCGGTGAAAGTCTCGGAGGCCCCCCACGCCTCGGACTCGGGGTTCCCCTACGCGGACGTGCACGACCACGTCCGGTGGCTCCTCGACCGGTTCGGCCGCGAGCGGGTGATCTGGGGTTCGGACTACCCGAACGTCAGCGACGTGGCGACCTACGGCGAGAGTCTCCGCTGGCTCCGCCACGTCGAGGGGCTCTCCGAGGCGGACCGGACTTGGCTCACCGGCCGGTCGTTCCGGCGGCACGTCCTGCCGTGACCGGCCGTCGGCCGGATACCCCCTCCCGCGCCGGCGCTCACACTCGTCCGCGAGGCGACCGCGAACCCGTTCGCATCACAAAATATTAGCCCGTTCGACAGGTCGTTGCGTGTAGTTCGCGGTCGAGTCCACCATGAAGGCAATCGTCCACACCGACGCCCGTTCGGTAGCACGCCAGGAACGCGACCGTCCGTCGATCGACGCCGACGAGGTGCTCGTCGAGGTCCACTCCGCGGGCGTCTGCGGGAGCGACGCCCACGCCTACGTCTACGACAGCGGGTACGAGTGGATCCAGCTGCCCCGGGTCATGGGCCACGAGTACAGCGGGCGGGTCGTCGAGGTCGGGAGCGAAGTCGAGGGGGTCCGGGAGGGCGACGGCGTCGTCGAGGAGCCGATCCACGAGTGCGGGACGTGCTTCCAGTGCGAGAACGGCCAGGCGAACGTCTGCCGGAACGTCTCGATCACCGGGATGCACCGCGACGGCGGCTTCGCCGACCTGGTGGCCGCCGACCCCGACCACCTCCACACCGTCCCCGCCGACGTGCCGCTTGCCCACGCGGCCCTGACGGAACCGACGAGCGTCGCCACGCGGGCCGTCCTCGACCGGTCGGTGACCGACCCCGGCGACGACGTGCTCGTCGAGGGTCCCGGCCCCATCGGCGTGCTCGTCGCGGCTGTCGCCGACTCGCTGGGCGCGAACGTCGTCGTCTCCGGGCTCGGGACCGACGCCGAGTACCGGCTCCCGCTCGTCGAGGACCTCGGGATCGAGACGATAGACGTGGAGACGGCGGATCTGGCCGAACGGACCGATGTCGTCACCGACGGCCGCGGGTTCGACGTGGTGTTCGACTCGACCGGCCACCACACCGGCCCCGGAACGGCCGTCGACCACGTCCGGAAGGGCGGGCAGGTCGTCGTCGTCGGCATCCCCAACGAGCCAAGCGAGGTGGACCTCACGACGGCGGTCCGCGGCGAGGTCGACGTCGCGACCTCCTACGGGTCGCTGTGGCGAAACTTCGAACAGGCCCTGCGCCTGATGGAGCGCGGCGCGGTCCCCGTCGAAGCGGTCGCCGACCGCTCGTTCGGGACCGACGACCCGTCGGCGGCGTTCGAGGCGTTCCTCGCCGGCGAGACGTGCAAGCCGGTTTTCCGGTTCTCCTGACCGCACAGCGCGAGCGGGAGCTACACCGCCGCTGTCCGGACTCGCGCGACCGCGGTCAGGACCGGGTACGTCCACTCGGCGTCGGCGTAGACGTACTGACAGAGTTCGTGCCCGTCGGTACCCGAGAGGGGGTCCCGGCGCTGGACCAGGTCCTGGCGGCGCGCCGCGAGGTCGTCCAGGTCCGACTCGACCCCCTCCGTCGGCCCCGGACCGTCACAGCGGTCGAGCAGACTCTCGAGCGTTTCGCGACTCCGGTCGAGCGACGTCAGCTCTTCCTCGAGCTGGTCCTCGAGGCGCTCGCGCCACCCGACGGCCCCCTCGACGGCCGACACCAGTGTCGATTTGTAGAACGCCGTGAACTGAGTACCCGACTCCCGTCGGAACCCGGTCGCCACGTCCGCGGAGAGCTCGGCCGCCGCGTGTTCGACCAGCGACTCGCCGTACACCTCGTCGTAGTGGTCGGCGCTCATGACCGTCTCCCTGAAGGCGCTGCGGACCCGCTCGACCCGTCGCGGCGGCGATCCGGTGAGCGTTTGCCCGGGCGTCACCCCTCCCGGTCGTCCGCTCACCGCGTCGATACCTCCGATTCTGTCGGCGAACCGCGCGAACGCCCGACGCTCCGCTTCGACCTCCGCGTGCTCCGCCTCGACCATCTCCTCGGCAGTCGACAGCGGTTCCAGGACGTGTTCCCGCAGTGTCCGCGACACTGGATCGTCCGCCCGGTGTGAGGTCTCCATTGTCGTGCTATCTTGTCGCACGGGCAAAAGCGTTTCCGGGGCAGGTCCCAGCCGACTCCCGACCGGTCGCAACCCCGAATCACTGAGCCCGCCGCTCTACCCGAGAAGCGGCGTTCTGAGCCGAATCCGGCATTCGTGCGTCACCGACGGGGTCGGGGTACCCCAAAGTGGTCGTGATTATTGGGGTAATCACGACCAACTTGTATCCGAGGTCGCCCGACGAATATCTCCGAGCAGAGCGCCGCTAGGCGCACATTTGGCGTATTCGGACAGTGATACAGTATATGTCGCTATATGCAATTTGGGGCCGGGAAGTTGAGACTACTGGGGGTATAGCGGGGGTGAGATGCGTGATTTCGGCAGAATTGGTGCTGGCGGACGAGTGGAGCGAGCCTTCTCAGAGGGCGTTTCTGTTCGTATTGTAAAAGGATCGCGGCGAGAGTTGCAGTCGAGCCAGTGCTGCCGCTGCCGAACTGGGCGAACGCACCAGTTGAGCCAGTTTCTACCCGATTCCAGTCTCCTTCCGGAGCAGGGTGAGCGTGTTCTGGGCGGTCACGACTGGCTCCCGCTCGTACCCTCCACTCAATTCGACTTGCACCAGCAGGTCCACAGCCCGCCAGATCGAGTACAGGAGACACGCAAACGCGAAGTAAAAGAACCGCAGCACGAAGTTTTTGGAAGTCGTCGCGGCCATGAATCGTTTGATCGACTTGTAGCCCCGTTCAATGTCCCATCGTTTCCCGTAGTCTGCAATCGCTCCCGGAGAGGCATTCGTCATGAACACGGCGTACTGGCCGTAATCCGTTCGATTGGAATTCTGTTTCCGACGGTATTGAAGCGTCGTCTCGTGCCACTCGTTGTTGCCGAGGTGGAGTTTCCGGTCGGTGGTGTAGCGGTCCTGGTCGCGCTGGAGGAGTCGCTTGGCCTGTGCCTTCTCGCTGGTCTGCATCCGCTTGGGCACGACGTACGTGAGTCCACGGTCGGCAATCGCTTCGAGGATGTGCTGGCTGTCGAATTCTCTGTCCATCAACACCCGGTCGACGGATACGAGATCCATCGCCGAATCCAGCAAGTCTTCGACAATCTCCAGACGAGTATCTCCCTTCCGGACGGGGCGGACATCGAGCACCAAAGGCACCGAGTCACCGACGAGTTGGACGGTCGCCCACTGGTAGGCGTACTCGTCGGTCTGCTCTTTCGTCCCGATGATCTCGGCCTCGTGGCCCGTACGGTCGCCAGTGAACGGATCGGCCTCGGTCGTGTCGATCGCGATCGACCCCGCCCGGAAGAATTCACGCGTGTCGGCGGTCCGGTCGACGAGTCGGCTGGCAGCCGTCCGGTACATCTCGCGGATCCGGTCGACAGACAAATCACGGATTCGAGCGCGGTGGTTGTGTCCCAGGGGTGTCCGCTCGCGTGTCGAGTCGACAGCGAAACTCCGCGCGCCCTCGTTAGCCGCGAGGTTCTCGTGCAATCCGAGATACGTCTGCAAGTCCCAGAACGCGTTCTCGTGGATCTCACAGCCCCTGCCACGGTCGAGCGAGAACACGGGCCGAATAATCTGAGCGACGTGGTCGGTGAGCTCGCTCGTCCACTCGAGTGGCGTCCGGTCCTCGGCGGGGGCATCGTCGTGATCGGACTGTCCCCGGCGCGACCGTGTTCGCTCGGGTTCTCGAGGGACGGCGACGCCAGCGGTGTCTGCTTTGACGAGTATCGTCCGGGCGGCGGTCGCGACGAACTCCCGGAGGTCGTTGGTGAAGCGATACTGCCAGGTCCGCCACAGCGTCGACTGGTCAGGGACTGTCTGGAAGTCCAATCGCTGGCGGAGGTCGGGATAGTTCTCGAGGTGCGTAACGAGAGCGGTTTCGTGTGCCCAGCCGTGGAGGGCTTTGATGAGAAACGCCCGAAACAACGACTCCATGTCATATCGCGTGTGGCCGGCGTAGCGGTCGTGAGCGTCGAACTCGACATAGGCCAGCGGCCAGTGACAGACGAACCCCTCGACGGACTCGTGAGCATCGTGGTCAAACCAGACGCTTGCGAGGATGTGAACATCTTCAGCGAGTCCATCTGTCGAACTCCGGTCATATAGTGGGGAATCCGTGTAGGCGGGCCAGGCATAGAAGGAGGTCTGGGCGAGACGCCGGAAGACAGCGCGACGCGAGGCGGGGG